>Ga0190367_1001662_pt1 | contig 12559 bp, 9 predicted proteins | sample 4872181011_MG_FD_171838 | JGI IMG/M metagenome (GOLD analysis project Ga0190367, IMG submission 171838) | Hydrothermal vent microbial mat bacterial communities from Southern Trench, Guaymas Basin, Mexico - 4872-18-10-11_MG | ecosystem: Environmental > Aquatic > Marine > Hydrothermal vents >... | reverse complement strand
CGTTGGTTATCATTACTCCTGGACCGAGGAATACATTGTTACCTATTTTTGTTTTAGGGGGAATATATACCCTTGATTGTATGCTTACATTCCTTCCAATACTTACATTACCATCTATTATTGTGCCACTACCAACCTTAGTATTCTCGCCTATGATAGTATTCTCTCTAATTAATACGAAGTGTCCTGTTTCAACAAAATCTCCTAGAACACTACCTTCATAAATAACCGTATTTGCCCTTATTATGCATGATCGACCTATCTTAGACCCGGAGCTTATATTATCTAAGGTTTTAATAAACTCTCTATCAAATACTCTTTCTCCCTCCCTAATCTCCTTCAGTATTTTAGCTCTTACAGGGTATCCTATGATAACATTATCGCCTATTATCGTATTATCTCCGATAGTTGATGGACCCAAGACTATGGTACCATATTCAATAATGACCCTACTGAGTGCTGCCTTCTCTGATATGTATCTCAATCTATCAGCCTCATACTCTCCTTTACGATAACAGTTAAAAACGTATTCTGCTAATTCAACTAAGAGTGCTACTAAGGTGAGTTATATGAAAAGCTTAAAGGGTAGAGATCTCCTTACCCTACAAGACTACACTAGAGAAGAAATAATGTTTATTCTTGAGACAGCTAAAATGCTCAAGCAAAGGTACTATTCAGGTGAGAGAGTAATACCTATACTTAAAGGTAAGACCTTAGCAATGATATTTCAAAAGCCAAGTACAAGGACTAGAGTATCATTTGAGGTTGCTATGCTCCAATTAGGTGGCTTCGTACTATACTTAAGCTGGAATGAATTACAGCTTGGACGAGGAGAGACCATAGCCGACACTGCTAGAGTACTAAGTAGATATGTTGATAGTGTAATGGCCAGAGTTTATAAACAATCAGACTTAGAGGAGCTAGCAAAATACGCTGATATTCCAATAATTAATGGGCTCTCAGACCTATACCATCCATGCCAAGCACTAGGTGATATGCTGACAATATGGGAGAAGAAAGGTAGACTAAAAGACTTAAAGATAGCCTGGGTAGGAGATGGAAATAATGTAGCAAACTCCCTTATAATAATATCGACAAAGTTAGGCTTAGATATTGCTGTTGCAACACCTAAGGGTTATGAGCCACCAAAACATGTGATCGAATGGGCTTATGAGAATGCTAGGGAGTCAGGTTCTAAAATAACATTAACAAACGATCCTTCTGAAGCCGTAAAAGATGCTGACGTAATTTATACTGATGTCTGGGTTTCTATGGGACAGGAGAAAGAGAAAGAGATTAGACTCAGGGTATTCAGACCATATCAGGTCAATAAAGAGCTCATAAAGAAAGCAAAAGAGAATGTAATATTCATGCACTGTTTGCCAGCTCATAGAGGGGAGGAAGTAACAGACGAGGTCATAGACGGCCCATGGAGTGTTGTATGGGATCAAGCTGAGAATAGGCTTCATGCACAAAAGGCTATACTAAGTTTATTACTATAAAACTATTATACCTTTTATTTCTGGTCAGCAAATAGTTTGAACTTCTATAAATATGTTTCTTAATCAACTTTAAAATAGTTATTTAATTTCCTAAGGTATTACTGTTTGCTAAATTTCGTTATATGTTTAAAATACTCTAAGGGTATTACCTAGGAGCTAATTATATATATGATTAAATGTAAATTCTTGATGTACAGAGTAATCTCTGGCTTTTGAGGGTATAATGTTATGCCTGTTGTTTACGTGTGCAAAGTTTGTGGATTTAAATTATATGAATTTGAGAAGGTGGGCCAGGATTACTTTGGAGTGCCGACTCCTAGTGAGGTCATTAACTGGTATGGAGGTATTTGCCCTAAATGCAATTCAAAGCTAAATAAGCCATCATTAAAGGATGTAATAATAATGCCTTTAGATAAGGCTAGATTAACAAAAGTCTTAACTTATCGTTAGCTATATACCTAATAGAATAAATCTTTTTACTTAATCTACATGCCCTCTTGCTTCTTTTGTTCTTTAATGCTCTTAAGTAGCTGTGTAATAGCATATCTTATTGCTTCACTTCGACTCTCAAAATAGCCTTTCTCAACAAGTTTATCAAGTTCTTCCACAAGGAATTGTTTAACTTTAACTGTTAGTACTACTGTGTCATTAGGTCGTATCAGCTTAATTTCCAAGAAACTTTCACCACAAATAGTTAGTGGTACTGAGATAATTAATCTATTACTGAAGAGACCACTAACAAACCTATTTATAAGCTTCAGTTTAACTCTTAAGATATTAAAGAGAGGAGAGTGCTCAATATCTCATCTGAGTTTCTAGCATACTCCCATTTACCATTAGTTATCTTAACTGCTTTCTCCATTTCCTCTCTGTCAAAATCACTTAGTCTTCCAAAAGAGCATATGTCTATTCTCACCTGACATCTCTTAGCATATTCGGCTACAATACTTAGGGGCACTCCTTCGTTAAATGTACCATCGGTTACGAATATAATTCTCTTTTTATATGTTGGTAAACTTTGTACTTTCAACATTTTTATTGCTTCTTTTACTGCTTCCCCTGGAGCAGTAGCTTCACCCATAATTCTTATCGATTTTACTGCTTCCTCTAGAACTCTAGGATCTCTAGTTAGATCAACTATTGGGTATGCATACATGTAAAAACCTATAATACCTATTCGACAATAAGGATTTACTTCTATTGCCTTCCTAACAAAGGAGAGTATTGCTCTCTTTGCTGCTTCAAGTCTATTTGGCTTATAATCTCTACTATTCATACTTATTGATGTATCAACTAGTAGAACTATGTCCTCTGGTACCTCTTTCCTACTCATCTTATTCACTTTTACTATCATACTCATTAACCTCTTAAAGAGAGCTCTATATTTCTAACTCTAGAGGTATAATTAGCGGGTAACTTTTAGCTCTTTCAATTAAATCCATGAGTGTACTCTTATCTAGTACTCCAAGATTCTTCATATATAACAGCAATGCGATTGTTGATGCAGATTTTATATTATCCTTTTTAGCCTTATTACGTATCCTAATATCGTCACTTAAGAGTATAGAATTTGTTTGTTTAGCTAAGGCTAAGGCTTCATACTCGTACAATGTTATACCAAGCCTTTTTACGCTCGCTGAATTAATCTTTTTATTAAGACCTTTAGTGGTGAAAATTCCTGTATTGCTTTTGCTTTTATATAATACTAATCGTTTAATCTCTAATAATCGTAGCCCGTAAACTAGTTGATTAGGAATACAAAACTCCACATTTTTTAAGTGATCCATATAATCTATTAATCCGGTATAGTATATTGAGCTTAGAGCTGAATAGTCGATAATAAAGAATGGGTTAGATTGTATATTACTTGATATGGTTTCATATTGTTTTAGAAGACTATTAATGTCGGGTTCACCTAATTCAGGAATAACACCTTTTGTTATCATGTATGTTATCATTTCCTCATATGTTTTATCGGCTATTTCTGCTGCTAATCCTAAACTAATGCCTTTTACTCTGTATAGCTTGAGTGCTAAGGCGGGCATATCTAAGGTTTCAAGAAACCTTCTTATCGCATCTCTTACAACTTCACTTTTAGTTGAGTATAATCCTATCTCAACTAGTCTTTCTAATTGTTCTTCAAGCCATCCAGAAATCTCTATGGTTGTAGTCATGCCTTCATGAGACCTCACTCATAGTCTGTACTAACTACAACATATACTAATACACAGTAATTAATCTGCAAATATTTTAGTGAATATTTCGTTTAAGTGTTTCTCTAGATACCTTGGTGAATGTATGCTTATGAATGTACCATTTGTCATCTTTATTGTGGGGGAAGCCCAAGCCATGTCTCCTTTTGTTGGTTTACCTAACATAACAAAATCAATAATATATTTCCGTCTTCTGGCATACTCAGCTACAATAGGTAAATTTATGCCATAGTTAAATGTGCCATCAGTTAATAATATTATTTTAGAGTGCTCAGGTGACTTATTTAGAATTAGCATATCTATTGCTTCTTTTACTGCTTCCCCTGGAGCAGTAGCTTCACCCATAACCTTGATACTACTAATTGCCTCCTCAAGTTTACTCTTATCTCTGGTTAAGTCTATTATTGGATAGGCATACATATAGAATCCTACTACCCCTATCCTAACAAAAGGCTCCTTAGATAGTATGTAATCTATTATCCTTGAAGCTATGTCTTTTAATACTGTAAGCCTATTAGGAGGGAAGTCTTTACTACGTACACTATAGCTTGTATCGATACATAATACTACATCATAAAATTTCATTTCCCTAATACTACCTCATTTCTTTCTATTGGTAATACATTTATATTTTTTAATACGCTATGTTATCTTGGTGAGTTGAAAGTGAATTTTAAATATGTTTTAAAGATAACACCTATTATACTAATTATCGTTATAATGCTAAGCTCAATTACAACTATAGCAGCAAGTAACATTGCGTATGAGAGTAATTCAGAAATAAACAGTAAAGTAATAGCTATGAAGATTAGTCCGTTATTTAAGCATGAAGGTTACTGGAATACCTTATTCACAAGCAATGGAAGAGAAGTCATAACAGTTAATTTCGGAGTTGAAGTAGAGAAAGAGATAAAGATAAGACCAAACCAAGTGAGATGTGTTATAATAGCAAATAAAGATGTAGATGTAAGTGAAGTAGCTAAGCTAACTAAAGGTGTAATATCAGTAGTTGACTTACCTAAATATAAGTTAATATTTGCTTGGATTGAAAAGGATAAAGTTCTTGAGTTAGCTAAAATACCAGAAGTAATAGGATTATCACCAGATATAAAGCTTGATATGGGTATAAGAAACATAAAGTTCATAGGGGGCAATGATAAAAGCATTCAACCAACATTAGAGTGGGCTAGAGAGATTATTGGAGCTAGTAAAGTACATAAGCTAGGTTTTGAAGGTGAAGGTGTAACTGTAGGCATAGTTGATACAGGCGTCGACTATGCGTGTCCAGAGTTAGGTTATGATGCTTTAGCAAGGGATGAGCAGGGACTTCCATTAACAATAGATGCTGATCAAATAGGTTTCGCGATAACAAATCTCACTGTAACTAAGGATCCGCAAACCGGGTTACTTGATACATATAATAAGACGGTTTACATATACTCACCATTATTCATGGCCATACTCAAAGGCAGGGTAAAGTACTACTGGAATGCATCATTAATTGAGTCTAAGAGTGGAATATACCACTTTGGCTTCATACAAATAATAATGTTTGGTATGAGATATACATGGCTCTTTAACGTACCAGTATTAGTTGTGGACTCTAAAGATCCAGGGGTCTATGACACGGTCTACTTTGACTTATCATCAACATACTATCAGCTAGCATTAATAAACAAGATGCTTAAGGAGAAAGGTAAAAAGTATGAACCATTCCCAGAGCCTAATCCAGAATGGTTTGATCTAAGCTTCAATGACGAATCAGCAGTAAAATATGGTCAAGAGATTATTGCTAGAGACTTTACCGATGATGGACTACCAGACTTCTCTCTAGGCATATTATCAGGCTACTTCTATGACATATGGGGACTAGTAGCACCACTACCTACAGGACCGTTTAACTGGAAAGCATACTGGGTAGACTGGATAGGAGCAGGAATATACAGAGGACTAGACGTTAAAGGTAACTACATCGACGTATTCTATGACTTCTATGGTCACGGCACGTCATGTGCTTGTGTTGTAGCTGCACGTGGAAAATTAAACCACACGCTACCTAATGTTGGAACAATAAACCTTAAGGGTATAGCTCCTAAGGCTAAGATTGCAGCTGGACAGGCATTATGGTGGGGTGATGTAGTAACAGCACAACTATGGCTAGCAGGTTACAACTACAACTATCCATGGAACTGGACTTACACAGGCAAACCAAGAGTAGACATAATCAGCAATAGCTGGGGTGTCTCAGTATGGCCGGTATGGCCAATGATGGGAGTAGGCTTCGACCCAATATGTACATTCGAGGACATAATAGTCTACTCAACAGGCGTAGTAATATGTCACGCAGCTGGCAATGGTGGACCAGGCTATGGTACTATGACCTCGCCTGGTGGAGCAGTCTATGTCATTAGTGTTGGTGCTTCAACAGAGTTCGAGTGGAGACCAATACACGGCTACCTTGGCGGAAGACATGATGAAGTAGTACAGTGGAGTGATAGAGGGCCAAATAGCCTTGGTATGGTAAAGCCTGATGTAGTAAACATTGGTGCATTCGCATGGGCTGCAACCAAGGTATGGGCTCGTGGAGAATACTCATGGGACCTCTTTGGCGGCACCAGCGAGGCTACACCAATGACTGCAGGTTCAGTGGCGCTTCTAATACAAGCATTTAAGAGTAAGTATGGTGCTAAACCAACACCAGATTTAGTAAAGGTAATATTGAAATCGACCGCTAAAGATCTAAGTTATGACGCATTCACTCAAGGAGCGGGTAGGGTTGACGTATATAAAGCAGTCGAATCTGTTCTAAAAGGTGATGGTATACTAGTTTACACATTAAACACATCAGCTAATGTTAATCTAGAGTTAGGGTATTCACTTCCACCAATAAGAGATACAACATTATACCCGGGAGTTCTAATACCAGGTTCATCATATACCGCAACGTATACTATAGTAGGATCTGGCAAAGTTTCATTAAAGCCTGTAGAATTTATATTCAAAGATGAGATAAAGGAGACAATATTATTCCCAGGAAATGCATCAATGGTATTTAGAACGGTGCCAAAAGACTTTCTTAAAGACATAGACCTGTTAGAAGTATCATTAGTATACGATTACAAGTACTTCGATAAGGGAGTAGACTACATCCCAGACAACTGGTTCATAGTAAACATATACGACTGGGTTAAAGACGCAAACAACAATGGCATTCCTGATAGAAATGAGCTAATATATGTAACCTACGTTGCAGCATCATTATCAAATACTCAGGAAACCTATGTGAGTATACCAGCAACGAAATTCACTGGAACACCTGTAGTAATAATATACAGGTATTCAGGAGGAGATGATGTACCTATAACTCTAGAGCTAAAAGGATACGTTAAAGCTCCATGGAAATGGATAAAAGTTGAACCATCAGAAATAAACGTGCAAGGAGTAGCTACATTTAACATAACTATTAACGTTCCAAAATGGGCAATGCCAGGTATACGTGTAGGATACGTTGAGGTTGAAAGTGAGAAGAGCAAGACTCTAATACCAATATCAGTACCTGTTGCAACATACAAGCCTGACTCAAATGTCATAGTGTTTGGTGGGATAGCTGAAAAGAGGAAAATGTATGACAACTATGGTGTTGAGGGACTCAACGACTGGACATGGAGATATGAGAGTGGTGACTGGAGACAATACCCAGTAGTAGTCGAGCCAGGTGTAGTAGGAATAGTCGTTGAAGTGGTATATAGGAATCCACTAACAAGCGTTGATTTAATGGTAATTAACCCAATAGGCTACATTACTGCGGGAACATATGCACTCTACATAGGACCATCAGGCAAAATACCACATTACACACCTAACCCGATGGAGAGATTAGTAAAGAGAGTATTCGTACCAACACCTCAGCCAGGAGTCTACAGAATAATAGTCCATAACACTATACTTGAAGGCCTTAAGAAGCCAGAAGCAATTTCAGTAATAATATGGAAGATTAAAGCCGCACCACTAGTATTCAACGTCAAACAGGGCAGCGTAACAACAGTAAAAATGAGTATCGTAAGCCCATACCCACGAATGCTAATATACACATTATCAGACATAATATACCTCAATCAAGGAATAACAATAACCGAGATTAAACCAACAACAGTAATGCTCATTAAACCGGGAACAATAGAGCTAGAACTAACAATTGATACAACAAACGTACCAAAAGGAGTATACGTAGTCCTATTATCATATAATGTACTTGGCATACTAACATTAGGCCTAGGCGTTGGCTCAACAAGCTCAGTCGCTATACCAGGTATGCTAATAATACCAATAGTAATAAACGTAACCTAACAGTAAACTAAATAAAATAAACCTTAACAACATAATATTTTTCTATTCCTCCTAAGACCTGGATTTCTCTGGGGAAATCCAGGTCTCTTAGTCCAAAATGAAGAGGGGTAACTTTTATAGAGTTTTAGGAATAGAAAGTTCTACGCGGAAAAAGTATATTCTACGTATGTAGGGTGAAATATATATGAAGAAAATAATAGGTTTAACATTCGCCTTAATAATACTGATATCATTAGTAGGAGCACTAGCATACATAGTACCAGTTAGAGGTATAGTCACCGGAGCCATAATAGGTATAACACCAACAACAGTATCACCTGGTGCACCATTAAACGCAACATTAGATACAACAAAAATCTCAGGACAGTGGATAGACTTCTACCTAAGCGATAATGGTTATGCAAAGATAGATCCTGAGAAGGATATACCATTAGCAAAGGAAGTACCAGTTGACAGATCAGTTGTGAAATGGAATGTTACCTTCATAGTTCCGGACAACATAGCGCCTGGCATTTGGTATCTAAAGGCAACAGATGATGGAGGAGCAAGTGTTGCAGTATCTGCATCTATAACAGTGAGTGTACCACCAAAAGTAACAATAGTAAGTTGGGATGATGGAGATAACATAATAAAGAAAGGTGAGAAATTCAACGTTACTATAACGTTTAATAAGGATACTGAGCCCTCAGTTGTACATCTAAACTTCTTCCTACTAAAGAATAGAGTATACAAATGGATAAACGTGACAGATGTAGTTTGGACAACAGCTGGAATAACTGAGAACAATAATTACATTGATGTAGATACAGAGTCAGTTAAGACTGGTGTTGTAGGTAACTACTGGCGCATAACATTTAATGCTACGTTAGTTGATTTCGCACCAGAGTTCTTCGACGACGAGGAAGGGCTAGGCTTCTATTACGTAATAGCATATCTTGATGGAATAGCGGCAGGTACAACACTAAAGGTTGAACCTAGCATAGAGCTTTCTGCATCATCAGCCAATGTAGAGGGCACAATAACAATAACTGGTCACAACTTCCCATACAAGACTACAGTGCTTGAGTCAACATGGGCTCAAATAGGTACAGATGTATACATCTACTTAGTTAAGCTAATACCACCTGCTGGTGCTTCAAAGCTATTAAAAGTATGGGAGTGGCTACATCTACCAAATAACGTAACAGTATCATCTAGTGGCACATTTACTATAGCAAACTTCGTAATACCACCACTACAGGGTGGTGGTAAGGATGTAACAATTGAGGCTTTCGCATTCTCAGAAACTGACGAGCCCGAGGAAGGTGGTGAGCTAGTTAAAGCTTCAGCGGCATTCGCTCTCATACCAGATGTAAAGGTAGTTTACGAAGCATCCAACAGCGGTTCATGGACCACTGCAGGTAAGCTAAGCCCAGGTGACTGGATAAAGATTGAGGCTAAGGGATTAATAACTAGTGAAACCTTAAAGGTATTCTTATACAACACGACAGCTGGTGACAGAAAGAAGCTAGCAGAGCTACCAATAGTAGCTTCAGACATAGAGAATGATGGCAATGCAACAATAGTTGTACAGTTACCACCAACAATAAGTTACGTTGGTGTCAACAAGATCAAGGTATTCATAAACGGTACCACTGATAGCAATTATGCGGCTACCTCAGACATCACAATACCTGATGACACACGAGATTCAAAGGTATTCATAAACCCAGTAGTGAAACTAGACAAAATAGAATTTGACATAGCAAAAGATAATGAAGTTGGTGTGGCATCATTCAAGATAGTGTTAATAGGTATAATGAACCCATCTACACCGTCAAAGTATGCTGATGTAGCAAATGTAACACTCTACGGTAAGGATACAGGATACGAATATGTACTTGGATTAAAAGAGTTAACAAATGGATACTACGAGTTTACATTTGTATTGCCAGAGATACCTTATGATATAAAGGGCTATGAGGCCTGGGTTAACAAGACAAATAACTATGCATCATCATATGCTGTTATACCAGTCAACGCAACACTATACATCGAACCAAACTTTGTATACTCAACAACAGCAGAGGTAACAATTACTGGCAAAGGCTTTGAGGCAGGTAAGGCAATAACAGTATGGTGGGACGGAGTATTACCATGGGTAACTGTAGAGACTGATGAGAAAGGTACATTTACTGTTGTTAAGAAGATACCTGGTGCTGCACCTGGTCTACACGTAGTTACAGCTGACGCACCAACAGGGCAAACAAGAACACCAACAGCCTACGTAACTATACAAACACCACCAGTAAAGGCCTTTACAGTATCAGTAAAGGTAGGACAAGTATACATGACAGGTGAGACTGCAGAGGTACACATACTAACATCATTCAATGGTAAACCAGTTGAGCCAGCCGAGTTAAAGGCGGAGCTATGGTTCAACAGTGACCCAGAGCTACTAGAATCACTAGGCTTTGGTAAATGGGATGTACCAGTAAAGCTTGACGTACCAAGCGAGTACATATCAAAGGTTGATGATGGCTGGTATGTAATTAAGCTACCTCTAGTAATCAAGAAAGACACTAGAATGCCATGGCTAGGTGTACCAGGAGTTTACACAGTAAAGGTAGTAGCGGCATACGCCTTCGGTGAGGAGTACAAACTCTATGATACACAGTTAGCAACATTTACTATAAGCCCAATGCTAAGGGCTAGCGTCCTAGAAGTACTCTCATTAGGAGCTGGACAGCAAACTATACTAGCACAGTTAGCATCACTAACAGAGGTAGTCATGAAGATTGATGCAACAACAGCCGAGATCAAGGACCTAGTTGTATCAAAGAGTGGTGAGATACTTGCAGAGCTAAAGGCATTCAAGAGTGAGGTAACACTAAAGCTCAGTGGTCTACCTGAGGAGATGACCAAGCTACTAGAGCCAAAGATCAAATCAATAGTTGAGACAGCTAGTGGAGACCTAAAGGCAGTTATTGAGACAAAGTTCGGTACAGTAACAAAGTCACTAAGTGACCTAGGTGCCAAGATAGACAAAGTAGAAGGTACAGTAGTAACAATAAGCACAGCTCTAGGAACAGTAAAGACAGATCTAGCATCACTAATCAAGGACGTCAAGACAGACTTAGCATCAGGACAAGTAGAGATTAAGACAGCCCTAGGAGACATCAAGGGCAAGGTAGATGACATATCAGGAACAGTAGCAACCATAAAGACAGATGTAGGAACACTAAAGGTAGAACTACCAAGTAAGGTAGCTTCAGCACTAAAGGCAACACTAGATGAGATAAAGAGTGGGATATCAGACGTAAAGAGCAGTGTTGGTGCAGTCAAAGGTAGCGTGGACACAGCTAAGAGTGATATAGCTAAGAAAGTAGAAGACACAGCCAAGACAGTAGCAGACAAGGTAGGAGAGATCTCAGGAACACTAACAGCCTACGGAGTAATTATAATAATACTCGTAATCATAACACTAGCACTAACAGCATTCACAGGATTAAAGAAGAAGCCTTAATCCAACAACCTTTTTCCCATAAAATAAAATAAATTTTTTCTTTACCTAAAACTTCTGAATTCTAACATAAAGCAAACAAGAGGTTACTCTACATTATATTTATTGTTTACTTTCACCAATCCCTGAGTCTGGTGTACAAGAGTTAAGGTAAATTATATAATACACATCAAGTACATAGCAATCATGGTAAGAGGATGACTAAGATAAAAATATACCGTATAGACTATAGAATAATACTTAGATTAGAGAAACCTAAGAATAAAAAACTCATAATTAACAATAACATAATTGACGGTAACTCAGGATATTATAAATTGAAGATTAATGGAGAGGATGTAGACCTATATTACGACCTATCGTCGGTACAAATGTCAGCAGAAAATATTAATCTTCTCTTAAAGGCCTTAAGTAAGATTAAGTTTTCTTCCTAAGTTTAACTGGATAACCGTATTTATCGTAAACCACTTCGTACTTTTCCTTATTTAGCTTAGCTAAAGCAAGGATTGCTAATGCTGCCTCAGTGTATTTTCCAGTTCTATCCTTTAATAAGTCAAAGTCTATTTCGCCTCGTTCCTCTAAAATCTTATATGCCTCTTTGATTACCCTCTCAGGAATAGACTTGGGGCTCTTAGAGTCTACTCGCATAAAGTAAAACTTATCTCCTTTCTCATTAGTCAGTACTACATACTCTCTATTAGCAATATCAACAACTGCTATAGGCTTTAACCCTTTCTTTAATATCTCAAAAGAGGGAACTTTTACCTCCTCCACTATACTATACTTGCTCCTTAAGTCATTAAGGATGTACAATATGGTATTGAGTATTCTTTCCTTATAAATTTCAGGAGCATAAATATATGCCTCGATAAGTTTAATGATAAATTCTAATTTCATCTGAGAGAGAATATAAAATAACTCATTAGCAACTTTCCTATCCTTTTGGAGTCTCTGAAGGAGATCGTATACGTCATCTAAAGTATACTTGAACAATT
>Ga0190367_1001661_pt1 | contig 12569 bp, 12 predicted proteins | sample 4872181011_MG_FD_171838 | JGI IMG/M metagenome (GOLD analysis project Ga0190367, IMG submission 171838) | Hydrothermal vent microbial mat bacterial communities from Southern Trench, Guaymas Basin, Mexico - 4872-18-10-11_MG | ecosystem: Environmental > Aquatic > Marine > Hydrothermal vents >... | reverse complement strand
CCCCAGCTTGCTGCTCCCGGTCCCCCTGAGCGCCCGGTAGAGGTGTATCGAGTCCTCGACCGTGGTGGCGCGGAGCAGCATGTCTAACACCTTCCTCAGGTTCGGCACATTCACCATCGCCTTCCTCCCCAGCAGGAAGCCCGCGGAGGCAGCAAGAGGGACGCACAGCATAGCGAAGCCAGCGTGGGTGGGGCCAGCTCCCTGCCAGCGCCCGTCATCGGCTACGGCACGCTCTATCAAGCTGCCCAGGCCAAGGGAGGTTTTATCAAGCCCTCCTCTCCCGGCCAAGAGCCCTCTCCTCGCTGCCTCAAGGCAGGCTGGCCCGAGCGCGAGGGAGCCCGCCAGGAAGCGCTCGAAGGTCTTGGGGCCTAGGTCGGCTGTTCGGTGGACGTTGCCCGGCTTGGGCCAAGCGCTTACCTCAAGGGCAGCCGCGAGCTGGGCAGCCACCATTATGTCCTCAGGACTCCTGACGGCCTCACTCATGCCTCCCACCGGCTAGGACCTTTTCGCCTTCAGCTCCTCCCACGTCCTGAGCACCTCCCTGAGCAGCTCATGCCTCACGGCCAGGAGGTCGCCGGCCTTCTCGACGGAGAAGGTGAAGGTGTATTCCTTCCCTCCCTTATCCCATTTGCTCAAGCGGAAGGCTGGCCTCTCCGGCAGCCTCCCTGCCCAGCGCTCCAGGAGAGCCTCAAGCGCCTTTTCAAGCTCGCCCGAGGGGGTGGAGTGGTCGAAGCTCACCTTGAAGCTCCCGCGCACCAGCCTACGGCCACCCGGCCCCTCGTAGGTGAAGTTCTCCACCCTGCTGTCCAGCACTTTCTGGTTGCTTATTAAGAGCGTGGTGCCATCTGGCGTCCTGAGCTTCGTGTAGTTCATGGTTATCTCCACCACCTCGCCCTCAAGACCGTCTATGCGCACGTAATCCCCCACGCTGAATGGGCGGGCCACCATGATGTAGATGCCGGCGATGAGGTTGCCCACGCTCCTCGTGGAAGCGAAGCCTATGGCCGTGCCGCCCAGGGCCGATAGGCTGACGAGCCAGGCGGCATGAACACCGCCTATGTTCAAGATGGCCACGCAGGCGGCCACGAGTATGATGACGCGCACGGCCAAGAGAATGGCGTTCCCGGCATCGGGAGGGAGCTCCAGCCGTCTGACGGCCTTCCTCACGCGCCTAGTGATCACACGCTCGACCACCACGGCCACGATGACGATGATGAGCATCTCCACGTAGGGCAGGAGTGGCCCTAGGGCCTCCGACACCCAGGCCAGCCACGAGCTCAGCTCCTCCCACCAGGACAAGGCACAGCCCCTCCTTGAGACACTTCAGACCCCGGCCCCCTTAGACCTTAAGCCTCATTAAGGCCCTATGTGGCCCATCACGGTCTGCGCGACCACTGTCCTCAGGCCAGCCTCCAGCAGCACCTCCCGGGCCCTCACCATCTCGCGGAAGCTGGGGCGCCTCAGGTCGCGGCGCCTGAAGTCCGGGAAATAGTCGAGCAAGCACACCTGCACGTCCGGGTCCATGCCCGCTATGCGCTCGCCCAGCCCCCGGAGCTCCTCAAGGTCCATGAGGGCTGGGTTGTAAGGCACGCCTATGCCCATGAAGACCTCATCTGGGTAGTAGTGGTCCAGCACGTATTTGACCGCCCGCCACTCGTTCTCCTGGTAGCGCTTCGCCAGCTCGCGGTCCTTGATGCCCGTGATGGCCATGAAGGTCTCCAGGCGCAAGCCCTTCACGTCGGGCCCTATGTCTGTCATGCCAGCCTCCACCAGCTCGTCTATGTAATCTGGCGTCAGCACAGTTGCGTTCGTGTCTAGGTGGAAGCGGGCCTTTTCATCCTCGTTGAAGGCCCTAAGGGTCCTGAAGAAGGCCACCAGCCAAGGCCTGTTCAGCGTGGGCTCGCCACCTGAAATGGCCATTCTGTCCACGCCGTAGAGGCGCCTGAGGGCCGTCAGCCTCCTGGCCGCCTCCTCCGGCCTCATTGGGCGCTCGACGTTATCGTAGGTTACGTGGTAGTTCTGGCACTGAGGGCACCTCAGGTTGCAGCCGTGGGCGAAGCATGCCACCTCTATGTAGGTCCCCTTGTCCTTGAGCCACCAGGGCGTTCCCACGCCACCGACCGGGTGGGGCTGGAAGCCGGACACGCGCCTGAGCAGCCTCTCGCCCGGGTCGGGCAGCTCTATGGCCATGCCGTCCTCCACGGGCGTTACACAGGCGGGCAAGAGCTGGCCGTTCGCGTAGACGGCACAGGCAAAGCAGCCCCCTGTCTCGCAGGGCACGGACAGGTCGCCCTCGCCCGGGAAACGCGATAGTGAGAAGCCGAGGAGCTCCAGCGCCTGCCTTATCGTGATGCGCTCTGGCACCTCGAAGGGCTCGCCCTGCACGGTGATGCGCACGACACGCCTCTCGCGCGGGTCGGCCACCTCCCTCACGGCCTCGAAGGGGCAGGCCAGGTAGCAGACGCGGCAGCCAACACAGCGCCCTGGGTCGCGCTCCAGGGTCGGCCTGCCCATGCCGGGGCAGGTGAAGTATTCCTCGCAGAAGCCACAGCCCGTGCAGAGCTCCTCATCGCGCACGTAGATCCTGAACGCACCTGCCTCGCCTGCCACCGCTAAATCACCACGACCTCAAGGCCTAGCTCCTCAGCCACGGAGGCCACGAAGCGCCTGTCCGAGCCCTTCAGACCCTTTCTGTCCAGCACCACGGCCTCGCAGCCGCCCCAGGTCCTCCGCACGGGCTCCTCCACTAGCCACCTGCTCGGCCCATAGGCCTTGAAGGCGTATTTGGGCACTATGTGACCCACGGCCAGGCCCACGTCCTCCAACATGAGGACGGTGAACTTGGGCGCGTAATGGCCTCCTCCGAAGCCCACCGCGTTCCTGACGCCCCTCAAGGGCTTGGTAGCCGCCTCCCAGATGGCCTCGGCCACGGCCCTCGCGGCTCCCCGGTCCGCCCAGCGCTCGGGAGTGCTGCCTATCTCCACGAACAGCACGGGCACCTTCACCCCCGTGGGGCCGTGGTGCGTTACCTCAAGGCAGACAGTGTAGTCCAGGAGGCCGAGCTCGTCCCTGGCCCTCGCGAGCGCCCTGAGGGCTGCCTTCTGACGGCCCGGGTCGGACCAGGCCAGCTGCATGGGCTCGCCTCCGAGAGGCGCCTCTGGCCCCAGGTTGCCTGGCGTGTGCGTGCTGAGGCAGGCTTTCCCTGCCTGGCTGGAGTGCCTGGAGGCGATTATCACGGCCTCAAGCCCCTTGCTGGCTAAGGCAGCAGGCACGTGGCCCGAGCTCACGGTGTCAGCTCGCGTGAAGGCCAAAAGCACGCTCCCTCTGGCGTAGATGGGCTGGCCCTCCAGCTCGCGGCCCGTGGGCTCCAGGCCGTAGAGGTCCAGCAGAGCTCTGGCTATGTTCCTGCTGGCCTCGTCCACCAGGGAGGCCACCACGAGCACTTTACCGCCAGGCACGCCCGAATCGTGCCCCCTTAGGCCAGACCGAAGAGGAACAGCAGGAGGGCCTTCTGGGCGTGGAGCCTGTTCTCGGCCTGCTCAAAGACTATGGACCTCGGGCCATCTATGACCTCGGCCACCACCTCCTCGCCGCGGTGGGCTGGCAGGCAGTGCATGAAGACCGCGTCCCCGGCGGCCACGTTGAAGAGCTCCGGCCTCACCTGGTATTTGGGCACGAAAATTCTGAGGCGCTCCTCGCGCTCTGACTCGGGTATATGCATGGACATGAAGGTGTCCGTGTAGATAATGTTGGCCCCCTCCACGGCCCTCATGGGGTCGTCAGTGATGACCACGCGGGAGCCTGTGCGGGCCGCGTTATCGAAGGCCCACTTCACAGCCTCCGGGTCGGGCTCAAAGCCGAGGGGGCAGGCCACGCTGATGTCCATGCCCACCTTCGTGCAGCCCAGGAGGAGGGAGTTGCAGACGTTCGCACCATCGCCCACGTAGGCCAGCTTAAGGCCCTCCAGGCGGCCGAAGCGCTCCCAGATGGTCAGGAGGTCCCCTATGACCTGGCAGGGGTGGAAGCGGTCCGAGAGGGCGTTTATGACAGGTATCCGGGCGTTCTCGGCCAGCTCTACGAGCGTCTGGTGCCTAGCCACCCTGGCCACTATGGCGTGCACGTAGCGCTCAAGCACCCGAGCAGTGTCCGCGATGGTCTCCCCCCTCGCGAGCTGGAGGTGCTCCCAGGAGAGGAAGATCGGGTAGCCGCCGAGTTCCCTGATGGCCACCTCGAAGGAAACGCGCGTCCTGGTGGAGGGGCGCTGGAAGAGCAAGGCTATGGAGCGGCCCGCTAGGGGGAAGCCCGATATCCTGCCCGAGCGCCTCTCCTCCTTGAGCTTGGCCGCGAGCTCTATGATGTGCTTGAGCTCCTCGTCCGTGATGTCCTGGAGCGTGATTAAATCGCGCTCCCGCTCCACTTTCCCACCGCCGGTGCGTAGCCCATGACGCAAATAAGCCCTTCAGGCCTCCCCGGCCGCCAGGCGCTCCCCCACGGCTTGGGCCACCAGCTCGCGCACCTTGGCCGGGTCCGCTCTGCCGCGCACGAGCTTCATCACAGCCCCCATGAGCGGCCCCACCGCCCTCTCGCCCATCTTAGCCACTAGGTCGGCCTTCTCGGCGACCACGCGCTCCACCACGGAGCGGAGCTCCTCCTCCGACATGGCCTTAAGGTCCAGGGCCTCAAGGGCCTCGCGGGCCGAGCGCCCCTCGTGCTCGCAGAGCCACTTCAGCACCTCTGGTATGGCCTCCTTGAAGATCTCGCCACGCCCTACCAGGGAGAAGAGCTCGTAGAGCTGCTCCTCCGCCAGCTTGCCCACGTCAAAGCCATCGCGCCTGAGGCTCTTCAGGAGCTCCGTGAGCGTAGTGGCCACCACGGTGGCTGGCACGCCCGTCTCGCGGACCACACGCTCGAAGAAGGCCTGGCGCTCGCTGTCAACCACCTGCCAGGCGAGCTTCTCGTTCAGCCCATAGTCGCGCATGAGCCTTTCCACGGTCTTCTCAGGCGGCTCGGGTAGCCTGGCCCTGAGGGCCTCCACGTATTCTGGCGTTATCCTCACGGGCGGTATGTCGGTCTCAGGATACATCCTGGCTGCCCCAGGCCGTGGCCTCATGAACCTCGTCCTGCCATCCGGCAGGGCCATGCGCGTCTCTCGCGGCACGCCCTTCAGGGCCTCGCGAGCCCGCTCCAGCACGACCTCAAGCGCCTTTAGGCAGCGCTCCCTCTCACCCGCCACGAATACTACCGCGTCCTCCGGCCCAGCGCCCACGAGCTCCCTCAAGGCCGCAACCTCATCCTCGCTCACCCCGTAGGCTGGCATCTCGTCCGTGTGGAAGATGCCTCCCAGGCCCGACCAGGCGGCCGCGATATCGGAGAGCTCCTTGCCGAACCTATGGCCAGGCATGAGCTCCTGGGCCAGGATGCCCGCGAACCTCGGCAGCCTCAGGGCCAGGACCACGCCACCGGCCTTGAGGGCACGCTTTATCACGCGGCAGGTCGTCCGGGCGAAAATGTGCGTGGCGTCCACGAAATCAGGCCTCAGGTCCTCAGGCCTCAGGCCCCGCGCCAGGAGTTCCTCCCTTATCTCAAGCAGGCGGACCTGGCGCAGGACCTCGTTCTCCACCACCCTGGGTATCAGGTCCAGCTCCTGGACGCCCTTCACCTCCGTGATCGCGCCGCCCTCGATGGATATGTTCAGGTCCTGGCGCACGCTCCCTATGCCGCGCTTAACCTTGCCCGTGGCACGCATGATGCGGCCTATGGCCAGGGCCACGCGCCTCGCCTCCTCTGGGCTCATGATCACGGGAGCGGTCGCTACCTCCACGAGAGGTATGCCCAGCCTGTCCAGCCTGTAGCGGACCGTGCTGGCGTCCTCGGCCACCTTCCTGCCAGCGTCCTCCTCAAGCCCCACGTGCTGGATGGGCACCACCTTCCCCTCGACCTCTATCTGGCCGCCCAGGGCCACCACGCACGTCCTCTGGAAGCCGAAGGGGGTGGAGCCATCTATGACCGTCTTCCGCATGACGTGCACTTCGTCCACGGGCCTTGAGCCGAGCATTAGCGCTATCTGGAGCGCCACCTCCAGCGCCTCGCGGTTCAGCGGGTGAGGCGGCTCCTCATCCAGCTCCACCAGGCAGGTGGTGTCCTCGTAGGCCTCGTAGATGATAGTCTTGCCCTTCGCTGCCTCGAAGAGCGCGGCCCTATCCACCTCGCCTATCTCGCTCTGCGTGGGCCTGAGGTGCCTCAGCACCTCCACGTGGGGCTCGTCCTTCCTCAGCACGGTCGGGCAGCTGCAGAAAAGCTTCTCGGCCGTGTCAAGCTGTCGATGCACCTCTAGGCCGACCCTCAAGCCGAGCCTGGCGTAGTCGAGCTTCCCCGCGGGCAAGGCACCTCAGTCCTTCCTGTCGAAGTAGATGTTCTTGCCCGTGGCCGAGAGGGGTATGCCTATCACCACGTCAGCCTTCATGTAGCCTAGCGCCCTCGCGGCCACGCCCACGGTGAACATGACCCGGTTGTCCACGTTCAGGTCGGAGGCCACCTTCACGGCCGAGCCTATGGCTATGCCCAGGTCCAGGAGGGCCATGGCGCAGCTCGGGCCAGCGTAACGGCCATCGAAGGCGAGCTCGGATCTCCTCCTCGCGAACTCATCGCAGGAGCGGAGGCCGCAGGCGCTGCAGTTCAGCCCCCTGGGCCTGGAGCCAGAGACCCCTATGAGCAGGAGGACCTCGGAGCGCCTAAGGCAATTAGCATCACGCTTGAAGAAGGGAAGCCCCTCCTTCTCCGCTATCTCGTCCATCTTCTTAGCAATCTCTTCGAGCTCGGGGCCAAAAATAATCATGGTTTCCACCACGTCCACGCCCCGTGCCTTCGGGGCGGTCCTCGCGGCCACGGCCATGAGCTCGGCCGCCCTCAGCAGGCCCTCGCGCTCGGCCTGCTCTGGGCTAATCGTAGGCAAGCCCTTCACCGGGCAGTAGGATGGGGTCAGCGCTAATTAGCTTACCCTACCTCAAGCGGGCTCGACAACGTCTTGATGAGGTCAGCCCTGGTAATGATGCCAACGATGTCCTTGCCGCGGGTTACGAGGACGCCAGGGTATTCCTCCAAGAGGAACCTGACCTTGGCCACGCTCGCGTCCTCGGGCACGGTAGGCATGGGCGGCTCCATGATCTTTTCCACCTTCTCGTTCGCCAGCTCGGGGCTGAGGTTCTTCACGATGCTACGGTCCGTTACCGTCCCGATCACGCGCCCATGCTCGTCGATCACAGGCACTTGGTCGATTGCGTATCGAGTCATAATTTCGCTAACCTCCTTCACCGTCGTGTCTGGCTTGACGTAGATGACGTTAGATGTCATGATGTCCTTGCAGCGGGGGCCGCGGCGCTCCGTGAGCACCTCCAGGATGCGGTTGACCGTCGAGAGCCTCGGGTCCACCTTGCCCAGCTCAATCTTAGCGATATGCGCTTGGCTCACGCCTGCTAGGTCGGCGAGCTGTCTCTGCGTCAGTCCTGCGGCCAGTCGGAGCTTCCTTATGAGCGAGCCCGTTATTACCATGTCAAGTAGTAGTGCAGGGCCTCACTTATAAGCATAATACGTTAGGTCCTGCTAGTATTTTGCACATGAGGCCCACGCGGCATAGAGAAGTAGTGGCGGGAGGATTGTGAAACCGCAGATACCGCATGCCAGTAAATTCCTCATGGTTATAAAATATTCCGTTTAAGGAATGGAAAGGCATATATTTACGGCGCCACACGGACCGGGGAGGGCAGAGGGATGAGCGGGAAGCACTTGAGGGGCGTGTTCGTGGACGAGCTGAAGCAGCTCCCCCTGGAGGAGCAGAGGCTGGAGATAGTAGAGCGCAAGGGGCTAGGGCACCCGGACTACATATGCGATGCCATCATGGACCGCGTCTCCGTGGCCCTTTGCCGCGAGTATCTCAAGCGCTTCGGCACCATCCTCCACCACAACGCGGACAAGTCGCTCCTGGTGGCTGGCGAGGCCGAGATAAGGTTCGGCGGTGGACTGGTGAAGAAGCCCATGCTCCTCGTGTTCGGCGACAGGGCCACCGTGAGCTTCCAGGGCGAGGAGGTCCCGGTGGCCGAGATAGCCATCAAGGCCGCGAAGGAGTGGTTCCGCCAGAACATGCGCTTCGTGGACCCCGAGGAGCACGTGCGCTATCAGGTGGAGCTGAAGCCCGGCTCTCCCTCGCTCGTGGACATCTTCAAGCGCGAGAAGATAGGGGCCAACGATACCTCCGCGGCCGTGGGCTACGCCCCCATGAGCAGGACAGAGAGGGCCGTGCTAGCCGTGGAGCGCTTCCTCAACTCGCGCGAGTTCAAGAAGGAGTTCCCGGAGTCAGGCGAGGACATCAAGGTGATGGGCTTCAGGCTGAAGGACAGCCTCAGGCTCACCATCTCCATGGCCTTCGTGGACCGCTTCGTGCCAGATGAGGCCCACTACTTCCGGGTGAAGGACCTCATCCTTGAGCGCGTGAGGGACTTCGTGGCCGATAACTTCGACTTCTCCGACATCACTGTGGAGCTTAACGTGCTCGACCAGCCCGGGCGTGGCGTAGATGGCGTTTACCTGACCGTGCTGGGCACGAGTGCGGACAGCGGTGATTCAGGCCAGGTGGGGCGTGGCAACCGCGTGAACGGCGTCATACCGCTCAACAGGCCCGTCAGCTCGGAGGCGGCGGCTGGCAAGAACCCCGTGAGCCACGTGGGAAAGATTTACAACATCCTCACGCACCGCATAGCCGAGGCCATCTACGAAGAGCTCCAGCCATCCGTGAGGGAGGTCTACGTCTGGCTCCTGAGCCAGATAGGAAGGCCCGTGGACGAGCCCCTGGTGGCCGCGGCCCAGGTCATCCTCGCGCCAGGCGTTAGGCTTCAGGATGTGGCTGGTCAGATTGAGAACATCATACACAACAGGTTGGACAGGATAAAGGAGCTCATATGGGAGCTGGCGAGGGGAGAGGTGCCCGTTTGCTGAGCTTCTGACGCTCACGATAAAAGAAGTCCAAAATATTTTTAAGTATATTTGCGTAGAGCTAGAGCTCTTTCGGGGCATAGTAGCTCGCCCTCAGCCACATGATAAGAAGTACCTTAAGTTCTGCCTCCCAGCTATCTTGGGGAGCGGGCATGGAGATGCGGCTGTTGGCCACCACGCCGGATGCGGAACTCCTGATAGCCGTCGCCATGCTCACTACATCCTCGGATGAGGCACCAGCCGACATCTACGTTGCGCTCAAGGGCGATGAGAGACGCGTGCATAAGCTGCTGAAGAGGCTCATCTTAAAGCACGGCTCCGTCTTAGAGCATAACAGGCTTGTCTTCTTGGCCGAGGCAGAGGAAGGTGAGGTGCTGGCCCTCCTCCTCGCCCACAGCTTCTTCGAGGTGAGCAGGCTGGGAGAGCGAAGGTGGCTGCTGAGCTGTAACTTGAGGACCGTTTTGGAGATCCTCATGGGGGAGGGCGGGAAAAGGCCGCCGGAGGGGGCTCAGGAGGCTCTCATTACGGCCCTAAAGCAGGTGGCCCCAAGGCTCCATCAGAAGGTGATGGGCCGTGGAGGTTGAGCTGCTGGCCTACCTGCCCTCCAAAAGCCTCACGGAGGCCCTGAGGGCCGAGGGTCTTGAGGTGGACGCGGACACGCTTCTCAAGCACATCTCCTTTACCTTCGCCATCTCAGGCATCTCGCGTGCCTGTTCCCACCAGCTCGTGAGGCACCGCATGGCCTCCTACAGCCAGCAGAGCCAGAGATACGTGCGCCTGGCGAGCCTGGCCGATGAGGCCGTGGAGCCGAGCACGATAGCGAGGGACCCAGAGGCGGACATGGTGTTCAAGGGGTTCCTCAGGGCAGCTGAGTATGCCTACAACCGCCTGCTGAGCTTAGGCGTGCCAGAGGAGGATGCCCGCTTCGTCCTCCCGAATGCCGCCCCCACGAACATTGTGGTTACCATGACTGGCAAGGCCCTCTACCACTTCTTCGGCCTCAGGTGCTGTAACAGGGCTCAGGCGGAGATACACGAACTAGCCGACCGCATGCTCGTGCTCTGCAGGCGCGTGGAGCCGGAGCTCTTCAGGCGTGCTGGCCCCTACTGCTTCCAGAAGGGCTACTGCGAGGAAGGGCCCCTCTCCTGCGGGCGCATGGAGGAGGTAAGGGCGAAATACGAGCGCTTAGGCTATGAGTGAAGCATGCCTGCGCTCTTGAGCCAAAGCTTTAAGCAGGTCGTCCGCCATCTACGCCAGCCAGGCCAGGTGGTAGAGGCTTGAGCCTCAGGGCCTTCATAGCCGTGGACGTAGAGGATGAAGTCGTCCTGACCAGGATAAGGGAGTTCCAGGCCCTTTTGGCCGGGACAGGCGCGAGCCTGAAGCTGGTGGAGCCGCAGAACATCCACATAACGCTCTGGTTCCTCGGCAACATCACGCCGCGGATGGCCGAGCGGATTTATGAGCGAATGAGAGATCTCTCCTTCAGGCCCTTCACCGTGGAACTCACGGGCGTGGGCGCCTTCCCATCGCCAGGGAGGCCTCGCGTTATCTGGGCAGGCATAGGGAGGGGGGAGGAGGAGCTCCGCTCCCTCTACGAGCAGCTTAAGCCAGCCCTGAGGGAGCTGAGCTTCAGACCCGACCCCAAGGGCTTCAAGCCCCACGTAACGGTGGCCCGCGTGAAGCGGCAGAGCCCAGAGCTCGTGAAGGTGCTCATGGAGAACGCTGGCCTCTCCTTCGGCACCTTCAGGGCGGAGGAGGTTAGGCTGAAGAAGAGCACCCTCACCCCCAGGGGGCCCATCTACACCACGCTCTACGCGGTGAAGGCTGGCTCTACCTGAGGGCAGCAGGAGCGCAGCCTCAAGGCTTAAATAAGCTGTTGGAGCCCAGGCTGCTGGGAGCCCGCTTGAGCTGGCTGGTAGATGCGCTGATAGGCATAGGCATACAGATGTCGGCTGGCTTCATCATGGGCTTCCTAGCCGGCTACGCGGCCAAGAAGGTGGCCAAGGTCGTGGCCGTCGTGCTGGGCATCTTCATACTAGCGCTCATGCTCCTCAACTACTACGGCATCATAATGGTGCGCTGGGAGAAGCTTGTGGGCCTGGGCGAGGAGGCCCTCAGATGGATAGAGGCCCAGGGCACCTCCGTGGCCACCTTTGTGCTCATGAACCTGCCCATGATAGGAACCTTCACGGCCGGCTTTATCATAGGCTTTAAGAAGGGATGAGGCCAGCCTGTGCGATTCCCCTCGCTCGCCCGGCGCGCCCAAACGGCAAAAGCCTTATCTATTTCCTCCACGCCCGCCAAAAGGCGGCTGCCGGGGTTCCCGAGCCTGGCACGGGGTGGGCCTGGAGAGCCCATGGGCCGCAAGGCCCTCGTGGGTTCAAATCCCACCCCCGGCGCCACCCACACCTCGAACACCATACATCGCCCGTCAGCAGACCACCGCCTAAAACGGTTGATGATGTCCATGCCGAATATGCCTTGGAAGTGCAGGGGGCCGTTCTATGACCATGCCCTCACGGCTATGGCCGCTCCGCTTATGCACATCCTGAGTTTGGCCCACACGCTTCACGGCTACATCATCAATCTATCCGGGTTTAAATAACGCTCCAGCGCCACCATCTGGAGGCCTTTTAACCGGGCTAGCCACCCGAGCCGTGGTGGAGGCCTTGTCCTCGGCTGCTGATGAGCTGGGCGGGCTGGACAAGGGGACACTCCTGCGCCTCTACCGGACCATGCTGACCATAAGGCGCTTCGAGGAGTCCATCGCGGACCTCTACAGGCGCGGCCTGGTGCCTAGCTCCGCCCATGTCTACATAGGCCAGGAGGCCGTGGCAGCTGGCGTCTGCGCTTGCCTGCGGCCCGATGACTACGTGCTCTCCACGCACCGTGGCCATGCGCACAGCATCGCGAAGGGTGCCCCCCTTGAGCGCCTGGCGGCCGAGATCCTGGGCCGGGCCACGGGCCTGAACAGGGGCCGTGGTGGCTCCATGAGGCCCTGCTGCCCGGACGTGGGCGTGCTCTACTCCTGCCCTATCGTGGGCTCCAACATCCCCATCGCGGCTGGCGTGGGCTTGGCCATAAGGCTGAGGGGCACGGACCAGGTGGTGGCCTGCTTCTTCGGCGATGGGGCGAGTAACATAGGCGATTTCCACGAGGGCCTGAACCTCGCGGCCATCTGGAAGGCGCCCGTGGTCTACGTGTGCGAGAACAACCAATATGCCATCTCAGTGCCCGTCTGGCGCTCCACCTCCGTGCGCGACATCGCGGCCCGAGCGGCCTCCTACGGCATACCCGGCGTGGTGGTGGACGGCAACGACGTGATCGCGGTCTATAAGGCCGCGAAGTGGGCTGTCGAGCGGGCCAGGCGTGGCGAGGGGCCAGCCCTCATAGAGTGCAAGACCTACCGCTGGCTAGGCCACCACGTGGGGGACCCCGGCACGGCCTACCGGACGCGGGAGGAGGTGGAGGCCTGGAAGGCCAGGTGCCCGATAAAGCGCCTGAGGGAGCGCCTGTTGGCGGCGGGCATCGCGAGCGAGGAGGAGCTGGCCCGCTTGGAGGCGGAGGTAGAGGAGGTCGTGGGG
>Ga0190367_1001660_pt1 | contig 12573 bp, 9 predicted proteins | sample 4872181011_MG_FD_171838 | JGI IMG/M metagenome (GOLD analysis project Ga0190367, IMG submission 171838) | Hydrothermal vent microbial mat bacterial communities from Southern Trench, Guaymas Basin, Mexico - 4872-18-10-11_MG | ecosystem: Environmental > Aquatic > Marine > Hydrothermal vents >... | reverse complement strand
GTTGACGAATACTATAGAAACCAACTGATGGAGATTTTTTATGAAAACAGGAAAAGTCTTTTAGTAGATTTTTCTGTTTTAGAAAAATTTGATGTAGAATTGGCGGATTATTTGTTAGAAAACCCGGAAGAAGTTATAGAAATTTTTGAGGAAGTGATAAAGGAATTTGATTTTAGAGAAGAAAAGTTACCAGTTAGAGTAAGATTCTTCAATCTGCCAAAGGATAGAGAAATGAGAATTAGGAATATAAGGGCCGAGCATATAGGCAAGCTAATAGCTGTTGAAGGTATAGTAAAAAGGGCTAGCGAGATTAGGCCAGAAGTTTTTGAAGCCGTTTTTGAATGTCCAGAATGTGGAAATAGGATTTCTGTTATTCAAACGGAAAGGACTATAGTGGCACCAACTAAATGCGAGCTTTGCGGTACTAAGAGAGGTTTTAGGTTAATCGATCAAAAACTTTACGATGCTAGGTGGATAGTAATAGAGGAACCTTATGAAATAGTTACTGGAGAAAGACCTAGTGAAATAATGGTTTATTTGAAAGAAGATTTAACTTCACCAAAGATGCAGAACAAGACGGATCCTGGCAACAGGATAAAAGTAATTGGAATTTTGAAACAAATGCAAAGAAGGGTTAGGGGTACTAAATCGAGGCAAATGGAAATTTATATAGAAGCTAATTATGTAGAGGCTGTCGAAACAGAATGGGAAGAAATAGAAATTTCACCTGAAGATGAAAAGAAAATTTTGGAATTGGCTAAGGATCCACAAATTTATCAAAAATTTATAGCTTCTATAGCTCCAGGTATTTATGGATTAGAAGAAGTAAAAGAAGCAATTTTGCTGCAATTATTTGGTGGAGAGCCAAAAGTTTTGCCTGATGGTTCAAGAATTAGAGGAGATATTCACATTTTATTAATAGGAGATCCTTCAACTGCTAAGTCTCAAATAATGAAAGTTGTTAGCAGTTTGATACCCAGAGGAAAATATGTTAGTGGAAAAGGGGTTTCAATCGATTATGACGATCCTGTAATATGGTTAGAAAATGGTATGGTTAAAATAGGACTTATTGGCGAATTCTGCGACGAGTTCTTTAACAAGTTCAAAGTTAAAGAAGGTTTCGTAAAGCCTGATAGAATAATAGAAGTACCAGTACTCAATCCAGTTACTTTGAAGATGGAATGGAGACCTTTAACCTATGTGTACAGACATAAAGTAAACAAGAAGCTAATTAAAATAAAACTTGCTACAGGAAGAGAGGTTATAGTTACGGATGACCATTCGTTATATACGTTTGAAGACGGAAGAATAAAAGAAAAGAAGTCATCAGAATTAAGGCCGGGCGACATATTAATCGTTCCTTCTAAGTTACCTTCTCCCAAGAAGCGCATAAATGTATTGGACCTTTTTGAAGGTTTGAGAAAGATCCTTAATCTCCAAACGGACGGCATTTATGTATTTACACAGAGAACTAAGCATAAGTTACCTAGATACATAAAGGTATGTAAAGAACTTCTTTACATACTTGGGTTTTTCGTCGCTGACGGATTCCTCCACGGTGGCAAGGAAAGCTGGCAAGTACATTTTATTCTTAACAAAAAGGAGAAGAATAAAATTGAAAAGTTAGTTAAATGTATTCAAAAAGTTTTTGGGATTAAACCAACTATTGTTAATAAAGGAAAGGCGAAGGTGGTTACAATAAACAGCAAATTGGTTTTCCATTTCTTTAGAGATGTTTTAGGATTAAAGAATTATGCTAAAGAAAAAGGAGTACCGTCAATTGTATTTAATGTTAGACCAGATTTGCAACTGGAATTTTTAAGAGGATGGGTAGATGGTGATAGTGGCGTAACCACATCGAAACAATTAATGTCCGACATATTATACTTATTGCTCTTGAATGGTATCATAGGTAGTTTTACGGAAAAAAGAATGAGAGGAAAGATTAAGTTTCCGGACCATGAAAGCATAGTAAATACGATTGTCTACGAACTGAAGGTACCAAAGCCGCATTATTTACAAAAAGGTTTGGTAGAAGCAAAAAGAAGAAGATATAAAGGAATACCACTGAAATTTTTCAAGTCATTTCCGTTTAATAGACTTAAACCCTCGGGTTACAAGAGAGTAACTAAGAAAAGTTTGAACCTAATTTTTTCTAAAAATAAAGCTTTACTCTATAAGAGGCTTGAACTTTTAGTAAAAGGATTTTCGGTTGATGAAATTTGTAAAATAGAAAAGAAAAGCAAAAAAACTATAAGAGCGTATTATAACTTACTTGCTAAAAAAGGTTTTGTAGAAAAAAGAGGAAAGTCATATAAGCTGACTAGGAAAGGAATGGAGTTATTGAAAGATGTGTGGCTGGTTAAGAAACTTATAAATTCAGATATAGCATTTGTTCCTATCAAAAAAATAGAATATGTTAGACCAACGAATGGTTATGTTTATGATCTCTGTGTAAGTGGTTATGAGAATTTTGTTGGAGGTTTTGGCGGAATTCTTTGTCACAATACGGGGGTTGGATTAACCGCAACGGTAGTAAGAGATGAAGAATTTCTTGGGGGTTGGGTTTTGGAGGCAGGTGCTTTGGTTATGTGTAACAAAAGTCTAATTGCGATTGACGAGTTCGAGAAAATAAACAAGCAAGACCAAATTGCATTACATGAAGCGATGGAGGGTCAGACGATTAGCATAGCCAAAGCGAGCATAGTAGCTACCTTACCAGCTCAAACAGCAATTTTAGCTGGGGGGAATCCAAAATTGGGTAGGTTCGACCCTTATGTTCCTATAAAAGAGCAAGTTGATATCCCAGAAACTTTGCTTTCAAGGTTCGATCTGAAATTTGCTTTAAGAGATATACCAAATCCAGAATTAGATAAGAAAATTGCAGAGCATATCCTGCAATCTAGATTTTTTGATTTGAAGAAGGCAACTCCTGTAATCCCCCCAGATTTGTTTAGAAAGTATGTAGCTTATGCAAGAAAACATTGCCATCCTAAAATGACGGAAGAAGCTGCTCAAGTCCTTAAAGAATTTTATCTAAGTTTAAGACAAAGGTCTGGAGAAGATTCTCCAATTTCAATTACTCCAAGACAGTTAGAAGCTTTAATAAGATTAGCTGAGGCGTCAGCCAAAGTTCAGTTAAGAGATAAAATAACTAAGGAAGATGCACTTAGAGCTATTAGACTTATGAGTTATTCCTTAAGGCAGTTTGGTTTTGAACCCAGTACTGGACAAATAGATATAGATAGAGCCGAAGGTTTAAGGGTAACTGCTGCCCAAAGGAGCAAAATAAGAGTTGTTAGAGAAATTATCTTGCAATTAGAATCGACTTATGGAAAAGAAATACCACAAGATGAAGTTATAAAGAGATGTAAGGAAGCTGGAATAGAAGATGCAGAAGATATTTTAAGGAAAATGAGCCAAGAAGGCTTAATTTATCATCCAAAACCAGGTTTTATAGCTAGATTATGAATAGATTGCCAGCTGTTAAGGTAAGGATTTTCGATGTAGTAAACGGAAAATTTGTGCATGGCGATAGAGAAAGTAGAAAGCCTAGCTATGTCATAACACCTTTTGGAGAAAAAGTTTCTAGAGTTAATATTTTTGGAACAGTTATAGATAAATTTTCTTCTAGTTCTGGAAATTATGTTTCTATAATTCTTAACGACTTTTCTGGAAGTATAAGGGTTAAAGCTTTTAAAGAAAAAGCAGAGCTTTTGGATAAATTAGAAATAGGGGATATAGCTTGCATAATAGGTAAAGTGAGAGTCTATGATGGGGAGATTTACGTAAATGCTGAGATAGCAAAAAAAGTTAAAGATCCAAATTTTGAAATTTATAGAAAACTTGAGTTGTTAAAGAAATTAAGAGAAAGGAAAAAAATTGTGGATGATCTGAAAAAACTTTCAGAAATTTTTGATAGAGAAAAGCTCGAGGTTTATGCTTTTAATAAATATGGAATAGACCCAGAAACCTTGGATTTTATGCTTTCTTTTAAAGTTATAGAAGAGCCTAATTATGAAGAAAAAGTTCTTAGTATAATAAAGAAATTTGACGATGGCAGCGGAGTTGAAATCGCAAAACTTTTTGAAGTAATAAATTTGCCACCACAAATTCTTGAAAGTACCTTAGATAAATTGCTTGATGAGGGTAAAATTTTTGAACCAGTTGCTGGTAGGATAAAAGTTAGGGAATAATTATTTTGAAATCTAAATTAAGTTATGGAATTTGATTATTTTCAGCTATTAGAAAGAGCAAAAGAAGTTTGTAAAAAGAGTGAAGATACTGGAAGCAGGTTTAAAATGCCTGTTGCAGTTATAGAATATCAAGGAAGGAAAACTATCCTAAAAAATTTTAAGGAAATAGCAGAAACTTTTAAAAGGGATAAAAAACATCTAGCAAAATTTTTATGTAGAGAGCTTGCCACACCAGCTTTTGAGCAGGGAAATGCTTTAGTTTTTACATCAACTCTTAAACATTCTGCAATTCAATCGAAAATAGAGAAGTATGCAAAAGAATTTGTCTTTTGCAAGTTATGTGGACAACCTGATACGAGAATAATCAAAGAGAGAAGGATTTATTTTATTAAATGTGATGCATGCGGCGCCAAATATCCATTAGGAAGGTAGAATGCTTGAAAAAATCCTAAAATTTTTTCTTAGAAAGAGGAAGAAAGTAAGGAAAAGGAAAAAGAAAACTAAGAAAAAAGCAGAGAGAGAATTATTAGCAAAAGATCTTATGACGAAAAACGTAATTTATACAAAACCCACCTCAACCCTTTACGATGTAGCAAGAATCCTTTTGAAACATAAAATAACTGGAATGCCTGTTATGAGCAAAGATAAATTAGTTGGAGAGATTAGTGAAAAAGATTTGATGAGAATAACTGGAAAGGAAAGCCTAGTTAAATTTTCTCCTGAAGATTTTAGAAGGCTTAGGAGAATTAAGACTAGGGAAGTTATGAAAAAGCCAATTTGGGTTTACGATGAAACACCGATAACCAAAGTAGTTGAAATAATGAGGAAGCACAAGATTAGGAGAGTAATAGTCTTGAATAGAGAAAAAAAATTGGTTGGTATTTTGACGAAAACTGACCTAATGACAAAACTTTCTAAAGAAAAAATTAAGGAAAAGGTTTTTACTAAGATAGATGAGATGTTAAGAATAATAGAGAAAAATAAATCCATATCGATTTCCAAGCTTTCTAAAAAGCTTAATATGCCAGTTGAAATAATAGAATCTTGGGCGAAAATTCTGGAAGATCACGATCTAATAGATATAAGCTATCCAACTGTTGGTTCACCAATTTTAAAAATAAAGCCAAAAGTAGAATAATTAGCAATTTGAATTTTAATTATGGAAAAAGTTATTCAAAGTTATGAAGTTTCTTCTGGTTATGTAAAAGCAAAAGTCGTTATAAAAAGAACTAAAGATTTCGTACCGATTTATGAGTTAAAATTGCCAACTATAGAAAAAGGAACTAGAGCGTTACTCGATAAAATAAGAAGCGTTTTGCTAACAGAGATTCCGATTAAAACGGCTGAAATGGTAGACCCAACTTATTTTGAAAAAATAAAGAAAAAATATTTTGAAAGAGGTTTAGAGCTTATAAGTAATGAGCTACCAGTAGCTAGCGAGAGCTTAAAAAAGTTTTTAGTAGGTTTGCTTATTAATGAGATGTTTGGTTTGGGCAAGATAGAATTGTTAATAGAGGATCCTTATTTGGAAGAGATTGTAATAAATGGGTCCAAAAATCCAATTTGGGTTTATCATAAAAAATTCGGCTGGATAAAAACTAATGTTTATGTTGAATCTGAAAATCAGATTTTGAATTATGCAAATGCTATAGGGAGAAGAGTTGGAAGACAAGTAACCGTATTAAATCCGCTGATGGACGCTCATTTAATTACTGGAGACAGAGTTAATGCTACTTTATTTCCTATTTCGACTATAGGGAATACTATAACTATAAGGAAGTTTAGAAGATCTCCTTGGACAGTCGTTGATTTTATAGAAAACAAAACCTTAAACTTTGAGGTAGCAGCTTGGCTTTGGGAAGCAATTCAGTACGAGCTCAACATGATAATAGCTGGTGGTACGGCAAGCGGGAAAACTTCTTTGCTTAACGTTTTAATGTGTTTCATCCAACCAAACCATAGAATTGTTTCTATAGAAGATACAAGAGAGTTGATGTTGCCTGAATTTTTACACTGGGTTCCGCTAACTACTAGAGAACCAAATCCAGAAGGTTTGGGAGAGGTTACAATGTTAGATTTACTCGTTAATGCTTTAAGGATGAGACCTGATAGGATAATAGTTGGGGAAGTCAGAAGAGCTAGAGAAGCAGAAGTTCTTTTCGAAGCCATGCATACAGGTCATAGTGTTTATGCTACTTTGCATGCTGATACAGCTTATCAAGCTTATAAAAGGTTAGTAAATCCTCCTATCAACGTTCCTGAACAAGTTTTAGAAGCTTTGCATTTAATAGCTGTTTGTTATAGAGATAGGAGAACTGGTAGAAGAAGACTTTTTGAAGTGGTTGAAATAATACCTGGAACTGAAAAAGTAAAAACAACTTTAAACATAATATTCAGATGGAAACCTGTAAAGGATATTATAAGGAAGGAAAACGAAAGTTACAGGTTAATGGAAGAACTTCAAATGCATACTGGTTTAAGCGAAAAAGAAGTTTTGGAAGAAATAGAGGAAAAAGAAAAAATTCTTAGGTGGATGGTTGATAGGAAAGTAAAAGATGTTAATACGATAGGAAGAATTGTAGCAAAATACTATCTCGAACCAGAAGATGTTTTAAAAGTAGTTAAAAGGAGAGGAAAGGTTGAAAGTTTATTATGAAAAAAACTATTCCATTTGTCCCATTCCCTCTAAAGAAAGCGTTAAAGATTTCTAAGAAGTTTTATTTCATATCCGATAAGATAGCAAAATTCTCTCCCTTTTTGCAAACTTATTTAGCTCAAGCTGGATTTGATTTGAAGACAAGAGAATACGTTGCAATAGCTGTTTTTTCCTCTTTTTTCTGGTTCTTTCTTTTATTTATGCTCATGCTCCCAGTCGCAATTAAAACAGGAAAAACATTTCTTCTTTTTATTTTTCCTTTTTTCTTTTCTTTTCTATCCTATTTCTACATTATCCTCTATCCTAAACTACTTATAGCCAGAAAAATTAGAAGTATTGAGAAGAACTTACTCTTTGCAGTAAGGCACTTATATATCCAGGTAAAATCTGGAGTTTCTCTTTTCGATGCAATGGTTTCTATAGCTAAAGCAAATTATGGAGAAATTTCAAAGCAATTTAACGAATGCGTAAAAAGTATTGCTGCAGGCGAAGATCAAATAAAAGCTCTGGAAAAATTGGCTTACAAAAATCCTAGCTTAAATTTTAGGAGAATAGTTTGGCAAATAATTAACAGTCTAAGATCAGGGGTAGATGTTGGTGATACTTTAGCTAGGATTGCTAATCATCTCTCTGAAGAGCAAAAAGTTAGTATAAGAAGGTATGGTTCTCAACTAAGCCCATTAGCTTTACTTTACTTGATGTTTTCCATAATTTTACCAACCTTAGGAATAACTTTCTTAATAGTTTTTTCAACTTTTTCTGGTATACAAATTCCTGAATTTTTCTTTTATTTTTTACTAGCTGGTTTAGCTTTCTTTCAATTCGTTTTTATAGGTTTGATAAAAAGCAGAAGACCTTGTGTTGAAGCATGAAACTAAATATTTTAGCTTTTTACCCAAAATTTTATAGGAAGTGGCTTAAGAAGAACTTGGAATATGCAGATATTTCTTTAAATTTACAAAGATTCCTTAAAATTAGACTCTTAAACTCGATATTTATCTCCCTCGCAATTTCCATTCTTGTAGGAGCTTTCTTGAAAGTTGGGATAAATTATCTAATCTTAATTTTTGCGTTCATTTTTATTGTTCTTCATTTCTTTTTCGATTTAATAGTTTTGTTTATAGCTGATAGAAGAGGAAAAGCAGCAGAAGAAATTTTGCCAGATGCTTTGCAATTAATAGCTGGTAATATAAGGTCTGGTTTAACTCCAGATAGAGCCATTCTAATGGCTGCTAGGCCAGAATTTGGTGTTTTAGAAAAAGAGATAAAAAATGCTGGAAGAAAAGCCTTAAGTGGTTCTTCTCTAGAAGATGCTCTTTTAGAAATGGGTAAAAGGATTAAATCAAGAATCGTTAAAAGAACTTTTCTGCTTATTAGCGAAGGTTTAAGAAAAGGTGGTGCTTTAGCAGACTTATTAGAACATACTGCAGAAGATCTAAGAACCTTAAAAACTTTAAGAAGGGAAATAGCGGCTCAAGTTGCAATGTATGCTATTTTTATCTTTATAGCAATAGGATTCGCAGCACCCGTACTTTTTTCATTCTCTTCTTACTTGGTAGAGACTATGAGTGAAATGGGTAGTAAGTTAAAATTAGAAGAAGCAGTAAGTTATGGTAAAGTTTATGGTTTAAGATTAGGTGTTGTTAAAATTTCTGCATCTTTCTTACGCTTTTATAGTTTTCTAGCTATGGTCATTCTTTCCTTTTTCGGAAGTTTGTTAATAGGTCTTCTAAAAAGCGGCAGAGAATTGGATGGTTTTAAGTATTTTCCTGTTCTACTTACAATTAGTTTTTTGCTGTTAAGAGTTTCTGATTTCTTAGTCAGAAGTATTTCAAAAATGCTTGTGCCTTCTTAGGAATTAGTTACGACATCTGTTCTTGTGTTTATGAAAAATTTCTTTTCCTTTAATTTGACTTTAACGTAAATTACCATATTGTGGGTAATTTTGAATTAATTAAATTTACTGAAAAATAATTTTTATTAGAGAGCATGAAGAAAGGTCAAGCTGCAATGGAGTATTTAATGACTTACGGATGGGCAATTCTAGTGGTAATTGCAGTTGTGGCAGCGCTTTATGCAATGGGAGTGTTCAAGTTACCGACAGGCGGCGTCGCTAAGTGCAGTCCTTGCTTTCCTCCAGGTTCAGCATTTGCATACGTTGACCACAATGCTGACACGTTAGTTGTAACAGTAGGTCCTCATGAGATTAACGTTACTAAAGTAACAACCGAGCCAGATCAAGGCTCAGTAACCTTTTCACCTGAGCTAAACGGCAAACCTAATGAAAGACTAACGATTACCTGTGCAGGTTGTTTTAAAGGAGATGTAAAAGTAACTATTACTTACGAAGATTTGGAAAGTGGCTTGACGCACACAGCTTCGGCAACTCTTCACGGGGCTTAATCCTTTTTTCTTTTTAAATTTCTTTAGTAAAGACGTAACAAATTCCAATCTGATAAAGTTTTCTGTTAATTCTTAATGAGACGATTAAATCATTCCATTTTCTATTCACTTCAAAGTTGTATTTTACAAAAATTGGTAAAATGGCCATTACTCTTTTTTTAACTAACTTTCCTTCTATCTTCTCCCAACTATAAGCGTAGTAAGGTTCTCCTAAGGAGATAAAGGAAGAGGCATTTCCAGAAGCGATAAATCCCTCTATATATGGTTCCTCTTCCTTTAAATTTTCGATAAAAACATAGAAAATTAGCGTGTCATTTGTAAAATTGAATGTCTGATTAAAACCACCATAGTAAAAACTTGTTTTTAAATGAGTAGAGTTCCTTTCAAGAATTATGTAGTAAGGAGCTTCTTTATTTAAACAAACTTGTAGACCTTCGGTAACACTTTTAATTTCTTTTAATTTTCCAGAGCAAATATCAACAATCTTAGCATCTACTTCGATTTCCTTTTGCTCTTCTATTTCCCATTTACCTCCTAAACCTCCTTTTATAGGTACTATCGTAATATTTTCTTCCTTTTCTACTTTTTCTTCTGGAGGCGGAGGAATAGGAAGGTATGTCTCACTTACATTTCTTCTCGTTTTTTCTTCCTTGCTTTCATTTCTTGCTAAATTTTCAGTAACTTTCCAAGATAGTTTGGTATAAAAAAGTAATCCTAAAAGTAAGCAAATAACAATTAAGCTTAATATTTTGTATTCAACCCTCATTCTACCAAGCTGCTTACATTATAAATTTGCAAATGAGTAAGGTTATTGATTGTAGTTTCGTTATCTAATCTAAAAGTTTCTGGCATACCTGTTATTTTAAAAGCTGTGTGAGGAGTTCCTGAAAAATAAAGATAATCTATGTTACTTCTATCAATCCAAATGCCTAGACCATATGAATACAATTTTTCTTTATTAACAAAACTTTCAAGTCCTATTATTTCCTTTACTCCCTTTCTTTTAGGATCCACAAAAAACTTCCCTTCAAGTCTATCAAGAAAACTCGCCCCATAAAGGCTTGGATGGTACCATGAATTATTTAAATCCTCCTTAAGGTTTGTTAAATCTTCTGAAGAGTAGTTTAACCAATTTTTGCTTTTTATTATCACGTTAGTAACCCTTCCGAGGGTATTTAAAGGATAAAGAGGATCTTCGAAATTTTCAATGCTAATAATAGAACTAACTATCTGACTTCTCGCAATCGAAGTCCTGATATCTTGGTTTGTTAGGTTTAGAGAAATGTTAGCGGAAAGAAGCAAGTGGAAGCTGTCGTACGGTATTATAGATAAATTCTTTATTTCTATCTTAGCAAATAGACCTTTTTTATTAAGCAGATTCTCTAAAGAAGCAGCCCAGTTCAGTAATGTCGAATCTTTCATGAGCTCTTGCGACTTCCCATAAAGAGTTCCGTTAATCATAAGTTCTTTAATCCTTATTTCCGCAGAATCTAGTGGTGTACCATTAGTAATTATCCAGCTTATGGCAGAACTAATAGCTCTTTTTCCTACAATACCTAAAGCTTTTTTTGAATCTATTAGAATTGAGTTATAAGTTTTTATCAACTTTTCAACACTTTCTAGTTCGACGTATTTTTTAAAACTGAAAATCGTAAGAGTTTGATAAAAATATAGAATCGTCGCTAAAGTTAAACCTAAAATTACTAGAATAAAGGAAAAGAGTAAACCTTTCATAATTTCCAAACTATTATTTTAAATTCTGCTGGCCCCCATAACCATTCAATACCATATACAGATCTATAGTCAACTTCTAAATCTTCAACTGAAACTTCTTCGCTACCAACTTTCTCTATTAACCTATTAATAGCATCGTTAATAGCTTCTTCAGAACTGTTAAAAACACCATCATAACCTACCATACCTTCTATTTTATAAGTATATTCGAAAGAGGACCATGGTAGGAATTTGTTAGTCGGCGATAGAGAACCTCCTGGTTGAACATCTCTTAATTCTATGAAATTTTCTCCAACTTTCCATATAGAAGGATATATGTAAACACTTTCTGGAACTGCTCTCGGGGCCGGTGATTTAAAAACTAATTGTTTTTCCTGATCGTCAAACCAAGCATAAACTTCTGTCATACTAGAAAAACCCTGAGCTATATGTACAAAACTTTCTATTATATCGCTCCTAGCTTTTGTAAGGTTAAATGAATAAATTTTTGGATTTTCAATTTCACCGCCTAGTAGATCTTCTCTTGTTAGATCTATTTCTCCATATTTTATTAAAGGCTCGCTAAACCAGTAAGAGATTTCCACATAAGAAGAGCTATTAGGATTATTAATCGGATCTGAATAAATTTCTGCATAAGAATCTCCCCAATGTAAATCTCCATAGCAGTTTACGTAAACGGAAACTATATTAGTACCATTTTTTATCATCGAAGAAATATCAAAAGTTAAGTTTACATCTTTTGTAGCTACTATATCTCTATAGCAATAATACCTACTTATGGCATAACATAAATCTGTTGTGCCGTCCTCAAAGAAAGGTTCTTCAGAATTAACATAAATTTTTATGTCGGTGGAGTTAAAGAGGAAAACTTTTGTATCTTCTACATTTTTAAGGTTTAAGCGGATTTTTGCAGAAATATTTTTTGCATTTTCTGGTATGTAGAAAGAAATGGTCGACCATGCTCCGGACCTTCCTATAACGTTATCGAAATAGAATCTTTTTGTTATAAACCTTTCGCTTTCTTTAGGTTCTTCTACTAGCGAATAGACTATAACTAATCTCATCCCTGGATGTATATGTGAATGATAGTGGGGACTTCCTAGGGCAAGATAAATTTCGTTTTCTCCTTCTTTAATTTCGTTAGTAACATCGACATACCCAAATGCAGCAGTTGTAATTTCTGTCCCAACCGCAAGTTCTTCCATATAAAGCCACTCTATATCATTCTTCTTTTCGGCCCCATTTACCATTAAATGCTCGAATTGTGCTTGAGATTTTTCAGTTCCAAAGTGAACAGAAACATAGAGGGTAGCTTTTAATATTATCATTTCTGGGTTGATCCAAAATCTTTTATAAACCTCTAACTTCCTGCCTCTCCAACCAGAACCTTCAGGATAGAATGGAAGTATAAGAGTTGAATTCTTTCTATATTTTCTAACCCAAGCTCTTGCTATGTAACCAGAAGTTGGTTTCCCTACTTCATAGCCCGAAAGTAAAATGGAGGAGGTTGCTACTATTTTTCCTGTTCTGTTACAAGTCGAGCAAATGGTTTCGTTGAGTGTAGTTAAATTTATGCAATAGCTT
>Ga0190367_1001658_pt1 | contig 12583 bp, 10 predicted proteins | sample 4872181011_MG_FD_171838 | JGI IMG/M metagenome (GOLD analysis project Ga0190367, IMG submission 171838) | Hydrothermal vent microbial mat bacterial communities from Southern Trench, Guaymas Basin, Mexico - 4872-18-10-11_MG | ecosystem: Environmental > Aquatic > Marine > Hydrothermal vents >... | reverse complement strand
TTGTTATTAGTAGTAGTGTAGTGGTAAGTATAATGCTTTTCTTCATTTCAATAATATTTTAAATCAAGTTTTATAAATATTTTCGCGGGGGGATTGAGAGCTGGGTTTTGGTTTGTGTAGGTGTTTTGAAGAAGTAGGTATTAGTATTGTTTTGGCTTGTTTGGTTAGTGGAGGTTTTTGATTGTTTTACTGGATTGTTTTAGTTCGTTTTGTAGCATAGTGTATGTGTTGTTAGTAATTATGTTTTCTTTGGCTAGGGCTGTGATATTGTTTTAGAGGGATTTTAGTTTAGCTTTTACAAGTAATATTGATGATAAGTATGTTTCTCCAGCTTCTTTTAGCTCATTCACTAGGTGTTCTTTTCGCTAACATAATATTCTCTATTTAATTCACTTACGCTGAGTCTTGCTTCAAGGAGCTCAATAGTAGATTTTAGTCTTTTTATTTCTAGGTACTATTTGAATGTGTCTCATATGAATAGGTGTAGGGACTTGTGTAGTATTTTGTATTCTAGTAGTTTTTCTTCAAGGGAATATTTTTGACTCTGGTTTTGAGTTTGCTTGACTCGGTGTAGAGGTATATTACTCTGTATTTGGTGGTTTTCTGGGAAAATTTATTAAGTTTTTTAATAGTCTTTATTTTCTTTTAATAACTTTTTCATAGATTTTATTGATTATTTTACTAGGAACTTGCTGAATGCTTCTCCGTATTCTCTGCTGTATTTTATTTTGCTAACTAGTCTAGGTTTTATGATACTGATTAGTTCTTCTAGATATATGGGGGAGTTGTGGACTCTTAGGGGGGTTGACTATAATATGACTGCTGATCTTATATAGTGTATTTAAGGGATATTCTTTTGCCTGAGCTTTTTATGACGGCTTTAATTACTAGAGAGTTTCTGGAATAAGTGTTCTGAATAATAGTGTTTTTAGTAACTTTTTTAGTACTGCGTTGAGTTCTCTGATTACTTTGTCGGCTATTTTAGGGTTTCTGAAGCTTCTATAGGACTTACTTTGGCTAAATTTTCTTTGGTGGTAGGCTTTTGGTGATTGATGTCAGGGAAGGAGAACAATTGTAGTTGATTTCCGTGTACCTATATTAAGTATTGTTTGGGGCTATACTCTGTCTTCATGTTCTCTATTATTTTTACTACAAAATATTATTTGAGAAATAGAGGTGTGTATTGTTGTTGAGGGTAGGCCTGCTGCTGGAGTAATTTATGTTAATGGTGTTGAGAGAGGGGCTGGTAAACGTGCTGAGTTATATGTGAAGCTATGTAAGCACATAGTTAAGTGGGAGCTAAAGGCTATAGGATGGGGAGAGAAGTTACTATAAGTGGGAAAACTGTGTTTAAAGTGTCTTTAAAACCTGTTAAAGCTACTGTATTAGAGTATTGTAGTTTCTTGAATAATTATTTCTGGTTTTATGGATGATTATTGGCGGCTTTGGGATTTAGATGTGGGGTCTTGTTGCTTTAAATTTTAGAGATTTGTGCGGAAGATTGGTTTGGATATTAGAGTTTAAGCTTAACTAGTATAGGGTCTTGGGTTTCGCTGTATGGTTGGTGGGGTTAAGTTTTATATGTTTTTCTGTTTTTACTATTTTGTGGCGTTTAGGGCAGTAGAGGCTATTATGGTTACGGTTATACTGTTGTTGGCTGGGTTTGTTTCTTTGCAGGTGGTTTTACCTTACTTGAGTATGACTATGGGGGTTGTTGAGTTTGAGGATGCTAGGGCTTTTGCTTTATCTTTTTCTTCTTTGCTGGAGAAAGGCGGTAAGATTAAGGCTAGTGTTCCTGTGACTGTTGTGTCTGGTGCTTATACTATTGTTATTGAGGTTAAGGGTAGTTGGTCTGGGGATCCTCTTGTTTACGAGATTGATGTTCCTGTTTTTTGCTGTAATTATAGTGGGAAGGGGGCTGTTTTACAGATGGTTAAGGGTTCTGGTTTTGCTGCTGCGTCTAGGGCTGAGGTTTGTGTGCGTAATGTTGTTCGTGGGGGTAGGGGTAGTCTTTTGGTGTATCCTATTGTGGGTATTGAGTATGTGTCTTCTGAGGAAGTGCCTGTAGTGAGGTTTACTGTGGTTAAGTGGAATGTTACTGTTAATAATAAGTGTGTTGATAGGATGGCTGTTGGTAGGGGTGCTGATATTGAGGTTAAGATTGTGTGTGTGAAGTCTGTGGCTCTTACTTTTTATTCTTCAGAGCTACACGTTAAGGTTTATGAGAAGAGTGGTCTGTTAGATGTTTTTGAGGATGCTTTTTATTCTTCTTCGAAGATTTTTCAGGTGGAGTTTAAGGTAGTGGTTGTTAGGGTTAATGTGGTGGTTTGATGGAGGTCCCGTCGGCGCTTTTAATTAATGTGGCTATTGCTTTGTCGGTGATTTTGCTTATAGGGTATGTGTATAGCTATGTTAGTGGGTATAGGGCGTGGATTCAGATGGAGCTTGTGGAGTTTCATGTGTATGTGTTTTTGTCTAATTTATATGAGGCTATGTTGGATTCTGTTAAGCTCTGTTTGAATACTAGTAGGTCGTTTGTAGTGGGGACGCCTGTGTCATTTTATATTGATAGTTCTGGTAAGCTTTTGGTAGAGTATGGTGGGAATGTTTTTGAGACTCAGTTACCTGATAAGATAGGTGGTATTTCGGTAGAGTATGAGACGAGTAATGCTTATGGTAAGATTATTGTAGTGTATGTTGACTATTTTCCTGAGGAGAGTAGGTTGTGTGTGAGGATTTCGGGTGGCTGATTTTAGTTTAATGTGTTATTTTACTCAGTAAAGTGTTAAAGGGTAATAGGAGAGAATGCTTATAAAGATTGGGGTCTTAGTTTATATGGAGTCTCTATGAAGAAGCTTAGCTTTAAGCTTCCTACTTTGAAGGATAAGAAGAAGAAAGAGGCTGAAAAAGAGAGAAGGGAGAAGATATTGCCTAAGATTAGGTTTAAGCTGTGGGACTATGATGTTAATATGCTTAAGGTGATTGATGAGTATTCGATAGGGTATTCTAGGATAGTTATTGGTAAAGATACTAGACTTCCTGAAATAAAGTATGTTGTTGTTGACCCTAAGATACCTCTCGACATATTGGTTAAACACGAGAGGATAGTTGATGACTTAATTTATAAGCTGACGGGAGATGAGAGCGAGGAGGAGTTAGAGGATATTCTGAGGGAGCAGGGTGTGGATTCTCCTGAACTAATATATATTATTAAGAGGGAGATTAAGGGCTATGGTCCTTTAGATCCTCTTGTTAATGATCCTTCGCTTGAAAATATTGAGTGTAATGGTGCGAATAAGCCGCTTACGGTTACTCACACAGATTACGGGAGGCTTGAGACTAATCTAATTTTCAATGAGGAGGAGCTTGATAGGCTTGTGTTGAGACTGGCTCATATGGCTGGGAAGTCTGTGAGTAGGGCTAATCCTAAGTTAGATGGAGTTATGCTTCCAGGAGGCCATAGGTATACGTGTACTTTTGCTAGTGAGGTTTCTCCTACGAGTACGTTTGTTATAAGGAAGTTTCCGAAGAAGGCTTGGACTATTACTAGGATAATGAGTAAGGGGACTTTGACTCCAGAGCTAGCTGCTTGGCTATGGCTACTAGTAGAGAATAAGCTTCCTATTCTTATTGCAGGTGAGATGGGTTCTGGTAAGACATCACTGGCTAATGCTCTCTGTAGCTTTATTCCCCCTGATAGACGTATTGGTACTGCTGAAGATATACCTGAGTTTAAGATTCCTCACAAGTACTGGACTAGGCGGTTTACTAGAGAGGCTTTTACGTATGAGGGTAAGGGGGAGATAAGTCTCTTTGATCTTCTTAAACACTTGCTTAGGGCTAATGTAGACTATGTTATAATTAATGAGATTAGAGGTGAAGAGGCGAAAGTATGGTTTCAGGCAATAACTGTTGGTCACGGCGGTATAACTACTATTCACGCGGATAGCCCTAGATCTGTGCTCTTTAGGCTTAAAGAGCTGGGAGTAGATCCCTCAATGCTTCTCTCACTATATGAGATAGTTTTCATAGCACCTTTCACTATGGAGAGAGATGGAATGAAGATTAAGATTAGGAGAGTAAGAGAGGTTGTTGACTTAGATTTTAAGGAGAGTGGTGAAGTAGATTTTGTTGAGATATCTACTTACGATATTAAGAGTGATAGGATTATAGTTAATACTGATAATATGTTTTCGAGCAGGGCTGCTAAGACCATTATGAAGTTTAGGGGCTGGTCTCTTGATGAACTTAAGAAGGAGTATAGTTTGAGAGTCGAGTTTCTGCAGTGGCTTTATAAGCAGTCTATAGTTAATCCACTACTGCTTGAGTCGGAGAAGCTATGGGAGGTGATGGTTTACTTCTATAGTAATCCATTGTTCTTTAAGGAAATTCCTGTCGATGAGAGGGTTGTGGAAAGGATTAAGGAGAGGAGGAGAGTTAAGAGGAGGGTGGAGGAAGAGAAGGTAGTGTATAAGCAGCCTAGAGTAGTTACCATAAGGGATGTTCGTGTGAAAACTCCTCCTCCTAGGGTAGTTAAGGTGTCTAAGCCTTCTTTAATTAATGTTTCCTCTGGTAGAAAGAAGTCTCGTAAGAAGAAGAGAGGATTGTTTGGGTGGAGAAGATGAGTTTTCTTGAAAGGAAGTTAGAGAAAGCGTTTGAGAAATATATCTATATATCACAGATAGGTTTAAGCCCGAAAGAGTTTGCTAAAAAAGTTTCTGAAATAGTTTTAGCAGATATTGTAGCTGCTGCAGTTTTTATCTTTCTTCTAGTCGCACTGAGATTAAAGATTATTTCTGTACCAGCTCCACCTGAGTTAGTGTTTTCAGTGATCACCTACGCTGCTTTCATTATAGCCTTAGTCTCAGTTCTGACTATAATGGATCCTGTGCTAAAGACTTACGAGCACTTGAGTATGTGTAAGGAGGAGTTGCCGTATGTTTCTGCTCTCTTAACAGTATATGCTGCTGCAGGTGTGCCTCCTCATAAGGCTCTTGAGAGAATAGGTGAGAAGAAGGAGCTTTTCCCAGGCTTTTCCAGGCTTGTGAGGAGGATTAAAAAGATTAAGAAGCTGTATATTCTCGACGACCTTGAGGCAATTGAAAGTGAGGCTAGGATAATTCCTTCACTAGAGGTATCAGATATACTTTTCTCAGCTGCTGGTGCTGAGAGAGGAGGTGGAGATATTTACGCGGTATTTAGGGATAAAATGAAGAGTGCCTTTAGTTTCCTCAGAGAATCGTATAAGGCGCTAGCTGATAAAATGAAGTTTGTAGCCGACCTAATTCTCACGCTCTATGGAGTACTGCCGCTTACTTTATACATAATGCTGGCTATGTTTGCTAGGGGAGATGTAGTGGCTCAAGCAAATATGTATACATATGTAGTGAATCCTCTTATTTTTATAGCAATGGTTTTAATAGTAGACGGCATGTACCCTAAGTCTCCTGACAAGTATACGAAATACTATAAGTACTATGCTAAGTTCTTCTTACCTCTAGCTATAGGCCTCTTTGTAGTACTGTACATGTTTTTCGGAGTGATTGCTGAACGGTACCTATACTGGATTAAAACTAGTATGACTATGTATCAAATACCGATATGTCTAGGAATAGCGGTCGCGGCGTCTTTTATTCCTGTTGCAGTTAAGTTTACATTAGAGTATAGGCGTCTAAGTGCTATTGACTTCGCTTTACCAAGCTTCTGCAGGGATCTCACGGAGGAAATAAAGAAGGGTTATACTCCTTCTCAGTCAATAGAGACGTTGGCGAAAGAGAGATCATATAACAAGCACTTTGATAAGATATTAACTGATATAAGTCGAGGACTTAAGGGAGGACTTACCTTCAGGGAGGCTTTGGAAAGAGTCTTTAGTAAGGTTTCCTGGAGAACTAGACTAGTATTTGACTTAATAATTGAGGCAGATGAGCTAGGGTCGAGGCCGGAGATATTCGAGGAAATAACTAACGTCACTAGAGAAATCATGGACTCTATTAAAGTGGCTCGGGAGAGCACGAGGTCGCTTAAGTTCTTTGGGTTAATAACAGCGGGACTAATAGTAGCGGTTATATGTATACTTGTACTACAAGTACTAATACCAATAGCGAAGACTTCGTCGATGATAACTTTTGAGAGTAGTGGCTTTTACTCATTTAATGTGGGGGTTCGCTTTATAACAGAAAAGGAACTACCAGGGCTAGTGAGCACACTGCTGACTGGAACTATAATAAATGCTCTGACGCTGGGACTTTTAACCGGGAAGATGAGTGAAGGAACCTTAGCCTCAGGCTTTAGGTACTCTATAATTACTCTAGTTATATCAGTTATAGCTATACTTTACCTGCTAGGTGGTATTAAAATATGACGACTTCATTTGAAGCAGTAGTGTGTACAGCAGCATTTTTCCTTCTCATATCAATACTAGTGTATTCGCTCCACCAGTACTCATTAATGAAGATAGCAGACATACAGAGCAAAACCGCGAAAAACGAGGTTAAAGCTCTAGCGAGATATCTAAGGCTTTTGCTTGAGACAGGCGCAATAACTATTGAAGAGCTAAAACAAATGAATGAAAAACAGGTACTCGATTTGCTGTCTTCATCAGGTGTAAGAAACATGAATTTTACGATATCCTTATCGTTTCCAGTAAATATGACGTATGATGCAGATCAGAATACTTTGCTCGGACCTACTGGAACATCTATTTACTTAATACTGCTTAGTTCTACAGGAGGCCCCGTGACTATAATCTCGAGGCAATTACCCGCTGTAGTTGAAGATGTGCCATTCATAGCTATGTGTAAGGGAGGCGTATATATAAATAGGGCTTATCCAGCGTCTAGTATTGATGAGCTATTTAAGGCAGGAGCTACTGGAGTAGATTTCTATATATACTGTTACACTTACTATGATGAAATAGTAATCCGCAGAGGAAAGCTAGTGAACAATAAGGTACTTTTGTCAAAAGTTCTGTTAAAAAAAGCTCCTTTAGTTGAAGCACCTCTTAAAGCGAGTCTAGACGTAGACTCCTTTAAAGAGGAACTTTTCTCACTTGAAATATTTGAGCAGCCTATAATAGTAGTTTGGCCGGATGGAGGACAGCTAAAATACTACGTGAATCCTCCAGTCTTTCCTCCCATTAATATATTTAGGTTACCTGAAGGCATACCTGAAACAAAAGTCTTTGAAGAAACAATTTTAATTAATTACATGAACTCGACTATAGTTCTCTTAAAGGTCAGGGGGTGGAGGACATGAATCGTAGAGGAGTAGCTAGGTTCTTTGAAATAGTGCTGACTGCAATAATCGTAATCCTCGGATACATAATTCTATCTAGAATGTTTAGTGGATCGATTACGTATATTTCTCAAGAAGAGTTAAGAAGTACTGCATATAGGCTCTTATTAAATCTAGATAGAGATGGGTCACTACACTTAGCAGTATATGGGGAAAGCGGTGAAGGAGATCCCGGGTTTCTTAAAAAAATAATTGAAGAAACTTTACCGCCTGAATACGGGTATAAAGTAGTAGTTTATAAAGTATCAGGCGACGAGCTAATAGAACTATTTAGTATCAGCGGCAGAGGATATAGTTCAAGACACAGTAGTAGCATTAAGTATCTTTTAGGAGGATTTAAGGGAATTGGAGAAACTAGACTAGTAGTGATAAGTATTTCGAGGGGTGGATAGTGTGGACAGAAAAATCAGGTTAAACAATAGGGGTCAGAGCTACGTCTTAGGAGCAGTTATAGTACTATTTCTAGTAGCGACGATAGTAGTACTAATACCAGTGATCTATGAAGACCTAGCCTTTAGTGGAGAATACATAGCATTATCAATGACTCTAAAAAACAGCGTTAGAGAGAGCACTGGACACGCGTCTTCTCTAATATTTTTAGATGACTTAATAAGTAAATCTAGCTTAGAAATGAAGGAATATTTAAATGACTACATTAAAGCAATGCTTTCAAAATACCCTAGTCTCGTAGAGAAAATGTATGGGATAAAAATAATTAATCAGGAAATACAAGTATGCGTGAACGCTAGGGATCTGACTATAAGTAATTACGGGAAGTCTATAACAATAGTATGTCTTCCTCGAATAAGTGTAGAAGCTGTATACGAAACTAATGCCAAAAAATATGTGTTCAACTACACGTTAGCTCTAAAAATAAAAGACGCCGACTACGTGTTGACAAGCGACGTTAATTCATATAAATTAGATCTATTCTTCAATGTAACTAGAAATAATAAACCTTTAAACAAGATCTTTGTAAGCCTATATCTATATAACTCAACAATATATGATGAAATAGACAATCCAAGTAACTTCATTATAATAGTAGGTGAGAAAATACCTTTAATAGGAATCCACGGCAACTACTGTTTATCAACAGTAATACCGCTTGAATACGGAGTAAAGGCGCCTCCTGGAACAGAATACGCATTACTAATAGTAGTAGAAGACTCGTTTGGTGAGAAAGTATGGGATGCATGGAAAATAACTGTAGAAAAAGAGGAGTAATAACCATACCCCTTATACTACTATTCTCAATAATAGTTATTGCTACAGCACTTGCCTTCAGCTATGCGTTAACACAGCTCCACAACATGGCTAGGATACAGACACAAACAGACCTACCGTTACTCCTACACAAAGCCGTAGTTACGGCTCTCTACTCTCCTTACTCTTCAGTATACATAAGAGTCTATTTGCCAGAAGACCACAGAGTATCATTCGGAGGAAACACTATAACAATATACATGCCTGGAACTGGAGTAAGTAAACAATACTTAGAAGAACAGCTCAAAAAACTAACACCTAGTCAAGTCTCATTTACTTTAACAGTAACAGAAAATACTATAACAATAAGCTATTATCTAGAAGGTAAACCAGTAAGCTTTAACGAAATAGAATTAACGGAAAATACTATCTACGACTTAACAATAACCTCAAACAAACAAAACACTATCACGGTATCCGCAAGAGCATAACTTACTTCATATTAATACTAGTAGCCTTCAATAGAAGTATTTATTATAAAGCTTCTTTAAATCTATCTAATTCATCGATAGTACATTAAATAACTAGAGAGCCATATATGAATATCTAAAATCAAAATACTTTACATTTTATGCTAGTAGCACTAAATAATTAGTAGCTAAAACTTAGGTTTCAGTAGCTCTACAGCCACCAAGTTTTCTTTAGAAACTTGGAAAAAGTTAAATATTTTTCAGACATATTTCTGTAGAAGAGCATGTATAAGAAAAATGAAATAGGTGGTCTCGTAAAGAAAACTTTCACTGGAATACTTATCTTAATATTACTATTAAGTTACCCCTTAAGTCTTTCTACAGCCTATAGTAAGCCAAAGTACAATACTAGAAAAGAACTTGAAAAAATGCTTGCTAGGACTCTCGTAAACACTCTTTACGGCACAAAAGAAATAAGTGGACCATTATTCCTGCCCTTCTTCACTTTCAGAACACATACATTAGGGGGAGGAGTAAAAGCCTATGTCTTATACATTATTCTTCCCGCAAAAAACCCTGAGGCTAAAAAAGGCTCATTAAGTGAAATAAAGGGAGAAAGATACGTAGCTACCAGGAAACTAGTTTACGAGGGAGTTAAAGAGACAGTAGACACGTTCATAGAGTCTCTAGGAGACATAGTATTCTATGGCAAAAGCGTAGACTCAGCCATGGGCACCACCATCGATACCCTCTTAAAGAAATTCGAGGAACTAGCCTCTAAAGGATCTCTAACACTCTTCTACCTACCCTACGAAAGACCAGCATTCAGAGTAATATGCATAGTATGGGTTGAAACACAAGACATAATGGAAACAGCAGTAAACATACTAACCGAACAAACACTAGCACCATCACTAGAGTTCTTCAACATTTTATGCGAAACGGGAATCGAAGCCATTAAAGGACAATTATCTTTGATAATTGACGAGAAATTAGATACTATTACAGAGAATATAATTAAAAAATATATTAAGAAAGAAGGACCCGAAATAACTATAGATAAAATAGAAGTAAAGAAAGGCAATATTACTGTAACAAAATACATAGTCTCTGGAAAAGGCTATGTAAAAGTAAAAAAGGATATATTAAGCCTATTTAATCAAAAATTTAATGAAATAAAGTCAAGTGCATGTAATGAAAAAATGGTAGAAGAAACAATATTTGGGAGCAGCGGAAAATCCGAAGACATTGTTAAAAGTCTAATAAAAGATCTCATAAATGAATATATACAAATCCTTATCAAAGAATATAATGAAATATATGAATCCACTATTACAGATGTCGTGGGAACCTCCACGTGTAGCAAAGGGCCAACAATAGTGGATCCTGAAGAACTAAAAGAGACGGTTAAAAAATTTGAAGAAGATATTGAAAGTTGTCTTAACAACAAATACAAAAAGAAAGTAAAATACATTAAATCTATTGTAAACAGTTTAAAACAAGAACTAAAAAGTGTTGTAAACAAGACACTTGACAGTATTAAAGAAGACTTAACCGAGTACTTAAGCAGTCTAGCCGACGAGGCATCTAAGGCACTAGAGAAAACCTTAGATGAGGCAGTAAAAGCAGGACTAAAACTGTCAGGAGTAGGGACAGCTCTCTACATAGTAGCTGACGCAATTAATAGAGCCTTACAGCAAGCGATATCTGGACTAGAATACAAGTTCTTCATGAAAGGAGCATTATGTGTAGACGAAGGGAAAATAGGCATTGTTAATGAGTGGTCAGAAAACAAATTTATTAAAACACCGTGGCAGGACCAGCTAGCTCACGGAATTAAAGGAGCATTCACAGCTCTCTGCAGCTTCTTCATCCCAGGATCAGACATAGTATTAAACTCAATACCAGTAATCGTCTGCTACGACATCCTCCTAAATAACCAGACATATACACCAGGACTACCAGGAATATACTACTTTAACTTAAGCGTTAAAATAAGAAATAAGTACGACGATATCGCACAGTGGTTCAACAGTATAAAACAAAACATAGAGTCAAAAATAACTCCATTAAAAGTAAATAGCTTCAAAAAAACAATAAAAGAATACATTAGTAAAGCAAACATACCACACAATAAACTAGAAGACTACGACAGAGTGCAAGTAGACATACCCTACATAGTCCTCTCACCAGTAGCTATACTAGACGACGTACGCGTATATAAAAACGGATCAATAACCACAAGATACAAAATAGTCTACGACATAACATCACTCGTCGGACAGACAGCAAGAAAAATAATAGGCAAAATAAAGAAACAAATATCCTCACTAACTGAAGCAAAAGAAATACTCAAACAAATCAACCTACTAAAAGAAAAACTAGTAGAACTCATCTCAAACAAACTAGTCGAATTCATGAAAGAAAGCATAGTAAACCTCATGTACAGCTACAAAGACAAAGTAGTCGAAAAAACTAAAGGAATGAAAAAAATCATAATAGCAACACTAGCAGACATATTCGTTGAAAAAGCAGTCGAAAAAATCGAAGAACTCTTAGAAAACAATGTTAAGCCATTAATAGAACAAGCTGTAAAGCAAGTCATAGACCAAGTCTTCAGTAAAATAACACCAATAATAGAAAAAGTAGCAGAAAAACTAGACCAAGTCATAGAAATACTAAAACTCATAGATACAAAACTACTAGCAATGCTAGCCTCCTATATAAGAATCCCAGTAAAAGTAACAACCAATCAACTATACGTAATACTCCCAGAAATAGGAATAGAATCAGTAGGAGGATACGATAAAAGAGAAAACTGCTACATAGCATACGCACACATATCAGTAGAAAAAATACACAAACTAAAAAACATACACCTACTAACAACTAGAGTAGGAATATACTGGAAACAAGGAGTCGGAGACTACATAATAGTATCCGACAGCTACACACCAGTACTCAAATACGTCCCCAAAATAATAAAATATAAAAACGGAGTAATCAAAATAGCATTCTACCTAATAGAACTAAACACATTAATCAAAAAAGTAAACGTAGTACTTATAGCAGATGGAAAAGAAATACAAACAACAGAAACAGACTCCAAAGGAATAGCAACATTCAACATAAATAATCTAAAATATAAAACACTAGAAGTAAAAATAATAAAAGAACTATGCCCAATAGGAAAATGCATAAAAACAATGTACATACCAATACCACTAAACGACAACCAAATAATACACATAAACCTAAACAACTACCCATAAATAAATCATTCTCCATTTTATTCCTCCTAGCTACTAGTCCAGAAGACAACCACTAAATACAACACCAATTTCCTCAACAGAAAATAATACCAATTTCCTATACTAAGACTTACAATCACCTAACCACAGTAAAAATAAGTATTTTATGTATATACTAAGCTATGCTAATTAAAACATATTTCACTAAGACTCCAAACCATTTAAAACTCAAAAAAGTAAATAAGCCAATCATTCAGTATTCATAATATTTCCAGTAAAAATATTTATATAAACTTTCCTAATATACCATAGTAGAAAATATGAGGAAATACATTACGCTTACTGCTTTAACAATATTAC
>Ga0190367_1001656_pt1 | contig 12594 bp, 7 predicted proteins | sample 4872181011_MG_FD_171838 | JGI IMG/M metagenome (GOLD analysis project Ga0190367, IMG submission 171838) | Hydrothermal vent microbial mat bacterial communities from Southern Trench, Guaymas Basin, Mexico - 4872-18-10-11_MG | ecosystem: Environmental > Aquatic > Marine > Hydrothermal vents >... | reverse complement strand
TAATGCGATTTCAAAGATATTTGGAAAATTTAGAGGCTTTTCTGAAGAAAAACTTAATAAAAAGTATGGTATTAATGTTAAGGATCTTCTTAGATATGTGTATGGATTATGGGAAGAGCCATACATTGTGTATGGAGGGAAATTCACTAAGGATGATGAGAAAGGATATAGAATATGTTTAGGTGAATATCCTTTAGTTTTGTTTGATCCAAAAACAGGAAAATATGAAATATTAACAAAAGAATACAATCCCATCTATGCAAGTGTTGTTTATCCATCCAAATATGGATTAAAAATTGTATATAGTACAGGAAACTCTCTAAAATTATTAGATATTAAAACAGGAGAAAAAGAGGTTATTATAAATAAGGAAAGAGGTAATATCACAGATGTATCTTTATATCCCTTCAATAAAAGAATAGGAATTTTATATTCTAAGGATGATGGCACTTTAATATGGGTAGATCCTGAAATAAAAGATAAAAAAGAAATAGCAATTCCTGATCCTCATGTAGCAAAATTTATAAATGTTTTTCCTTATAAAGGAGATTTAGGAATTTTATGTGGAGGAAATGGCTATTTCCTATATCATGAGTTTCATGATGAGTATTACTCCACAATAATCTTATTAGATCCAAAAACAAAGAAACATAAAGAAATATTTTATTCAAACCATGATGAGATAAAAAGCCACATAAGAGCATTCCCATCTGATGGAAAACTTAATATCATATTTGGAAAGGAATTTTCATATCTTAAAGAAAAGGATAATGCTTTGATAATAATGAACCCAACAAAAAAGAAATATAAAAGACTGAGCAGTGTGGAGAATGAGGATATTTATGATGCTATACCTTATATTAGTAAAGGGAAATCATCAATTATATATGCAGGAAAATCTATAAGGAATGATAGAGGAGAATTTCCATTAGTTTTATTAAACCCAGAAACTAAGGAATATAAGATACTAAGTAGAGAAAACGGCCCTGTTTACACTATAAGTGCTGTTCCTAAAAATCTGAGATAGATGGCATTGTCCAATAATTCTTTATTGTTAAGCGGAAAAATAGCCTTTTAAAATTTGGCTAATGGGAAAATATCGCTACCATAAAAGTTTAAGAGCAGATAATCTCTTTAAAAGAATAGCTGCTTTATTGCCTTTTGAGAAGGTACATCTCTAACCTTTTGTTAAAGATTAGCTGCTCTGATGTGTGTTATTGATGTGGTATGCTTCCTGTTAACCATGTTTTATTAAAAACATAGTTAACGAGAAAATATCTTCATTCACTCATGGAATGCAGCATGTTAATCTTTCGTTAAATGTTAGTTGCTTCATAACCATTATAAAGAGTTAGCCACTATAAATGCTATTTGCGCGTTAAATTTCCGCTTAACAATAGAGAATTATTGGACAAAGCCAAGATAGATAATCCTTAAGTTAGATTTTTATAAATTTAACAACCTTCATTAATTTTATGTTTATGGGCAGATTCAGATGGGTTCTTATCATCATAATAATATTTATTTTTTTGTGTAACACATCAGCAGGAGCAACTATCCACAAAAAATTCATTGATCCAATAATCGAAAAAGATTTAAAAAAGTATGAAAGAGAATCTCTTTTTGAATCTATAAAGAGTTATCTAAGTAAAGAAAAAGAAGGAGAATATGATATCCTTGTATGTTCAAAGGAGCCAATCAAAAATGAGAAAATATTATTCAAAACAAGAAACTGTTATTGGTACGGCAAGAAGAAAGTAAACCTCAAGAAAATAATGGCGCTAAGAAAAAATAAGGACATAATCTCGATAATGACATCAAAAAAATATGTTCCTACATTGGAATACGCGATACCTTTCACATCAGGAAATTTAAGTTATTATGATACAACACCAAGAAACTTTCTTTATTATAAAGGTAAGATTATAAATGGAAGCAATGTTAGGATAGCCATAATAGATACTGGAATAAACACATCTGAATCATGGTTTGGAGATGCTAAAATTATATATAAAGGAAGAATTTACTATGATTCACAAGTTGGTTGTATAGAAGATACGAAGAGCTATGCAGATTATGATGGGCACGGAACACATGTTGCAGGAATTGCGCATGCTATTGCTCCAGGAGCAGAGTTAATAATACTGAAACCTTATGATGATACAACTGGAACTTTCTCAGATGTTGATATAATATGTGCAATAAACAAAGCTCTTGAATTAAATGCCTCAATAATTTCTCTATCCTTAGGAGGATTCCCAATCTTTACAGATTGTGATGAGATGACAGATTCGCTATGTTATTACATCTCCCAAACCATTACTTCATATCCTGAGGTGATATTTTCAATAGCTGCAGGTAATGAAGGAGATAATAAGATGCATTTTGGGAATTATCTTAGAAATTCAACAGTTAATTTGACATACTTAAAAGATGCTGTTGATGACATTACCATGTTAATAAGATGGTATAACACAAGCAAGATAATCAAAAAAATAGAAATAATAGATGCATTAAACGCTGATATCATAGGTATAGTGGGATATAATGGAACTGATTATATCTTCAATTACACCTATAATCCTTCAGCATCTTCTTTGTATTATTTCTGTACCCAAAATCAGTGCATTCTTTTCATTGATATTCAACATTCTAATGAAGAATATAATATTACAATTTCCTCAGAAGAAATGGATTATGATGTATATGCATATGATGTATTTACAATGAATGAAAATACATTGCTTCCAAATAACAATAGCAGAAGCATTCTTACGCCTGGAATAAATCCTTTTGCATTTACAGTTGGAAGCATTGCTTCTCACATATATGACTCGGGAAAACCTCATAGCAACATAGGAGAAATCTCTTTTTTCTCTTCAAGAGGGGATGTGAAAATAAATGATTCATATCCAATTTTAAAGCCAGACATAGTTGCTCCAGGAGAGCAAATATTGTCAGCATCTGCATATTATGGGAGTTATGGATGCATTATGGCGGGAACATCAATGTCAACACCTTTCTTCTCTGGTGTTTTAGCATTAATAAAACAAATACTACCATCAATAACCACAAAGGAAATTAGAGAAAACATAGGAAATATTACAGATAAAGATTCTTATTCCTTAATGAATTTTGCACCAATTGATAAAGGATACGGCTTAATTAACATCTCTAAAGTGTTACTATCATTACCTGAAATACATATTGGCTCGATTGCTATTGAGGTGTACAATCCAAACATTAGCAATTATACCTTGATTTTGAATGTATCTCTAATTAGAGGATCTTTCAGAGCAAAAATAGCTAATGAAACTTTATTGCCCAATGAAACAAAAAATATGAGTTTTTCTTATACTATTCCTGAAAACCTAACAGCTGGGAATTATACTTTCCAACTTAGCATAAATGGAGAATTTATAAATTCTCCATATAAAGAGATTATCAACTTAACAGCATATAGCAATATCTCATATAGGAATCTAAGAATATGGATGGATAATGATACATATAATGTAACCTTAACCCTACTAAATTATGGATTTCCAACCATGTGCAATCTCACATTGAATGATACCACTTTACCCATTAGGATTAATAGTACAAAGCGTATAGAGTTTACAAATAATCGTAAGTGTGATGACATAGAGGTTTCATGTATAAATAATATAGGGATCAAAAATATTCCTTTAGCAGAGCTTCATATGAACATTAGCACTGCTAATCTCTCAATATTTGATAACTTAACAATAAATATTACACATACAATCTTGTTCCCATATAAATTAATAAGATATCATGCAAGAATTGGTGAAAAGGAATACGTGGTTGAGAATTTATCAACTCTTACAATTCCAATAATTGATTTCATGAAGAATCAAACATACAACTATAATTTATCATTAAAAGCAGAAATAATAAAACCAAATAATGAAAGTGTTAATGTATCTCTTGCAAGAAATCTTCCAATAGCAATCTCAATACCTCTAAACATCTCAATCTATGCAGAAAATACGAATAACCCAAAATACATTGGAATAAACTCAACAATCTCTATAAATATAAATCTTACAAAGAATATAACATCAAATATCTCTTATAGGATTGTGTTCCTTAATAATACCATAGAATTCTTGACAACCAATACTTCAGTTAATCTCTCATGGAAGCCAAATCTAACAAATTTCACTGGAAATGACAACATAAGCGCTAATTTGTCTTTGTTCCTTATATATAAAAATAAAACGTTGTTCTTGAAGAATATTTCCTTTTTTGTAGATTTAAAGCCTCCGGAATTTTTATTAAAAAATACAACCAACATAGAGCATATATTGCTTCCTTTAAAGATAAATGAATCAAATTTATATGAAATAAAAATAGAGTATGAAAACTTTACAAAAAAATACTCCTCAAATGAGATTCAAGAATTTCTATTATTAGATATCTGTAAAAACATAACTTTGAATATAACCTTGGAAGACATAGCAAAAAATTATGCATCTTATATCTTAAATGCCTCATGCATTCCAATCCCATCAAATTCCACATATAACCTAACAAGAAAATATGTATATGCAATGCATCTCAAAGAAGACATTAATATATCTCAAATTCCTGTGCTCGTAAGATATGAAAAACAAACCACAAAAATAACAATTGAAGGAGATAAGAAAAAATACACTCTGAATAAAAGCATAAAACTCATTCCAAATACCAAAGACGTATTTGTAATTATAAACTTTACAATTCCCTCAGGTGGATATGACATTAAGAGCATATATAAAATAAATACCACAGAGAAAGAAATTACAAATCAATCGTTTGTAAGCAGCGGAATGTTATTTATTTCTTTAAATCTCTCGACGGATCCTTTAATTTATGTGGTATTCTATAAAGAAGAAAAAATAAAGAAATCAAAAGCCTCATCAGGTTCATCACATTCTTATAGAAATATAGTTTCTTCAGGAGCAATCTCAGAATCAAAAAATCAAACATCTCAAATAAAACATTCAAATAAAAAAGAACCATCATGGAAGATAATTAACCAAACAGAAAATACAATAGAGATTGAGATATTAGAGAACTGTTCATTTGAAATTCCAATCTATAATATATCTATCTTGCTATCCTTTAACAAAACAAAGGAGGAAAAGGGATACTTAAAAATAACATATAACAAAATCCTAAAAACCATTAAGTTGTTTTTGGAGGTGATTGGCGGAAAAGCAAAAATAATAAACATCTCATCAAAAAACATTACTCAGATGTATATAATATGCATCAATAATACAAAGATGGAATTATGTTCGCTACCAATAAACATAAAAGATAATTTTACAATTGCAATAAAAGAGAAAGAAATCTTAAAAGCGATATACTTAAATAAAACAACTCAAAATCAATATGCTGAGACATCAAAAGAAGAAACCACAAAAAGTTTGTGGTATTATGCGGCTTTTTTATTCTGCACATTTATGATATACATCTTTATTAAATATCTTATAAAACTAAAGTCATAAATTAATATATGGACAGAGATAAGGAATTAAAGGAGTTGTTTAAAAAAGCAGATATGCTTTTCCCATATCAAAAAAGAAGGGAAATCATATCGAGAATATGTGAAAAGATATATGAAATTGACAACATAGAAATACCACCAAAAATACAAAGAGTGGCAGCAAAGGTGAATAGAGGATATTTTGTACCAGAAAAATATCTAAATTATGCATATGAAGATACTCCTCTTCCATTAATTAAAAATCAAACAATATCAGCAATCCATATGGTATTAATTATGCTAACATTGTTAAACATAAAAAAAGGTCAAAGGATATTAGAAATAGGTACGGGATCAGGATATAATGCAACACTACTCTCGCATTTGGTAGGTAAAAAAGGAGAAATAATAAGCATAGAATATTTTGATGAACTTTATGAATATGCCAAGAAAAGAATTTCTCTTCTTAACCTTGGTAATGTGCTTCTCATAAAAGGGGATGGAAAGAAAGGATATCCTTATAAGAAGCCTTATGATAGAATTATTTCAACAGCATGCGCAAAAGAGATATATCAAGCATGGAAAGATCAAATTGATGAGAAAAAAGGAATTATTTTGACTCCAATATATTACTCAGCATTCTCCCAAATGCTTGTAAAATATATAAAAAGGGAAGATAGAATAGAAACATATTTTCCTGTATCATTTGTGCCATTGCTATGATTTTAATTAATATTTTTAAATTCTCAAAATTCTATATCAAAATAGGGGATGATTATATCAGCCTTGTCTGAAAGAGTTTATGATGTAAGATGGGCGGAATGACCCTATCTCAATTTAATATCTTTTCTATCTAATAGAAAAATAGAAAAAGAAAATTTGAAGGTGTTATTCTTCAAAATCCATATTGCCTGTATCCTTTCCTCCAGATGCCTTCTTAGCAGCTATCACATCATCTATTCTCAATATCATCTCTGCTGCCTCACTAGCAGATGCAATAGCTTGTTCCTTTATTTTTAATGGCTCTATTACTCCCATTTTCTCCATATCTTTAACATTTCCATCAAATACATCAATACCATAAGAAATTTTTCCTTCTTCATGCTTTGCTCTTAACTCCACCAAAATATCAATTGGGTCTAAACCTGCATTCTCTGCTAAAGTGCGTGGAATTTCCTCTAATGCATCAGCAAATTTATTCACCGCTAACTGCTCCCTTCCTCCAACCTTTTCTGCATATTTCCTTAACTCCTTTGCCAATGTTTCCTCTGTCGCACCTCCTCCAATCACAACTTTCCCACTCTCTAATGCTGAGGCTAAACTTTTTACAGCATCTTCCATTGCTCTGTACATTTCCTCTACAACATGCTCAGTACCTCCCCTAACAAGGATAGTTACTGCCTTAGGATCCTTACATTCTCTCACAAAAATCATATCATCTCCTGCTACCTTCTTCTCCTCCACAATACCAGCATATCCTAAATCATCAGATGTGAGATCATCAATGCTTGTTACTATTCTTGCTCCAGTAGCCCTTGCTAAAGCTTCCATATCGCTCTTTTTCAATCTTCTTGCAGCTAATATTCCCTTTTTGGCAAGATAATGTTGTGCCAAATCATCAATTCCCTTCTGAGTAAATACCACATTTGCTCCTGTTGATGCTATCTTTTCTACCATCTCCCTAATCATCTTTTCTTCCTGTTCAATAAATGCCTGTAATTGAGAGGGATCAGTTATCCTTATTTGAGCATCTGTCTCAGTTTCTTTAACCTCTATAGCAGCATCTAACAATGCAATTTTAGCGTTTTTAACTGTTGATGGCATACCTGGATGAACTTTCTCTTTATCTAAGACAACTCCTCTTATGAGTTCTGTTTGTTCAATTGTTGCTCCTTCCTTCTTCTCAATCTTTATATTATCCAGATCTATTTCATATTTGCCATCTTTCTTCTCTATTATAGAAAGAACAGCATCAACTGCAACATCTGCTAATTTCTCCTTTGCTACCTCAGCTGATTTACCTGTGATAGAGGTTAATGCAATCTTCTTTAGAGTTTCCTTATCCTTTAAAGATATTGATTTTGCTATTTTATGCAATACCTCTAATGCCTTATCAGTAGCCAATCTATATCCTCTTATTATTACGGTAGGATGAATATTTTGTTCAAGTAAACTCTCAGCCTCTTTTAAAAGAGCACCCGCAATAACCACAGCTGTAGTAGTTCCATCTCCTACCTCGCTATCTTGTGTCTTTGCTACTTCCACAAGCATCTTAGCGGCTGGGTGCTGTACATCCATCTCTTCCAAGATAGTAACACCATCATTAGTTATGATTATGTCTCCTACGCTATCAACAAGCATCTTATCCATTCCTTTTGGGCCAAGTGTTGTTTTTACAGCATCTGCAACTGCTCTTGCAGCTGCAATATTATTCTTTTGTGCTGTTTTACCAGTTTCCCTTATTGCTCCCTCAGGCAATATTAAAATTGGTTGTCCTCCTAAGTTACCTATATATGCACCTCTATCTCCAGTCATAGTATTCACCTCCAAGTCCAAAATATTTTAATTTAAATTTTTTAGAGTTTTTCCAATTTGATCCTCAAGCATATCAAAAATGGAAAAACATGCAATCTTTTTATAAATGAATTTCGAGTTATGATATATTATATATTTTTATAATTTTTATATGCCAAATTTAAAAAGATTAGATGTTCTATTTAATTTTATGGATAATGCTGTTTATTGGAAAATAATTCAAATCTCAATTATTTTATTGTCAGTTATCGTTTCTGCAGTATTTTATAACATTCTACCTCATAAAATCGCGATTCATTGGAATACATCAGGTATACCAGATAAATTTGTTACAAAGAGTGTTGGCTTAAGTATTATACCTCTAATCATGCTTTTTATTTTCCTTTTATTTTCGATTATTCCGATAATAGATCCATTAAGATATAATATTCAGGAATGTAGAAAATATCATGAATGCTTAATTATTGTTTTTTTATGTTTTCTTTTTATAATACATTTAGGTGTTATTTTAATTAATCTTGGAATAATTCATGACATAATTTTATTAGTGGATATCTCATTAGCAGGTTTATTATATTATCTTGGCATATTTCTACCTAAAGTTAAAAGGAATTGGTTCATAGGTATAAGAACTCCATGGAGTTTAAGTAGTGAAAGAATATGGAATAAGACCCACAAAAGAGCAGGAAAATTATTCAAGGTTATTGCAGTTATTATGCTACTTATATTGGTTGTTCATTCATCAAAAGCGAGTCTATATGCTGGCATATTATTAACGATAATCTTATTGGCTTATTTAATTCTTTATTCTTACTATTTGTATTCAAAAACATAGTGTATAAAAAACCCAATTTTATTTTCTTTGAATTGGTTAACGAGAAGATATCGCTATTCAGAAAGTTTTGGAGCAGATAACCTTTCAAAAAGGTTAGCTGCTCTGCTGTGGTTTGCTGATAAAGTATACCTTCTGTTAACAATTTTTTTATTATTGGTTAACGCGAAGAAATCTCTCTCACCCATGGTTTACAGCATTGTAACCCGCTTCGAAAAAGATTGGCTGCTCTGATATGGCTTGTTGATGAAGTATATCTCCCCATAACCAATATGAAATTGGTTAACACGAAGAAAATTGCCATTAACGAGCACCTCATAGCATGCTGATCTCTCCTGCGAGTTAGCTGCTAATTAACCGCTTTATTAGATTAGCTGCTATGATGCAGCTAATTGATAAGGTGTGGTTCCTGTTAACCAGATTTTTTATTTTTAATAAAAATGGTTAACTGGAAAATATCACTTTATAGAGCATATTGCAGTAAGTAATTTCAAGAGGCTTAGCATGCTATTACATGCTTTGTTACTATTGATTTCTTTCCGTTAACCCACTCCAGAGCAGCTAACCATCTTAGAGTGGTTAGGAAGAAGATAACCTTATAGTAGTGGTTATGGTTATAGCATTCTGTAAGCCCTCTAAAAAATAGATATTTTTTCCAGTTAACCAATTCATTAAACCGGTCAATAGTGAATAATCTGACTATCTAACAAAATTTTACCTTTTTAAATTTTTATTTCTAAAATCTTTAATTAAGAAAGCATAACTTGTTATCTTAGAGTATTCGCGCCGGTAGTCTAGTGGTATGATGCCACCCTGCCACGGTGGAGGCCCGGGTTCAATTCCCGGCCGGCGCATATAAGTAAAGCTATATCTCAAATATAACTCCATCCTTATCCAAAAGCGCATAGATCTCAATATCCTCAAGAAATTCTCTTTTGATATCATTGATAAAATTTTCTATACCATATTGCAGAATTTCATATCCTATATGTCTAAGCAGAACATATTTCGGATTTGAAGATGCTAACATCTCAACAATATCATCAAAACTTGCATGCCTAGTTGATGTTTTCTCGTTCCTTCTTAATACTGATGGATGGGCTATTAATATATCAACCCCTTTATAATACTTCTCAAAACTCTCAAAATATGCGGTATCTGATGTATATGCTATCTTTAACTTATCTGTTTCAAGAACAAATCCTATGGTATGCTCTTTATGATGTAGAGCAGGTGTTATTTTTATTTTAAAATGTTCAAATGCTATTTTTTTATCTACCTCTCCAACTATAACCTCTTTTGCCATTCTAAGATGATATTTTGAGATATAACTATTGCAATCTCCTTTTAATCCCAAGACACATGGTGATGCTATAAGCAATGGCTTCTTACGATACATGCTTCTTGCGAATATACATTCAATTATTCCCTCAGCATCTGAGGAATGATCTATATGAGCATGCGAGACAAACACAGCATCTATATCCTCAAAATTTACCTCACTTTCAATGGCACTTATCAATGATCCAATTCCTGGATCAACATATATTTTTGTTTTATTAATGCTTAATATAAACCCCGCTGTTCTCAATCTTTGCGTCACTACATGATATCCAGTACCTCCTGATCCTATATTATAAAGAAAATTTGGTTCTTTGGAAATTGTGCTATAGGTAATATTCCTTAAGATTCCCAAACTTACCATTCCAAACGCTACCCCCATATCACAACTTAAAAATCAATAAATCTTATTAGTTTCTTTGTCTATCCATGCTGCATAATGAACTGAGAGATTCTCTATAGGTATGGCTATAAACTCAGCCACTTCATAATTATGCATTACAAGAACCTCGCTCTTAAGTTTTTCTATTAGTTCCTCACGTGTCTTCATAATTATGAGATATTCTTCACTATTCACTACATTGCCTTTCCACCAATAAAGGCTATTAACATTTGATATGATATTAACACATGCTGCCAATCTTTTATTTAATACCACATTTGCTATTTTCTTTGCTACTTCATAATTATCTGTAGTTGTCATTACAATAAAATATTTTTCCATAATGGACCACCTATATCCTTACAATTATATTATCTTTATGCAAATGCGGTAATTTCTTATGATTTAGATATATTTCATACTCTTCTGATGGAATATTAATCTCAAGGTTGTAATCCTTCATTTTCTCATCACATTCTATTTCAATTTTCTTTCTCTCTTTATCATAGATTATGTTGAGATTTATATTTTCATAAGATAATCCATGATAAAGGATTTTCTTTTCATATAAATGTTTATTTTCAAATTCCAAATGTATTTTATTTAGGATATTATTTACCTCCACTTTTATTATCTCCTTAAAGTATTTCATAAAGATAATAGTAGCGAAGAATATATCATTATAAAATAAAAGATAATTTTTGAGCGTATCATAATCATTGATTTCTAATCTGCTGAGCAAATGAGTATAGCTGTGTTTTTCCTTTGTTAGTTTTAAAATTACATAATCTCTCACGCTCTCGGGTAAATCCTTAAGATATATCTTTACCAATAGATATATAGATAAAGGATCCTTTAAGAGGTTTTCATCTTTACTAAGAAAATCTATGACCTTTAGCTTTGTTTGGTAATCCTCTTTGTAAAGATGTTCAAATAATATATATTCATCCTTGCTCTCTATTTTTATTTTTGTGAGATAATCCAAGAACTTTTCTATTTTTTCTTCTTTATGTGAAAATTTGGAATATGATTTTAATAAAAACATAAAAGCATAGTTATATATTCCTCTATTCTTATGGATTTTCTTGCTTAACTCCTCAATGAATTTTTCTACTATTTCATGGCCTCCTAATTCCAATAATATTAAAGAAAACAATATTTGTCTTGTCATATCTTCTCCTATCTCAGCATAACATATCTTATTTTTTTCTTTTTCTTTTATGCTACTCGCAATCATGCTCTTACATATATTGAGAAGAGAGTTTAAATGAATGTTATCTGTTTTTATAGTAAAATTATTTATGATATCATACATGCATGACACATATTTCCTGCTTTGTTTGTCATTATCATTGACAAGGATATATGGATGAATTCCTTCATGCTCTAAGTTATTTAATATGGAATCAATATAATCTCTGCTTCCATAAAGAATCGTGATTTTTTTTGATTCCAAAGGATTTATTTCCACGCGTAGTGATGATGAATCTCTTGATGAAATATTGTTAATGACTAATATCTTATCTTTATCTATGATCCAACCCTCTCTTACATCATCCCACATAAAAGAGGAAGAAGAAATATACATGTTTATAGATTCTTTTTTATGAGCATTATTTTTTAATGATAACTTAATATAAAAACCTTTTTTTAATGAGAACACATAAGCATATCCGCTAACTAAGGATGTATTACTTTTTACCTTAAACACACTACCAAATGGATTGTCTATATCATCTATCTGAAACTTGAGATTCTCAAATAAGATATCAAATGTTCCTTGAGTTTTATAATCAACAACCTTTATCTTCCTATGATCCAAAAAGAGATTTTCTTGAGGATTTGAGATTATAACCATAAATAAAATAATATAAACACAATAATTATATATTTATTTTTGAGAACAAAAAGGGTGTTTACATGGCAAGCATTCCTTACAATGATCAATCTAAAACACTCAAGGAGATAATTAAAATAATTAAGGAATTGGCCCAACGTATACGAATG
>Ga0190367_1001655_pt1 | contig 12601 bp, 12 predicted proteins | sample 4872181011_MG_FD_171838 | JGI IMG/M metagenome (GOLD analysis project Ga0190367, IMG submission 171838) | Hydrothermal vent microbial mat bacterial communities from Southern Trench, Guaymas Basin, Mexico - 4872-18-10-11_MG | ecosystem: Environmental > Aquatic > Marine > Hydrothermal vents >... | reverse complement strand
GCAGCTAACACTGTTGCAGCCCTTTCAAGGCTTGGTGTAAAGACTGCGTTCATAGGAAAAGTGGGCAGCGATTCGGATGGAGACTTTCTGCTCAATGATATGGAGAGAGAAGGCGTAAACACCTTCGGAGTTTTGAGGGGTGAAGGTAGGACTGGCTGCGCTTTGGTTTTCGTTGATAAAGCCGGGAATAGGGCGATATTAGTAGACCCGGGAGTTAACGATGACGTAAGCTTCGAGGATATTGCAAAACTTAAATTAAGAGGAAAGATCTTGCATTTAACATCCTTTATTTGCAGAAAAGGCAATTCCCCCTTTGAAGCTCAGAAAAAGGCTACGGAATTTTTCGAAGTTGTCAGCCTTGATCCGGGAAACATATACGCTCGGCGCTCTGATATATGGGACTTAATAAATAAAGCAGAAATATTTCTTCCAAACAGAGCCGAAATTGAAGAAATCACGGGCCTAAACTATGTTGAGGGAGCAGAAAAGGCGATGGCAAGGGGTGTGAAAATTGTTGCGGTAAAGCTTGGAGAAAGAGGATGTTACGTAACAGATGGAAAGAAAGACTTCCACGTTCCCGCATTTAAAACGAGAGTTGTTGACACAACCGGAGCGGGAGATGCGTTTAATGCAGGCTTTTTGTATGCCCTTCTTAAGGGGTACGACCTAGATGTCTGCGGTATGGTGGGAAATTTTGTTGCATCAAGATGCATCGAGAGAATGGGAGCGAGAGATGGATTGCCTATTAAAAAAGAATTAGAAGAATTTCTGTCTAAGCTTTAAATTAAATTTTTTACAAATTAAAAAAGACCTAGGTAGTAAATAATAGACAGAAGGAAGATTATCGCAGCTATGACAATGGCTATGTCTAAAGCAACCATTCTCGTGCTCCTGCCATACTTTACGCTGACCTTTGTGGCCCTTAACCACCTTACTTCAGAGACTTTTTCAGTTGGTTCGAGCTCTTCGCTGAGATAGCCTTTATCGATTAGCCTTTCAAGGGCCTTCTTTACGACAACTTCAGGATAACCCGTAAGTCGAGCAATGACCCTTGGTTCCTTCGATTCAAAAACGACGCTCCTTAAAACACTTCTCTCTATTTCAGAGAGCATGCTGACTTTTTCTACTCGTTCAACCCTCTTTTTAACCTCGCTTGTCTCTTCCTTTTCAGTCTCTTCTCTCTTTTCTACTCCCTTTCTCGTTTTCTTTTCTTCTTCCCTTTTTTTGACAATAAATGTGTCATCATCCATTAGAACATCTATAATCTTCTTTTCATCCATAATTTCACCCTAAAAAGTATTTTAGCTTCCCGTAGGGCCTGATCACGACTTCCTCACCCGCAAGCCTTCTTGCGAGATCGAAGAAGTCCTTTGACACCTTCGAGTAGGGTTTTCTCATGGTAACGGGCACACCCTCCTCCCAGCATTTTCCCACAAGTTTCGACTCTCTTATTAGTCCCACGACTTCAGCTCCTATCGCGTTTTCCGCATACTCTACCATTCTCTTTTCTCCTTTATAGCGGTTGATGATTATGCCTCCCACACTAACACCTGAAACATCGGCAATTTTTCTTACCTTCTGCGAGTCTAAGATCGAAGCTTTTTCTGGATTTACAACAAGGTAGGATGTGTCTGCACTCAGCATTGGAATTATAGCGTACTTACTGAGGCCTGCTGCAACGTCAACTATAATGTAATCATAGCCGCCTTTCAACTTCTCCAGAATGTCCTTAAACCTTTCCATATCTATTTCTTCGAGAGCCTTAACGGACGTTGAAGCGGGCAAAACGTGGAGTTCTCTAATAATGTCCCTATCTTCGCTGTCCTTGAGCTTAACTTTGATCTCATAGATCGCATCTTTGAGGTAGCTCTCATCTTTCAGAACATCGAGAAGTGAAATGAAGGGATCATCGAGGCCAAAAAAAGTGTGAAGGTTCGGGAGGGCAATGTCGCTATCAATCACGAGGACTTTTCCAAAGAGGGTTAGTACAACAGCAAGGTTTGCTGAAACTGTCGTTTTTCCCACGCCACCCTTGCCGGAGCAGATAGCAAGCACGGCCATACGAGCACCCAAAAAGCCCTGTAACGCTTAAATGATAAAGTATTTATTTCTTTCCATAATCGATGTAAATATGGCGCCGCTGTTGAGCTTTAAAGCTCCCATAAAATTGGCCATTCTCACAATAATCCTAATACTTTGCTCTTCTCCTTCTTTCGCCCTTTCTCAATCGGATTTTAAAGCTGCGTTCATCACCTACGTTTATGACTACAACAAGTACATTGAGAGGTGGGATAACGTCTATAAGCGTGGTGACACGATAAAGCTTTACGTTGGCGTTGAGAACGTTAATAGGGGGAGGGCTGCTGCAGTCGATTTCGTTGTAGCAGTAAAAGATCCTAAGGGCTACGTTGTTTACGGGAAATCGATTCAGAAGAGGATTGCTGGATACCAGGATGAAATCTACGACGTGTTTGAAATAAAAGTCGATGATGATTGGATAGACGGCAAGTATCAGCTTGACGCCTACGTTTTCGATGTTTTAAACTTCAGTGCAACTTACAAAAGCTATAACCAGCTTTACAACGAAATCCTATACTCCGGTTCATCCAGTCCAAGCATCGGCACGATATCACGGGAGGACGCGCCGTATGTTAAGAAGAGGCTAACTTTCTACGTAAAAACGTATACGATTCCCAATCAATTCTTGGTTTTCGATCCACGACTTGCAGCTTCGCAACTTCCAGAGGGAGCATCGAACACGCTGAAGGTAACTGTAGCGAATAGGTTTGAGGACGAAGGAACAATTACGATAAGAGCATTGGTTGATGGAAGGGAAGTTGACAGTCAAACCGTAACCCTTTCTGGCTATGAAGTTAGGGAAGTAAGCCTGAAGATACCTCCCCTATCACTTGGCACACATCTGGTAAAGATAGAAGCAGATAATGCTATCCTGTCGAGGACGCTGCCCATAATAACTAAACCGCTCATTTATGTAAAGCCCATTTTAGTTGGTGATGTAAAAAATGGTTCGGTTGTGTATTCTGCCAATAACTACATACTGGGAAGTGGAGGAATTTCAGAGATAAATAACATCGACGTGGACAAAGCTCTATCAAACCTTGAAGCATCGGGATACAACGTAAACAGAGAAAACGCAAAGAAAATGTTGACCAACATTTTTGCGTTCCTCTATAAACACTATGGAAAAACAGGAACAACAAAGGTTGCACTGCTCGAGGGGAGCGATAGTAGGGCAGAAAAGATACTCCCGGAACTCCTCGAAATAATAAGAAAGGGTAGTGGAGCCCCAATTTCGTACGTGGGTGTGAGAAAGTATGAAGAGCTATCCGATGTTGACATAGCCGTATACGTTGCGGCAACACCGCCCAAGGTTTATATGCTCGAATACTTCTTTGAATCTGGTGGATTCCTGATAGTTGACAATCCTGGTTATTGGAGCGATTATCGCCAAGAACTCGAAAGGAGTCTCTATGCAGTAGGTGGATGGAAAAAACTCGGTAATCCTGAAGAACTATACTACTCGTTCTACGACCTGAGAATAGACAGAGGAATAGAAATAAGCATAACTACAGAAATCGTACTTCCACCAAAAATAAAGTACTCTGATTTGAGGGTAAGCAAGTTCATAACAAATGTTGGAGAGTCTGTAGAGATATCGTTTAAAGTGAGAAATGAGGGTAAAACTGGCAAGGAAGTTATTAAAGCACTCGTAAATGGAGAAACAGCATACGAAGAAGAAATAACCCTAAAGACGGGAGAAGAAAGAACGATAACCTTTGAATACGTACCCGAGGAGGAGGGAAGCTATAAAGTGGAAATCCCGGGTACGAACCTCGTGAAAGTCTTCTTTGTAAAAGCAAAAACAGGGCAACTAGCTCCAACTCCAACACCAACCACTCCTGAAAAACCAACGAGAGGTGGAGGTATAGTCGTAGGTTCTGCAGCTTTGCTCGCAGCCCTAGTAATAGCAAGGTTGCTCCTGCGTGAATGAACATGCTTTCGGAAATGGAGGAGATCGTACTCAAAGCTGTAATGCTCGGAGAGAAAAGAGTCGATAAAATCGCAAAGAAGTGTGGCATATCTGAAATTCTCGCGGAAAAAATTGCAGAAAGATTAATAGAAAAGGGCTACCTTGATTACGAGCTAAAACCACTTGAAAGGGCATATATGGAACTGAAATGGATGGATAGGAAACACGCTCCATCTTATTACGGCGAGGACGTAAGGAAGCTTATTACGCTAGTTGCGGATCTTGCAGTTGTAATAGCAGTAATAGTTTTTATAGGTTCCCTTCTGTACTTCTTTGGTATAATAGGATAGGTGGGAAAATGCTGCTATTAATCGTTGAACTTCTAGGCGTCATCGTATTTCTCCTGATTATTCTGACTTATTTTCTCGTTAGGGGCTACACGATCCCCCTCGTTGAAAGGCTAAAGCTAACCTTCGGTAGAGATAGAAAAAGGTTCGTACGGGAGCTGGCAGAAAAACAACTAAAAGAACCTCCTTACGGAAGGGTTGCTGCAGTGCTATCAATATTTGCCATTCTGCTTATATTAACTCTTACACACAAGCTGTTTTTTGCAGTAGTAACGTCCGACAGCATGGTTCCAACTTTTAAGAGAGGAGACATGTTTTTAGCTCAAGCAATTTACATAGATCCTAAACCTGGAGATATCATCATGTTTAAAAGACCTGACGTTTACCTACCCATTTCTCACCGTGTCCTCAGAGTAGAAGACGGCAGAATCTACACCGGCGGCGACGCAAGTGGCCCAGATCCCTGGTTTGTGACAAAGAGAGATATAATAGCCCAGGCCATAATGATAGGAGGAAAGCCCGTAGTTGTAAAGGGCTTTGGTAAGTATTTCATACTCGACGCAAGGGAGCTTCGGTCGATCGGCCCGTATGGGCAAGAATACCTCTTCTACAAGAACCTCGTAAACGCTTTTAAAAACTATGCCATGGCTGTGATAATAATTTGCATAAGTTTATACGTCTATCTTGAGCTAGGAAGGAAGTAAATTTTATAATATTACTTCTTCATCCATCCAATAATCTTTCTGTAAGCCTCTTTCATCTTTACGTAGAGAAAGTTTTCTCTCCTATAGCCGTTAGCTGCTGTTTTCTCCGTCTCCTCGATGCAGAGAGTCCTCGCGTAGAGGTAGTAGAGGTAAGCGTAGACAACGACGGTCAGGAAGATCAGACCCATCAGGGGTGCAAGTCCTATAGTAGTCCTGAGAATTATAGACCCAGCGGGAACTAGGAGAACGGGAATTCCAAGCACTATCCATGCTTCTATTCTGTGGAAAAGGTCAAACTCCCTAGTTATGAAAAACCACCAGAGGATGTAGAGCAAGGTGTAAAGATAAGGCTCAAATGGGAGGCTGTAGTTAAGCAGGAAAAGGTATGCTCCAAAGAAGAATATTGAGGTTATAACCGTCCTCATGTAAAAGGCAGTCTTTCTTAGTGCCAAGGCCTCGGCAGGAGTGGCAACTTCAGCGGGTTTGGTCAATTCTTCTTCCATCCTTACAAGCCTCTTTTCAAGGTTGCTGAGTCTTGTTTTGACCTCATTCATTTCTACTGTTCCGTGAGCTATCTCTTCAAGAATAGGCCTGAGCCTACTATAAACAACATCTTCAAAGGCACTCTCCGTTACAACGGATAGCATGACAAGCCTTTTGTATAGCCTAAGGCTTCCTCCGGCAAGAATCGTTCCAAAGGAGAAAAACGCAAGGTCAACAAGAAGGTACGACATGTTTTTGCCGCTAACAAAATCGTTGTACATCGAAACCAGTGAGAGTCCGAGTATACCAAACCCAATGGTGGTTGCTATGACTATTACTGCCTTTTCTGCAGTGTATTTCATCACGAACTCTTTGTCCTTATCACTTATAAGCGTTGCCTTTTCTAGCTTAAGTCTAACTCAGGTCACCGCAGCTGCAGAACAGCTCGTTCAAGGCTGAAAAAACGTCGTCAAAGCCCAGTCCTTTTGTAGCGGAAACCTCTATCGTTCTGTAAGGAAGCGTCGTGCATTCGAGGAAAGCCAGTAACTTCTCCATAAGCTCTGCAAGCGTACCGCCCTCGGCAAACTTCTCCTTAACGTCCTGAATGGTTGGTGGTTTTGTGATGTCGCACTTGCTGAAAACTGTTAGCGTTGGCAACGCTGTGCGGAGGGAAACTACGGCACACTGAGCGAGGACGGAGACAAAATTTTCAGGTGTTGAGGCTACATCGGCTGCTGCAAGAAAAACACCGGCCTTAAAGGCTGGTATCTCGTTTAGCAAGTCCAAGCCGGCCTTTGAATAGAGAAAAACCTCCATTTGTCCGGGAGTGTCATAGAGCACGAAGTCAGCAGAAATTATGAGCTCGTTAACGTACTTTGCTGCAAATTCCATTGATTTGAGGAGAGCCCCGTTTATACCAAGTCCGTACTCCGTCATAACGTCTTCCGTTCTTACGTAAGTCCTCACATCCACTGCAGCTTCGTAACATGGAGGCGTTGCCGGATCGAGGTTTACAGCTTTGGCATCGTAGCCTTTACGGCGGAGATATTCAAGAAATTTCCAGACAAAGGTGCTCTTTCCACTTGCCGCTGGCCCAACTACGATAACGTTCACAAACGCTATCGAATTCTTCTACTTTATTAAGCTATTCCTGATCCTATGAATCATGGAATCACTTTTTCATAGCTGAGCTTGTACTCTCTGGGAACCTTCACAAGCCCCTTGCCAATTGCATCCTCCATCATCTCCAAAACTTCTTCGGTATCCATACCTGCGACCTTCTCAGGTGTTAAGACTTCACGAGGATCTCAGCTGTCTGAATCTGCATTGCATTCCATGAACCTTGCCATGTCTATAAACTCGCGAGCTTTTCCTTCAGATACGTTGGCAACCTTAGCCACGTTTTTGGGTCGGCTCTGGCGAGATCGCTTATCGTTGATATTCCTCTTCTCTCAGCCTTTCAGCAATAATCGGTCCAATTCCCTCGATGGATTCAGCTGGTATATCATAAGCTCGCTTCTCCACTTTCTCAAGCCTCGTAGGGATAAAGCTCAGCTTCAACAGTCCACCCTCTCCCCAGGTTGTAGTTCAAGGTTAATGTAAGCCGTTTTCGTGCTTTTCATCTTCTGCATAAGCTTCCTGCTGTCTTATCAGAGCTGCAACAACACTGTATCAACAACCTCTTCAACCGACGTGTTCCCACGTGCGAACTTTTTTGTCAAAATATAAAAAATTTAGAATGTATACTTATAATTTCAAGCTATCCAAAATTTTTTCTACAACTTTCTTACCTATAAGAGACGCTGCTTTCTGTTTGTTCTCCATAAGCTCGGCTTTGCTCCTTATTCCTGCGTTGTATAACTTCCTTGCCCTAGCCCTTCCGATTCCCTTAAGCTCTACAAGCTCGAGAAGCTCTTCCTTCACACCGTACTTCACCCTCTTCACGAGATTGGCAAAGAATGCTTTACTGGAATGATTTACGTGGGCCGAAATCCTTGCTAAAGAATAGGCTAGCCATTCTGCAGTTTCAACGATCCTTCTCAAATCTCCGGGGGCGATTCCGTACTTTTCACATATCACATCCTCGCTCCTCTCGTTTATCCAGTCGTATAGACACAAAGCTGTCTTAAGTTCCGCTAAGAACCAGTCGTATTCTGCTGAGTAGATCGAGGGGACGTATGTCAGCTCGTTCCGAAGAGCGAACACTTCCTCCTCAATCCACTCATCGTGTTTTCTGATGTACAGGTTTTCCATGTCTGGGGTTCTGCATATGAGGTGTAGAGCTGCAATTTCTGAGAATTTCTCATTCTTCAATAATTCCGAATAGAAGATGAATCCCGTCAAAGGGTCGATGTAAAGTCTTGACACGAGCTCTCCAAGTTCGGTTACAGAAATTCCTTCATCAACTTCCAGCATTTCCCAGTTCTCCAGTTGAAGTGCTATCCGCTCCAGCTCGTAGCGGGCGGATATCTCATTCTGGTGGAAGAAAAAGGTGGACTTGAAGAATTCTTCAAGAGCATCAAGACTTTTGAAATCTGAAGCGAGGCTGAGGGTGTGAAATCTGAGGTGGTTTTCCGCTCCAAGCTTGGAAGTTATTTTTTCAACCCCACCAAAGATGTACCTCTCTAAAGCCTCCTTTTTCGTTTTTTCACTTCTGACAACTATAACTGCTTCTCCTCTTTCGTCTAACCCCGGTCTGCCAGCTCTACCAGCCATCTGCTTGTACTCTATTGTCTTTATCGGCTGGCTTGCGTAGCCTTCGAAGCGGTGATAGCTTTTTATAACCACCCTCCTCGCAGGCAGGTTTACGCCCGCTGCAAGGGTTGGAGTGGCAACGACAACCTTTATTCTTCCCTCTCTAAAAGCCCTCTCAATTGCCGCGCGTTGAGAATTCAACAAGCCCGCATGATGGAAAGCTGTGCCCATTCTAATGCAATCTGCGAGCTTCTGGCTCATCTCCCCCTCGTTCTCTTCCAGCACAGCTTTAGCAACGTCTTCGTTCGAATCGACGTAGTGAAAGGTTTTCTGTGCAAGCTTCACTGCCGTTGATTCAGCATTTTTCCTCGTAGAATCGAAAACGAGGACTTGTCCTTCGCTTTCAACGCAATCGAGGACCAAGGCTGAGAAATCCCTGCCAAGCTTCCTGCGCTCGACAAGTTCTCCGTTTTGATACAATTCGAGTTCTCCACCAAAGAAGACACCTTCGTAAAGCGGCACCGGCCTCCAGTCACTTTTAACACAGACCGCATTAAGCCATGAAGCTATTTCATCTGCATTTGGTATGGTTGCAGATAAGGCGATTATGCGGTTGCAAAACTTTCTCATCTTCGCAATTAATATCTCAAGCGTTGCCCCCCTCTTTGCGGAATCGAGGAGATGCACTTCATCAACGACCAAACAGGTTATATCTTTCAGCCAGCCAGCCTTGTTTCTCATGAGAGAATCCGCCTTTTCACTCGTCGTGACGACTATGTCTTTTTCACTCAGCCACTCATCTCTGGACTCGTAGTCTCCTATAGAAATGCCTATCTTCGCCCCTATCTTTTCCCAGTCCTTAAACTCGCTGTACTTCTCGGTTGCAAGGGCCCGCAGCGGAACCACGTATAGGCACTTCCCTCCCTTTATGACTTCTCTAATCATTACAAGTTCCGCAAGCAGGGTTTTGCCACTTGCCGTAGGTATGGCGATGACCATATTTTTATCGGAGAACAGACCAGCTTTAATTGCCTCTTCTTGGGGAGGAAAAAGAGTCCTAATTCCCCTCTCCTCGATTACTCTTACGGCGTAACTCGAAATGTAATCGCTGAGGTCTGCGACATCCATTACTGAGAGTTGGACTGTGTGGTTAAAAGTGTTCTCCAAGTGTTTTTTAAGCATCAGATTTAAAACTACGAAAAAGTTTTTTAATCTCCTTATACCACCATACAAGCACAGACTGAAAGAGATGGAGTTAAAAACGTGCCACGGTAGCTCAGCAGGTAGAGCGCGTGCTTGGTAAGCACGAGGTCGCGGGTTCAAATCCCGCCCGTGGCTCTCTTATTTTTTGTCTCTTTAATGTTTTTCCTTTGATGTACTTTTGAATTTGTATACTCAATTTTCAACCTAATCATGCCCTAAAAATGTTTCTTAAATCCAGACACGGTTTGCGGTATGAGTTTGTACAGTCCTACCTTTGAATCGCCTAAGCAAATCTTCACAATTTGTTGAAACTTATCCAATTCTCTAAATTCTTTAAAGAACGGATCCTTTGGAAAGACGTTATCATAAAACTTCTTTAACACGACTTCTACTTCGGTTTCATCATTGGTTCTATTCAAGTAACCTTCTACGAGAATTGAGTAATATGCATTTCCGATTATGCAGTGGACGAGGTAGCAAGCATTTTTATTTGTTTCAGCGCACCTCGTTTTTCTACCTTCTTTAAGGAATAGAATGTATATTCCACCATCGTGGTAAACGTGGGCTATCGGTATACAGTAGGGCTTGTCTTGATCTACGAGGCATAGTACACCATCCCAGGTAGTAGATAGCACTTCCTCAATTTCCTTATCGGTTAGAACTTCCATGTACGGACGAACTACAAAAGAATTTTTAGTCTTTTTCTTATTGCTGCTTTGCTCTTGCAGCATGTTAGCCCATCTTCGTAAGGTTTTTTAAACTAATTAAACCTAATTAAATTTAATTAGATGTCATTGCTAAGGAGGTGATATTGTGCCGGAGGAGAGGAAGTACACAACCGTAAGCATACCCGTGCAGCTCTACGAGAAGATAAAACAGCGCATCGAAGGAACGGGTTTCACTTCGGTCTCGGATTACGTCACCTACGTGCTGCGCGAGGTTCTTGCAAGCTTGGAAGAGGAAGAAAAAGAGGAAGTTTTCACAAAGGAGGAAGAGGAGAAGGTTAAGGAGAGGCTCAGGGCTCTTGGCTATCTAGACTGAGAAATGAGGCTCATAATCCACCACTGGGATGCTGACGGAGTTTGCAGTGCAGCAATAACAGCGAAGGTTTTCGAGGATGCAGAAGTAGAGTGGCAAAGCTGCACACCTCCAATCGGTCGCTTTGAGCTTGACGACAAGGTCTTGAAACTAGTTGGTAGGGCAGCAAAAATCTATTTCCTCGATTTAAACATGGTCGATGCTGTGAAGGGAATAGACAAGCCCATAGTTTTTATAGACCATCACAGCCAGGAGAGGATTCAAAAGAGGAACGTAATCCACGTAAATCCTGTGTTGGATGGGAACTCAACTCCTTCAGCTTCGTGGGTAGTGTCGAGCTACTTTTCCTGTTGGAATCACCTTTCAGCGATAGGAGCTGTTGGAGATTTGGGAATGAAACTATTCTCGACGGAATTTGGACCTTTAGCCGAAAAGCTGCTGATTAAGCATGGAATATCGAAAAGCGATGCTCTAAAAATCGTTAATCTAATCGACTCCAGCTACATAATGATGGACAGGAAAGGTGTTGAAGAAAGCGTAGCCTTCCTTGCGTTTGCTAACCCATCAGAGTTGCTCGAAAGGGAGGAGTGGATTAAAAATCTGGAGAGGATAGAAAACGAGATCGACAAAGCCTTTTCAAATCTCAAAGGTAAAGACATTGCATGGATCGAGTTCTCTTCACACCTCAACATCATATCCAAGGTGGCAAGAAGGGCTGTGTGGGAAAAGAAGTTCAATGCAGCCATTGTCATTAACAAAGATTTCAATGGTTTAGCACAGCTATACATCAGACTCAAAGAACCCTCCTCTCGCCTACTCAAGCTTATTTCGGAGTTAAGGGCGAAGGGGTTCAACGCTGGTGGTAAGGAGGAAGTTGTGGGCGTTGTTTGCCAAAAAGATAGAATTGACGATTTAATCAAAGCTGTGAAAGAGGTGTTTGGATGAAGGTTTTCGTGATAGGTCTTGATTCCGCTCCGCCAGAACTGCTCTTTGGAGAGTTTATTGAGGAATTGCCAAACATAAAAAGGATTGTCGAAAAGAGCATCTTCGGCCCAATGAAGAGTTGTATTCCGGCGATAACAATCCCTGCATGGATTTGCATGGCCACGGGCAAGACCCCGGGAGAACTTGGCCTTTACGGCTTTAGACACAGAAAAGGCTACGCTTACGATGAAATGTGGATTGCCCACAGTCTAATGGTTAAGGATAAGGCTGTATGGGACTACATAGCTGAAAAAGGCCTGAAGTCTGTCCTTATCGGCATTCCTCCATCATATCCACCAAAGCCCGTGAACGGATGGCTAATTTCCTGCTTTATAACTCCCGACAGCAGCGTGAACTATACGTATCCAAGGGAGCTGAAATCTGAAGTTGAAAGGCTTGTTGGAGATTACATCTTCGATGTTGTTTTCAGGAAAGAGGATAGGGATGCTGTGCTAAAAGAAGTATGGGAGATGACAGAAAAGAGGTTTGAAGTCATCAGATACCTAATCGATAAAGACTGGAGCTACTTCCAGTTCGTGGAGATTGGCTTGGATCGCATACACCACGCATTCTGGAAGTATTTTGACAAAGAACATCACTTGCACGAGCCCAACAGCAAGTACAAAAACGTAATCAAAGACTATTACAAGCTCCTCGACAAAGAAATAGGTAAGACTTTAAAGCTGCTTGACGATGACGTTGCAATAGCCATCGTTTCTGATCACGGCATTAAGAGAATGAAGGGTTGCTTTGCGATCAACCAGTGGTTGATTGAGGAAGGATTGCTGAAAATAAGAAATCCAGAGGTGTTGGAGAGACAAGGCATAAGATTTGAGCAACTCGATGTTGACTGGAGCAGAACGGTTGCATGGGCCTGGGGAGGCTACTACGCAAGGATATTCCTCAACGTTAAGGGAAGGGAACCGAACGGTGTTATCTCGCTTTCCGAGTACGATAGGGTTAGGGATGAAGTAGCAGATGTTATAAAATCCATTCGAGGGCCCAACGGTGAGAAATGGGACACGAAGGTTTTCTACCCGGAAAACATCTACCCGATTGCAAAAGGGGATAAACCAGATATGATGGTTTACTTCGACGACTTGTACTGGCGCTCCGCAGGCACGCTCGGCTACGATTCACCATACCTACTCGAAAAC
>Ga0190367_1001654_pt1 | contig 12606 bp, 9 predicted proteins | sample 4872181011_MG_FD_171838 | JGI IMG/M metagenome (GOLD analysis project Ga0190367, IMG submission 171838) | Hydrothermal vent microbial mat bacterial communities from Southern Trench, Guaymas Basin, Mexico - 4872-18-10-11_MG | ecosystem: Environmental > Aquatic > Marine > Hydrothermal vents >... | reverse complement strand
GGCATTATCTCATTTATAAAGAGAATCGCTTGAGGGTTTGGGATTATAATCCATAACTCTGATATATTTGATTCTAGAACGGGTTGTCTTTTTTCAACAACCTCGCGGAGTCTGACGGCGGGGAACATAGAACCATATAGTGTTTCGATTTCAATATAAATTCTCTTTCCATCCTTTCTTTCTATGATCACATCAAATATGTTTCCAGAATAATTTTCCTCAAATTTTATTTCCCTTGTATCTTCCTTATCTGCAAAGCATTCGTAGATAAACGCCTTTATCGCATAATGCCAAAACCCTTCATGAACATCCACCAACTTTGCTGATCCACTCAACTTAATTATATGCGAGTACTTTAATGCAAGCTCTCTGAGATACTCATAATAATGCTCATCAGCATAAACCGCAAACTCACTTAGAGATTGGTTAGGATTCTTCTCTTCAAAGCCCCACATCATAGATGCTATCAAAGATGCTTTCTGACTATCAGTTATACGAAACTCCATATAGTGTAGGTAATGCTTATCAAGTAATGAATATGAAAGTTCGTAGAGAATATCACTTGGCCCATATATAACTAAGAAGCCGCTTTTTTGGGAATAAAGCTCACGGATTCTATCTTCTAAAATGCCCTTAAACTTTTCGATACCACTATAGACACCCAATTCATTAGTGCCACCAGATGGTTCATAGCGAATAACATATATTCTATTGCCTACATGTAAATCTATCAATGAAATATAATAATCCTTAACAAGCTCTTCAATACGCAGATCACGAGGATTTGGAAGACCTTGCTTAGTTCTCACTCTATGGATCTCTCTGAGCATACGCTTTAGATACTCAATATAATCATCTTTATCTTCCTTAGGAACTGGCGCCAAGATCACTAAAGGCCTTTCAATGTACTCCGCTACAATATCACCACCAAAAATTTTTTTGAAATCAACGAGAGCCCGCCTTTTAGTTATACTGGAGATCTTACTAGTAATAATGCGTCTCACAGTTTTTTTAAGACTAACCACACTAGTTAGAATACGTATATCTACCTCTGGTGGTTCAGAAAACACTACTGGTATCAAAGGTATTGTCCCAACAACATTCTCCAAATTTACTGGAATCATTCGCAAATGAAGTATATTATCGAGATTCTCATAGGGCTCTATTCTGGGGCATGGCTCCTCAGTATAGTCAACCAAAGGTATGAAATCCATCAACTTCCTTATATCTCCATGAACATTCTTAATATGTACCTCAACATCAAAACTACTAATTTCCTTCACATTAGGAGGCTCACTAATAGATGAAAAAGGTATTAAGGGGATAATTTTGACAAGCTTGGCTATGTTTTCAGCAGAGGCCATTCTTAAATGTATTGTTTCGTCAAGGGGATAGGAAGGAAGAGAGATTTGACGTGGATCAGAAAACTCAACGGAAATTATAGGTAGCTTCACCAAAGAGAAATCTCTGTATTTATCACCAAGCAACTCAGTATCTTCGATATCCCCAACAATGTAAACTGTTTTCTCTTCACTGCTAATAGCGCAGCCAAGATATCGCTTCTTTAATAGTTTCGATTCTTGTCGAATTCTTATCTCTCCCAATAGCATACACCTCCAACAATAACCTTATCTGCACTCTTCCTAATACAATATCCAAGACCCAAAAACATCGCTGGAGCTAACAACGCAAATAATTTAGCATATGAGACTACTTGGTAACCAGCTAAAAGTCCTTTCTTGGGATCAACCTGGAGTTCATCACGGAAATACCATACAGACAACTCACCTACAATCTCGCCTTCTCCATTTCCCAATGTATCTATCTTATACCCTCTCTTTCCACAATACCATTGCATATCACTTGGTATTCTTATTGCGCGTAACTTATCTAGCTGAGACCACCAATATTTCTTAAACTCATCTTCTATTCCTGTGTAGTATTTGGAATAGGTGCTATATGTCTCTCTTATTAGTTTAAATGCCCACATTATGAGTTCTCTTATCAGCCATGCAACACAATTTCTATCTAGTCCTATGATGGTCCAATTTCCCCGCTCTGGTTCTGGCATATGGTTCGGTTCCAGAATTACATGAAGATGAACACCATACTTCTTTAGAAGTTCTTGAACATCCTCACTAAATAGTTTTGGATAGTGTCTCTCTAGGTAGAATCTAGGTACAGAATAGAGAGATATTATGAAGAACGAAAGCGGTTCGTATTGGGGCAGTATCTCCAATAATGCATTTAGTAAATCTCTATGCGCCTCTACACCAACAGTAGGCGAATTTACTTCGTAAACTTTGGCCTTACTTTCCTTTTTGAGCATTTGAAGAATTTGACGCGCCAAATTATATATTTTCTCCAAATAAAGTATTTCATCAGGCACTTCGGATCTCATTTCGCTTACTTTTATTTTCTTCAGTGCATTTTCATAAGGGACTCCATCCTCTTGTAATTCTATTATTGTCTTTATATCTGAGTAGCCTACACCTATCCCAAAGATTTCTTCGTAAAATTTGGCTAAAGAATGTTCGGTTGATTCGCCTTCCTGTGTAATGCCCCCAAGTAGTATCTTCTCATAGACATTTCCATATTTATTGATAACATCATATAGTGTTTGCCCAACTAATTTTCGTAGCTCATTATAGAGTCTTATTACTCCTTCTATTACCCCGCAGAGATTAGCTATTTTCTCTATAAATCTTTTCCATGAGTCTTCTTCATAATACTTAATCACATCATCTAAGGATGAGCCAGGACCCATAGGGGGCTCACCTTCTAGATCTCATATACATATAAAAAATAACTATAATATAAGAGTGGTTTTTCATGCACGATGCACACATTTTTGCCAAGGTATAAAATATTACTGTAATAGACTTGTAATCTATGTTTTGAGTAAGGAGTTCTTTCAGTTATAAAGTATTTCTTGAGGCTGCTATTCACGATAGACACTAACTTTGATGTTGCTGATTTTGGTTCTTCTTGTCGCATCATTGGTCACCTATATTTGCAACATATACTTTAGGATATTGATTGCTAAGAGTTGCCATAGTATTTCCTGTTTTTGTTTTGATAGCTTCAGCGCTGGTAGTATTACTTCGTGGAAAAATCTATGCCATCCTGGGCCAAGCATCGCAAAGTACTCATGGAGTATATCAATAAAGTGGGGATATCCTGGGCTTGGTATTCCTATTGATATTGGCCAAAATATTGAGTGAAATATTGGGTATAGGACTACGCATTGCGGTATTACTGCACTTTGTGCCCAGCATCGACTCACTATATTATGTAATATTCTGTTTGGTGCGTGCACTCTCCAGTATTCCCATGCTCTGTATTCTAATGGCATGTTTTCCATGTCGGCTATGAATATTGGTATGAATCTTCTTTTCACATATAGATATTCGGTATATGTCGCCAAGCTCTCCTCTATTATTGTGTGCCATACTTCGTAGCTATACTTTTTACCACTTATATCTGTGTATGCGTGAAATGTTTCATGAACAAGTGATAATGCAAGTACTCCGATGAAAGCCTCTTTGATTTGTGTACCTATCTTTTTGCTTATATTCATAGCCGATGTTTTTATTCTATCTATGGCAAGAAATATGTTTGGCCCAGGCTCTGCTGAAACGTCGAACTTTTCCAATTTCCGTGCCTCCGAGATGTCTAGGTTTTTATAACATGCCCTAAAAATCTCCACTCCCCATGATGTTCTACATTCAGAAATGATTCTCCAGAACTTCTCAAATACACTCTCGATGGATTCGACCTCAGATACTTCCTCAGAAAATCTATCCATAAACTCCTTAATTCTTCCTTTCATTTTTTCTAAGCACTCTGGGTCTATGTATCTTCTCATCCGTGGCGGACACACATAATCTACAACATCACTAGTGACACAATAAATATTTACCCTATCGACGATTAGCTGGGCATAAGGAGACATTCCAACGCAGAGGTATATTAGCCTAGCATTAACATCATTCGAGAATTTAGGGTCGATGTAGATCCTCATCTCTCCTTCACCTCTTCTAAATATATGCCTCAAAATAGTATACTGTTCTATCATTACTCTGTATTTCTGTGGCTATCTTATTCTTGGTTTCACGTATAGTTAGCGTATATCTATCTAACTTCTCTTTTGTTGTTTTAGGCCTTTCTAGTACCCTCTCCGTCTTACTTTTACCACCCACTATGATGTACAGTATGATGCTCCGAAATATCTCTATCCATAGTTTCTCTGTTATGTTCGTTGGCATTATCTCGACGCATATTGTTTTTCCATTTTTTGAGACGCTATACCCAATAATGCCCTCTCTATATCTTATTCCGAAGTATTCTGGCCTACAAATATATTTTCCTAACCTCTGAATGATATCCTTTCTGATTCTGTTTCCTATGTCTGTGATTCTAGAATAAAGAGATTCGACCTCTTCGAGATATCTGAGTACGCGTCCACGGATCTCGCTAATTTCTCTGCGGAGATTCCCGATCTCTTTCTCCGGTTCGTTATATACTTCTCTATGCATATCAACACTACTTACAATATTCAAGATCTCTCTAAGCAACCCAGGTATGTTAATGTTCATAGTCTTTCTTGCAAGGATATAATGTTTCCTTGGCTCTCTTAGATGCTCAGAGATTATCTCAGTACTTATATTAGTATATTTCGAAATTACCGAGACAATTCTCCTTAGTATGGTTTCCAATCTGATTTTCTCAATAGGATTCAGATTATCAATTCTTGGACGATTTTCCGCGTGGAGAAGACCATAGAGATCTGCCAGAATAGCTATGCGGGGCATTTCCTTGTCTCTAAAATGCTCGATTCCCCATACGCATAATCTAGCTATTCTTTTCAACCACAGCCCTATAGGATTGCGTTCAGTTTTGGGTTCAACTTCGATTCTATCAAGATCCTTCACGATTGATCCTAAAACCTCCCTGGCTTTATTGATTAGCTTTATGGTATCTGAGAGCTCCGATAACACAGCATTTCTAAATATGTTTGAAGCATATATTGCAACACGTGCATACGTAGCCATACTTTCCGTGGGACAGATTGTTCTTATCATATGCTCAGAAATACCCATAATTCTGGATAGATCTTCGAATCTCCTTCTGATATCGGCCCAGATATCCCTCTGCGCTATCTCGGAGGATAAAATAAGCGCTCTGAAATCTAGTGGTGCTAAAAGAACCTCATCAAATGCGGCCCCAATCAAACCTTGTCCCGCCTCAACGCAGTATGTTGGGAGTTTTGAGGCTTTCTCTCTTGTTGGAGGCACAATGCTTGGTCTCTTTATGATTCTATCCTGGGAAACCCCAGATATCATAACTCCGTGAGGCACAAAGATATGTTTCTCCGAATAGTTGTATACCTCAACGACGTCTATCTCTCCGCTCTCCCTAATTTTAATATGATTTATAGAGCCATCGAAGAGAGCAATATCATCTATCGCATCCCCCGAAAAGAGAGTCAACGTGAAGCTACCCAATGGATACTCATCTAGAATCTTCAGGCCTAATTCTTCTAGAGAGAGCTCTCTTAGCCCGCAAGAAAAGATTCTATCATACCCCTTCATACTGAAACACCCTATAATAGAATGTATGTTACAGCAAGGTTTTTTAAATATACTGTTTAGTTTATTCCAAAATTCCCATTTATATGGAATAATTGTTTTATAATCTTATAAATCAGCGAATGAGAGAGTTTAAAAATAATTGAGTTATTATGGAATATTATTTAATGTTTTTCGTTTGACTCACAACTGTGCTTGTGGGGCTCGTTTTCTTCATATTCTATTTCGAATTCTATTCCTAAGATTCTACATAGCTCATTGAAAATTTTGATTAGATTTAGGCTTAGTTGTGGTGCTCCATCTTTCTCTATTCTAACCCCTCTATCTCTCAGACTTAGTGATTTTCTTACTATGTCGTAGAGTATTTGCATTACATATCTAAATATGGGGCAGGGGATCCTAGATATTTCTTCTCGTTTGTTTTCCCATGCTTTCTCTGTTTTTTCCCAGTTTACTGCTATTCCTAGTCTTTGAAGATTATTAGCGTACATCTTTAGTGTTTCTATGTTTGGCTTAGCGAATATCTCGTCTTCTTTATAGCCTCTGATGCATGCATATTCCTTTGGCTTTGTTACTCTGATTCTGATGTCATATGTTGGTAGTTCTATTGTGCACGGCGCCAGTTTCCACGCAACGCAACTTGGCAGTATTATTTTTTCTATTCTTTTTTTCCTCTTCTTTACCTTTGGATGAATATTGTTGTAGCGTACTATGAGGCCTACTTGTTCTAGGGCCTTGATGGATTCATATATCCATGATTTCTTTCTATGTAACACTTCTGAGACCATGTTTACTAGTGGGTATGTATGTATTGGGGGGTTTGAACATATAATGTTCATGAGCTCAAACCTTCCTAGGGACATTGTTTTTATTACCTTAATCATGTATTTGATGAATGGTTCTGTCTCCACCCTTATTTTTCCATCTCCGACATCTCTATACCAATCGGCGAAGTGATCCTGTAGGGTTTCAAAAATATCAGTGATTTCTATGCCTTTGATATTTTTCCGCGAGTCTTCAAGATCCTGGTACTTCCTAAAAGCACTATAATTCATAGTTACGTAGCTAGGAAGCAATATGTATAGACCAGCTTCTGTGAGTGTTGGATGAGTTATTAACTGCAGAAATATTTCTCTTGTTACTATCCAGGCTACGAGGAATTTTCTTAGGCTCCTAGCGAGTCTTGACAGTTTATATGCTTGGTCAAGAAGGATTTTAGCTTTTCCAGCAAATCTAAATATGTGGACGCCTCTCGCCCCCCTATTATACTTAATGTATCTTGGTAGTAGTTTGCTAATAATTTTGAAGTCTTCAATAAGCCGTTTAAGGTTTTTGTCTCGGATCTCGACGAATCCATCTAAAATATATACTCTTACATCTTCTGGTGCCCTAATCTCATATTCGGGTAGGATTGGTGGGAAAAGCACAATCAGAATAAGATCCCACGGCACCAAAACTTTGTCTTTCTCTATATTTTTCACCTCATCTCAAATTCTCAATCCCCACAACAGCCTCAATGATGTTTGTTGCCATCCACGCTCTAGACAGTTTATCCACCTCCTTTATGGTCTCCAGAATAGTACTATATTCCAGGAGAATATACTATTATCTCTCTCAAAGAATTCTAGCGAGGCATGCATGTAGTTGAGATCTCTCCAGATACTTCCTTTAGCCCACATAGATGCCTTCATTAATGCTCAACTTGCAAAGCTAAAGCCAAACTGGTAGTTTTATATTCTATCTAATATTAGGTTTAATTATCTCTTTAAGCATAGGTGCTACCCATCTGCTGGACTTTCTAATTTAGATCTGCAAACATTGTTGGTTAGAAATTATTGTTAATCCTGTGAAGGCTATCTCCGTTAAATATAGGTTCTAATATTCTTAATCCTGTTTTCTTGCGTAACTTATCTAAGCTATATCGAGCTTAAAGACCTCATTTCTAAGAGAAATATGAAACGGGCAATAATTAAGTGAAGTCTTGCTATAGCATAGTAGTTGTGTAGAAATATCAAATAAATATTCCATAAAATTATAGCATATTTTTAAATCTTCTAAATCCAATTTATCGGCAATTAGATATTATTATTCCATATAAATATATTTTTTGGAATAAATTGAAAACTAAACTTTATAAATCTCCTATCTTAATATGTATACTACGGTACGAAGACAGAAGTTCGTTGAGTCCATAAGCGAATAGGATCATGAACATGCAGATTTGTATTGGGGATCTCTGGTGATATATATGGCCAGCATAAGAGAACTCGCCGAACGCTATATTGATAGGTTGTGTAGGCTACTGGATATCGATCGCGAAAAAATAGTGCTTCGAGTTAGAAGAAAAATGGTGGAGCGTGCCAGATTCGTTAGGAAGAACAACCATTATGAGGTAGAGATCAAGAGGAGCATCGATAAGAAGTCTTTGCCTGCATGTATTTTCCACGAGCTTGTACATATTCTTACTGTAGATAACCTCTCGTTTCGTATCAAGCCTTTTCTCGATGGGTGCCCTAGGCATACCCATAGATTGCTCATACGCATACTTGAGCGTGCCCAGTATGTTGTTATTGAAATAATATTTCCGATATGGTTATACCAAAATACCAACAATATTACTATTCGCAAATACATTGTGAATACATTAAGGTTTTATTATAGGAAGCTACCCCAAGACAAGTATGCTATATATGCTGATGTTCTGCGCGATCCTTTTAGGGCTGTGGTTCTTGCATATCTATATTATGGCTTAACCAAAACAGCTGAGAAACTCGGCTGTACGGATCTTCGCAGATCATTTGCTAGGTGTTCGAGGATATATTCCAGAGCTCTGGTACTATCTGATACTCGGTACAAGAAATGGCGTAGAGGGGTCAAAATAGAGAGGCCGCTCAGTCGTGGCTATATCTCAAGATTACTTTACAGGACTATTGAGCATGTTTGTATTCCAATATATGAAAAGCATCTCAAATCGATGCTTGGATCGCGAAGAGTATATTTTGATGTTGACGAAGCTAGAGATGCATTCTATGTAGAATTTTGTTGCGCGTGAGACTTCCTCCATTCCATCCATATTGTGGTATAGGTGATTATGTTGAGAGATTGGGGGCTCTTATATAATCTGTTGGTGGTAATATATGGCGGTTATGGATAAATATCTAGTCGATGATATTGAGATAATCCTTATGTGCAAAGATGTGGATGCTGTCTGCGAACTAGAGGAGGAATCAGTAACAATACTCATATTGGACGGTAGAATGCGTATGGAGGATGTACTCAAAAATTATGTGCCAGGAATCCTAGGTGAGGTCATAAGGTATTTTGGATGGGAAATTCTTGAGATATATTTCCTAAGAGCAAAGAAGGAGTTGCCACACTACTATATAGTGGTTAAGAAAGAAAATATTGTTAGAAGCATAGGAATAAACATATGTATATTTGATAACAAAGTAAAACTTATCCGCATGACAAACCAACCGGGTTATCCACCCGGTGATGTCATAAGCTACTACCAAAAATTAGCTATCCCTAAAAACCCCGAAATATAGCTTGAGTCACAGGACACATCAATAAAATTAATAGCTATTTTCATAGCCAGAGAACACCAAAACGTTTAATTTATGTTTTTTGGTTTTAGCTATTAGGCCTCTCCCATTCAAATTCTCAAATTTTCTCCTTTGCTTTTGCGATGTGAAGATTTGTTCTGCATTGGTGAGATTATGCCGACATTTGTATGTGATGAGTATGCGGAGTGGACACTTATAAAAAATGCTTATTAGGTAGGAGGTGTAGAAATATAATAATGGCGTTAGGGAGAAATTCTGATAGACTTCTAGTATTCATACAGTCTAAAGATTTTCACTAGTGGTGATTCTTCATATCCGCATTTTGTTAGTCTTGGAGAGTTAACAAGTTTTATTGGACCATAATTCTCATGTCTATGTCTATTTAGGCATTTTTTGCATAGATACACTACTTCGTCCCGCTCGTGTAAGCAGTATCCGCAGAGATATTCTGCTTCTTCACCACAGTATGCACATTTTCTTTTTGGTGGGTAGTTTCTTGCTAATAGCCTGATGTTTTTTCTGATACTCCCCATCCTCGTTGATATCACCTTTAGTTCCAACTCTGTTGTGGTCCCAAAGTCATAGATATATCTGAACCTTGTACCAATGTTTAAAACCTCTCTTATCGGTATGTCCATGCTTTCAATATCGTATGGAGTAAATCCTAATCTATATTCCATCTGTCTTTTGGGTTCATAGTGTTTTCCTGCTATAATAAATTCACTGAGATGTCCACAACATTCAACCCATATATCCCTAAGAAACATGTCTAGGTGTTCTAGGATGGCGTCTCCTCTCATTTCTATGATTAGCCAATATTCTGGGAATTCCACATCGGTTATGAAGATTTGGTATAGGAGGGTCCTTGGTTCATCCTTCATATTTTTTGCCAAGCAGGATTTTATGTGCCTTATAGCCCCTTTCCTGCTAATTTTATTTCCGCAAATAAAGCATTTTCCTTCGCTCATAATATATCATAATTCTACTAGGAATATCATTAAAATATGCCTTATAATTATTATATCAAACTTTGGATAAAAAGTCTCTATGAAGGTTTAAGCATAATGTGTATAGTTGTTCTAACGACACTAAAGCTTTTTTAGTTCATAGCCAGAAGTGTATGAACCTAGGATTCCTTTCGAGGAAGTCTTCACACTTTAAAACATACAAATAGACCTCAAAGATCACAGACGTAGAAATTAATATCCCCAGCAATATTACATCAGGGAGGTATGAGAACATCGATGTGAAGACCACAACCACTAAAAAACAATTAGACAACCAGAGGAGCTACTCGATGACATAGATAGACATATACTTAGACTACTAGGTGAATTAGAAGAGACTTCAAGCTCCATGACATCACAGAGAGTATATCTTTCAAAACCAGCAGTTATTGGGAGGCTTAAAAGGCTCGAGGCACTAGGATTAGTAAAGAAAATAGGGCATGGCACGAAGGTTAGGTATAAGCTCATTTAACATCAAATCATAGCATGTTACGACTCAACCCGTAAGAGAGGCTTTAGAGAATTACAAAAAACACACTATAAAGAATCTTTAAATTTCGTTACTATTATGGTAACTAAATCTTTAAGAAGTATTTAAAGAATTCAATATTTATTTTCCTTGGGAGAACAAAAATGCGTAAAAACATGGTGAAAGTTTTAGTATTGGTTTCCAAGCGGAGGCGGATTCGTACACGTGAGCTGAGTGAGGTTCTAGGGCTTTCCTATGCTACTGTGCTTAGTATATTGAGGGATCTCGATCGTATGGGGTTGGTTAAGCTGAGTCGGGGATTTGCGGAGGCTCCTCCTTTCCTGGCAGATTTGATCGTACAGGTGGATTCTAGGTATCCTTTAGAGGAGATTCTTCGAGGAAGCGTGCCACTGATATTATCTCGGCTATTCGAGCCGAGGAAGGTGAAGGATATCTCCATGGAGCTAGGTATCACCGAGAAGTATGTTAGGAATGTACTTAACGCCCTATCTATGAGGGGTGTTGTTGAGAAGATTAATGGTATGTATGTCCTGGCTATGGATCCTCAGCTGAGAGTCCTAATTATGCAGATTGTCCGTGTTTTGGAGGGTGTTGAGCCTGAGGCCAATGTGATATACCGGGACAACTACTGTATTGTTAAGGAGGTACCCCGAGGATTCAGGGCGAATGGTATTCCAACAGCATTCAGTGTCTATGATAAGTATGGGATTCCCATAGAGCCCAACAGAGACATATATCTGTATCCACCAAAGAAGATAAGTATTGAAGAGGTAATAGTTCACTCCCTATTGGCTGCGAAATCAAAGCAGGAATATACCTTAATAGCACTTCTGTATGCGAAGTACTACTACACAATTGACCATCCAAAACTTATGTTCTACGCTCGGTGGTTCAGACAGGAAGAGAAGCTCTTCCAGCTAGAACGCTATGTCTGGGGAAGTGAGGAGCCTATATTTCTACCTTGGAGTGAACTAGAAGATCTAGCAAGACTATATGGCATAGACCTATCACCTTATAAGAGAAAACAGTTTAGCGAGGATGTGCTCAGAGAGATAGGAGCAAATCTCAGTAGGGAAATAAAAGCTGTTCTATTTGGAGGTGCGGAGATGGTTATGAGGGGATATAAGACGAGTACAAAAGACATAGACATAGCATTTCTCAGCGAACCAGAAATGAAGGTATTTATCGAGACATTAGAGATCCTCGGATACGAACAGAAGTCAAGGAACGATATCATTGTCTATGAACATAGGAATAAAACCCGCGTAGATATCTACCCAAACAAGATAGGCAAAATCCCAATAATCCCACGGATCATAGACAGGGCAATAGAGAAGAAGTATGGGAAACTAAGGCTTCTTCTCCTCTCGGACACAGACCTCCTCCTAGCAAAACTCATTTCGGCTCGGCCAAGGGATATTGAGGATGCAAAAATAATTATTAGGAAGGGAAATATAGATTGGAAGGAGCTGGTAGACACTCTCCTGGAAGAAGAAAACATCACGAAACATCACTACTGCCTATTAGTCCTGACGATTTTAGAGCAGATAGAAAGAGAACTAAAGACTCATATCCCTCAGAAAAGGAGGCTTCTCAGAATAACCACCGAGCATATGGTCGCACATGCATATAAGGAGTATGGCCTAAGAGACCCACGAGACATAAGAAGGCTAATAAACATCTCAGAGGAAACCATAAGAAGAATCCTAAAGAAAAAAGAAAACACATAGATAGAGGGCCCTAGAGTCTCTGAGACAGCCTCGGAAGCGAATAGATTGTCTCGAGGAGCCCAAAAACAGCATCACAGATTTCTATGCGAAGCTTATTATCGGTGTGAATATTATTTGCATCGAGGCGTATAGGAGGGATAAGGCGGTAGTTACTGCTATCGATTGTTTTCTGTTTAGGATTATCAGTGCAGGGATCTGTATCGATAGGTTCACTAAGATTAT
>Ga0190367_1001652_pt1 | contig 12613 bp, 10 predicted proteins | sample 4872181011_MG_FD_171838 | JGI IMG/M metagenome (GOLD analysis project Ga0190367, IMG submission 171838) | Hydrothermal vent microbial mat bacterial communities from Southern Trench, Guaymas Basin, Mexico - 4872-18-10-11_MG | ecosystem: Environmental > Aquatic > Marine > Hydrothermal vents >... | reverse complement strand
TACCAGTAGGAGAAGAAATAGAGTACGCCAAGTAACTTTTTCATATCTCCTCATAACTATTCTAAAAAAGTATAAGCAGTATAACTATGTCATTATCTAGCAATGAATTATATATAACATATGAATCTTCAATATTGGATAAATTCCTTTTCCTCACTTATATGGTTGGACTTTTAACCTTAATTATATTATTACCAACTCCATCACTATATAGCAGTGACTATGGAATAGTTATATGGCTATACCTCTATATTCCAATAATATTTCCACTAGCTGGGTTAATGGGCTTAATCCCACACTACATTTTAATATACTTATGGGGCTATACAATTGGTAATAAAATACTTACTATAGCCTTATATTATATCCTTCTGATATCAGCAATAAGTATACATATAATTATTATTCAGAATTTAATGGGAAGACATATAATAAGCTCTAAAAATATGTATAGAATAATATTTATTCACCATATATTAGTTGGGATAATAACGACAATTTTCTTAATATATTTATGGCTAACATTATGGAGTCCATACCATCCAGAAATTATCTTTACGGTATTTCCACTAGCTGTAAATTTAGTAATAGCTTATCTAATCTATAATAAAAAATTAAAGGGAAAATAGAAAAGGGAAATTTTTAAAAATATTTAGGAGAATTAAGTTGTTTTCTGAATAATTCTTTTTGGTCTTTTTTCAGTTTTCTGAGGTTCCTCTAAACCTAACTCTTCAGCTAAACTCTTACATCTATTTCTAACGGTTACCTCCGTAATATCTGCAGCTAAAGCTATATCCCTCTGAGTAATCTTATAACCTAACTTTGATGCTGCAAAGTATACAGCTGCAGCAGCTAATCCAACAGGATCCTTACCTGCAGTAATTTTCTTCTCTTTAGCAAGCTTAATAATATTTTCAGCCTCTAAAATTACTTTATCATCTAAACCAGCTGCAGATACTATTCTCCTAATATACTGAACTGGATCGATAACTGGCATCTTAATTCTCAATTCTCTAACTAACAATCTATAGCACCGACCTAACTCCTTCTTATCAACACCAGCTGCTCTAGCTACACTCTTAATCGTTCTAGGCGTTCCATAATGCCGTAAGGCAATATATAATGCAGCTGCAACAATAGAGTTTATAGCTCTACCACGAACTAAATCCATCTTAAGAGCCTTTCTATATAAATATGCAGCATGCTCTAAAATTGGACGAGGAACATTTAATTTATCTCCTAACTGATTAAGATACGTAATTGCATTCTGAAGATTCCTCTCAATACTACTATAAGCAGATATCCTTTGCTGCCACTTCCTTAACCTATTAAAATCACGCTTTTTCTTAATATCAATCTGCCTACCTAGAGAATCCTCATCACTAGCTGTTATTATTGTAGATAAACCCTTATCTTGGAGAAGATAACTCGGAGGTAAACCAACCCTAGACCTATCAACCTCATCTCCCTCAAAAGACCTCCACTCGGGTCCAGTCTCAATATCCATAACAGCAATTACATATCCACATCCAGTACAAATTAACTCTCTCTTATTCCGGTCAAAGATGAACTTTTTAGAACCACAGACCGGACATACCTGGTCAAATACCTCAGACATAATCTCCCCTCTTAAACCCCACTATATAATACATTACTAATATTTAAATTTTTCTAAAAATATTTAAATATTAACCTTAAAGAATATTGTATTTTGGTAGTTCTTTCTATCAATTTCCTACTGGACACGAGAAGTTAATGGTAAATAGTCACATATTGATCTCCGGCGAATAAATTTAATATTATAATATTATAATCTAGATAAATAGCTCATATTTATATATAGTCTTAGGCTTCAATTTCTTAGTTGGTGATAACGTTGGGAAGGCTTAGGTACACTGCTATTCTCATTATCTTAATCTTACTATTAGGCTTAATAGTACCAAATATTATGCCTGTCAATTGTCAACTTAAAAAAATAGGGATTGACGTTTCACCTAGGAGAGTTAAGGGTTTAGAGGAAAATAGTTGTAAAGAGCTTCTAAACTATTTAGTGAATAGTTTAACAGAAGAGGGATATACGGTTAAGCTTTTAGAGGAAATTACTCCAAAAAATTTGGAAGGTTTGGATGCATTAGTATTAGGTTTAGTTGGTGATGTTTATAGTAATGAAGGAGCATATACGGAGGAAGAGATAGAAGCAATTTCAAATTGGTTTAAAGAGGGAGGTAAATTTATCTGGATTGCAGTTAGTAGTAACTATACAGATTCATCACTATGTCCTAAAGACTTAACATTCAAAATAGAGGAGTCAAATAAAATTTTGCAAGCTATAAACTCACATTTAAGATTTGATAAAGCGATAGTTGAAGATCCAGATAACAATGCTGGAGAAGCATATATTATTATTGTCGATAAATCATCTGGAGGAATAAATGATGAAGGTAAAGCATCTAAAATTACTGAAGATATTGATAAAATACTATTTTATAGCTCTATTGGAATAGCCGGATACAAAGATAATGAATTTGTAAATGTTGAGAACATAATTGATAACGAAAATATATTCTGGTTATGTAGAACCGGTCCACACGCCAGAGTAATTACTAATGCTCAGGCACCACCAAATGTATACACAGCAACATATGAAGGAAGGCTATACGTTGCTGTAGCAGAGGAAGTACCTGTTATAAGTGATTTATTCACGATAGTATATAGTAAAGTACTTGTTACAGGAAATCCGATAATTGGTGATAAAAGTCTCGTTATCTCAGAATATAATGGTATAAAGTTAGAGGGACTACAGTTTGTACTAAATGTCTTTAAATGGGGTACAGAAATAAGAGCAGAGCCAAATACAACTGGATACATAATAATAGGAGCAATAGTTATAATCGTCGTAGTAGCTATGACTGCATATACACTGAGGAAGGGTAAGAGAAAAAGTACATCTATAGAATATTCTGGCCAAGAAACGGGAGGAGAGGATATTATATACTTAGTTGCAATCTAATATTTATAATCTACTTTAAACTTTCTGGGCATAAGTATTTCTAGAAGGAAATTCTTTAATAAATTATTATTTTATAACTAGAATATATTATGCTACTATGGGTAAATTAGGTGGAGAAAGTGATTAGATATTTTGCTTATGCAGGTCTTGATTTTCTATTAACACCGGAGGATGAAATATACTTTTTAGAAGCTAACTCATTTGCATCAGGAGTATACTTTATAAACTTAATGCTTGAATACCTTAAGATAAGGAATATTGATAAGAGTCTCTATAGGCTAAATATTGATTTCCCAAAGAGATATGTTGAAGCAATGATTAAGTATAGTATTAATTGGAGTGGACAGTTTCCAAGTAGAGTAGGGATTTTCTTTGATAAAAGGGCTCCACAATTCCTACAGGATGAATATCTATATCTAAAAAACCTATTTATATCTAGAGGATACGATACAATTCTCTTTACATCAGATCATATTCTAGTAAAAAATGATATTCTCTACGTGAAATTTGGAGAAAATATACTTGATGTAAGTTTAATTATAAATAGAGCATTAGATCTACCAAAAAATATTAAGCAACCTGTTATAAACCTACCTATTGTCGATAAAATTATACGCAATAAATTACATATGGAATACGTAGTTTACGACTATATTTTAAAGCAGAAGTTGCCACAGGACAAGTATAAGTTGCCAAAAACTGTGTTAATTAAGAATTTAGATGACTTAAGAGAGAAATCAAAACTTGATTTCTTTAGTAAATCTGGATATGTATTGAAGCCTGTATATGGGATGTGGGGATTAAATATTATTATGGCTAGGGATAGAAAACAGCTTATTAGTAAGGTTTCTAAAATGGGGTTAAAGTGGTTTAGAAGTAATGCTCCATTTATACTTCAAGAGTGGATTCCGGTTAGACCATTTAGAGCAGGAGATGGAAGAGAGTATGTATATGATATTAGGGTCTATCACTTAATTGGTGAGTTTGCAGGTGGTTTTTGTAGGAGAGCGCCAAAACCATTAGACTCAAAATTTAGTTTAGAAAGTAGGTTTATATCAAACATTACGCGTGGAGGAAGTATAATAAACCTACTTGTTGGGTGTGAGGAGGTATCTCCTTACTACTTAGGGGAGGTATATATTACAAGTAGAGATAGAATAATATTTGTAGATGCAAATGGCATATGCCTACCAGAAAAAATAGTTAATCGGTTAAGGGAGTATACAAAAATTGTTGTTAGAGCTGTAGAAAATGAAGTAAGGAAAATACTTTCTGGAGAGCCCCCTGAATACCCAGACTCAGTAATACCATCTTAGTACTCAATCCTCCAACCTTGGTGGTCTCTTGCTATACCATAGTGCAACTGCAATACCTATTAAGGCTGGAATAGCTATTGCAAGGTTAACTAGCATATTACCCTTATATAATAGTACTAGTGGAGCTGCTAGTAACGTAATAATATTAATTACCTTTAACATTGGGTTTAGTGCTGGACCAGCTGTATCCTTAAGTGGATCGCCAACTGTATCACCTACTACACCAGCCTTATGTGCTTCTGAACCTTTACCTCCATATAGACCTTCTTCAATAGCTTTCTTAGCGTTATCCCATGCTCCTCCAGATGTAGCCATAAATACTGCTAGTAACTGTCCTGATAGTATAGCTCCAGCTAAGAATCCGCCTAATGCATACTCGTGAAGTAAGAATCCAATTGCAATTGGAGTTAATATCGCAATAGCACCTAATGTAAGTAGCTCTTTCTGAGCAGCTATTGTACTAATTGAGACACATCTCGCATAATCTGGTTTTGCCTTACCCTCTAGTATAGCTGGATTCTCTCTAAACTGCCTTCTAACTTCCCTAATCATCCCGAACGCTCCTCTAGCTACTGCTCTAATAGCAATTGCACTGAATAAAAATGGTATTCCTCCACCAATCAGTATCCCAACAAATACATATGGATCATGTAATGGTAATGTTGCTAAGCCGGTAACCTCGAAGTATGAGTTGAATAATGAAATTGCGGCTAGTACTGCTGAGGCAATAGCGATACCCTTAGTAATAGCTTTAGTAGTATTACCAACAGAGTCTAAGTGATTAAGTATCTCCATCGTCTTCTTATCGACACCAACTATTTCTCCAATACCTTGAGCATTATCAACAATCGGTCCGAATGTATCCATGGAGACATTATTACCGGTTAGCGTTAGGAATCCAATTCCTGCTAATGCAATTCCATATGCAACCATAACATAGCTTTCTGGGAATATTGCTGCTGAAGCAGCAATTGTTATAGCAATAGCTAGTATAGCTGTAACTGTAGATTCATAACCTACCGCTATACCAGATAATATCGTTGTTGGAGTTCCTGTCTGTGTAGACCTAATAATCTCCTGTACAGGACCATACTTCTTAGATGTATAGTAATCAGTTATGTAGTTAATTGAAACCGCTAAGAGTATTCCAACTAATGTAGCTATTCCAAACCTAATATCCTGCATATACCACCATGAGAATAACATGAAGCCTGTAATCGATATTACTGCAGCTAAGTTATATCCTCGCTTAATTGCTTTCATAGCATCTCCAACACCACCGCTAATACTGATGAAGTATGTACTAATGATTGTTGAAAATATTCCTATCGCTCTAACCACCAGCGGATATACAACTCCCTTAACTGTACCTTGCAGTGCAGCAAGTCCAAGTATCATAGCAGCAACTATTGATACCTCATATGATTCGAAGATGTCTGCAGCCATACCTGCACAATCACCAACATTATCACCAACTAAGTCTGCTATTACAGCTGGATTCCTCGGGTCATCCTCTGGAATTCCAACCTCAACTTTACCAACTAAGTCTGCACCTACATCAGCAGATTTTGTGTATATTCCTCCACCAACTCGCATAAATAATGCGATAAGTGATCCTCCAAATCCATATCCAAGTAGAACCTCAAATGCCCTTTCTGGACCATAAATGATGAATATGATAACGCCGCCTAATAGTCCAAGTCCATCAGTAAGCATGCCGGTAATTGTTCCGCTTCTATATGCAATCTTTAAAGCTTCATTAAAGCTCTTACTCGCAGCATACGTAACTCTAACATTACCCTTAACAGCCATAGTCATACCTATATATCCAACTAAACCTGAGAATGTCGCTCCCATAACGAATGCTAATGCCCTACCAATAGCGATATAAGGATCTGTAGCTGAACCCATCCAGTATAGAGCAATAGCTAATAGAGCTGCAGGAATAAATATACTCCTAAACTGACTATTTAAATATGCCTTTGCACCTTCAAATATAGCTCTATGAACCTTAACCATTTTTTCGGGTCCTTCAGGATACTTCTTAATCTGCGTAGCTAGTAGAAATGCATATATTAATGCACAGAGAGATGCAGTTAATACTCCCCAAATAAAGACTTCATCAAACCAGGTCTTTGTTACTGGGCCTGCAGGTCCACCACCGACAACAGCTCCTAATAAACTACCTACATCTAACATAGCTCTAGTGCCCCCTAATATATACATAATTTCCATTAATAATTATTTAGTAGGAGGTTTAAAAGGGGTATATACACATATAACCACACCTATACTCGAAAGTAATTAACTATGAAGGTGTTATTTGATGAGTCAAAGCTGGGAAGAATATTATAAGAAGCAATTACCACTACCAGAAATTGGTGTAGCTGGACAGGAGAAGTTGGGTAAAGCTAGGGTAGCTATTGTAGGGGTAGGAGGATTGGGGTCTATCGTTGCTATAATTCTAGCTAGAACAGGAGTTGGATATATAAAGTTAATAGATAACGATATAGTTACATTTGATAATCTCCATAGACAATTGCTCTATGATGTTAATGATATTGGTAAGCCTAAAGTTAGTGTTGCTAAGGAGAAATTATCTATTATGAATCCCTATGTTAAAATTGAGGTATTTAATACACAGATTACAGAGCAAAATGTAGATAAGCTTCTTGCTAATGTAAACGTAATTATCGATGGTCTTGATAATATGACGACAAGATATATTGTAAATAAGTATGCTGTTAGAGCTAAAATTCCATATATATTTGCTGGTATTATGGGGTTAGAGGGAAATATAAGCACATTCAATCCACCAAAAACACCATGTCTAGAATGTATATTTGGAGGATTAAAAGATGAAGAATTACCAAAGTTAGAGAAGGTTGGCGTGTTACCGCATACTCCCGTTTTAGTAGGGCTAATAGAAGCATTAGAAGCTATAAAGCTAATTTTGGGTTTCGGAGAGACTCTTGAAGGAAAGCTTCTATCAATAGATCTATTGGACTTAACATTTGAGAAAATAGAAATTAATAAAAACAAGAGATGTCCAGTATGCTCAAAATATACCTAATCAATAACCAAATCGGACTTTAGTAGGTTATATACTGTTATGGCTGATGTAAGTATGAAGTATATAAGTATTACTATTGATGCAAGGTAGGGGTCACTCAATTCAGAGCTAGTAAGCTGTAGATCCTTAAGTAAATCATTAGCTATATATGATGGCAGTCCTGCAGCCCAAGTAGGGGAAATATAGACAATATATTTAAGATACTCTAAGCCTTTAGTATGTGATATTCCAGCTAATACTGAGTCGATAAATGGAACTATTATTATAATAGCAACACCTATAATTGTCGCGATTGTAGTTTTCTTAATAAGCTGACTAAACATGTATGTTAATGAGTAATATAATATTTGTGAATATATTGTAGCTAACAGAATTATTGGAGCAGCCCAAATACCCTCAATATCTCTAAAGACTATGTATGAGAGTGCAATTGCAAGTACACCAAAAAATAATGTAATTGCTACTATAACTGTATATCCACCTAAAACTTTTCCAACAAATATATCTAATCTATCCACGGGCTTCGTATATATTACATACGAAGATTTATCTTCATACTCTGATGAGAATAAACCACCGCCAATAGCTATACCGATTAATGCTATGAAGAAGCCAGGCATACTCATAATGATATACCACTTATATTTCCCATATATACTCTTAACGAAACTTGGGATGGTAGGTTCACTAAGGATATAATTAATTAAAGCTACGGTACCAACTGCAACTAACAAGCTTAAAATTACTAATGCAATAACTAATCTCTTGTTAATATTCTTCTTAATTTCATAGATAATTAGCATTTTAATTGCATTAAACCTTGTAGCTTTAGGTTTTAAAGAAAATATTTCCATCATCTTCTTCTACCCCTACCTATAAGCTTAATAAATGCCGTTTCGAGATCAAGCCTCTCAGTTTTCATCTCTAAAATTAAGCCTCCAGCCTCACTTATTAACTTAGAAATCTCAGCTCTATGCTCATCACCACTGGTAACAATCCTATACTTGTTGCCATCACTAGTAACTCTAGTAACATAATCGAGTTTTAGCAGCTTGTCCTCTAATCCTGGGATAGGCTTATCTAGCGTAACTACTAGTATAATTTCTCCACCAGCTAACTTAATCATTTCATTAAGCTCACCTGTAAATATAATTTCACCTTTCCTAATTAGTGCAACATGATTACAGATTCTCTCGACTTCACCAAGTAAGTGGCTACTCAAGAAAACTGTTACACCCATCTTATTAACTTCTAGAATAATATCTCTAACCTCAGCTCTTCCGATAGGATCCATTCCTAAAGTTGGTTCATCTAGAATTAAAAGTTCTGGAGACGAGATTAATGCATTAGCTATTGATAGCTTTTGCATCATACCTTTACTATACTTACCAATCTTCTTCTTAGCGTCAGAGGATAAACCAACTAAATCAAGTAAATACCTCGCCCTAGATTTAGCTTCAGAATATGATAATCCAGACATTCTAGCAGATAATATGAGAAACTCAATTCCATTCAGAAATTTTGGTAGAGACGGTAACTCAGGCGTATAACCAACTCTACTTAAAACTTCTCTTCTATCAAACATAGGGTCAAAACCTAAAACCTCAACTACACCACCATCTCGATTAATAAGATCAAGAAGAATTTTAATTGTAGTTGTTTTTCCAGCACCATTAGGACCTAAATATCCAAATATTTGACCACGTCCAACCTTAAATGATACGTCCTTTAAAGCTGGAATACCACCATAACGTTTAGATAAACCCTCAACTCTTATAGCAATATCCATATCTAGTGTCACCACTAAGAACAAAATATTCTAATAATATCAATACCTACTAGATTATAATTAATAATCGAAGAGTAATATTTAAAGAAAATTACGAGTAAAAATCTTAGATGAATCCAAGCTCGATAAGGGAAGCGGACTCCGCAGTCAGGCTTGGAGGATATCAGCCGTGATGAACCTAACTGTGTCTTGATATAAATTGATATAAATTGATGAATGAAGATACGGTTTAGGTGATACGGTAGAAAATAGACTTACAAAACTAAACCTTTTTCTAGAATTTTTCTTCTAATCTTATGATAGGTTACGAATGCATATATCGCAGATACAGCAGCTTCAGGACCCCAATAAGCAGGAATTCCGCGTTCATTCGCATATTTAATTGCCTCTATCGCTTTTTCACCGCCAATACAGCAGAAAATTACTGGTTTATTATAAACATTTTCCTTTTCATTAGCATCAAGAACTCCATTAACAATCTCCTGAGGAAATGCATGTGCACTATGAACATTTATAACCAAGATGATATGCACCCTATTATCTCTAAGTCCAATCGATAACGCTTTATAGTACATATCCCTATCTGCATAAGCTGCTAAATCAACTGGATTACCAACTCTAATATATGGCGGTAACAACTCTCGATACTTCTCTTTAAGATCCTCAGGTAAATCCATAAGGGTTAATCCTCTCTCCTCAATAGCATCTGTAGCTACCACACCAGCGCCACCACCATTAGTAATCACAAGAATATTATCGCCATAATAGTGATATGGTGCTTTAAGCATCCTAGCCCAGTAGAAAGCCTCAACAACACTATTAGTATACAAGATTCCAGATTGCTTAAATAAAGCTTCATAAAGATGGTAGGGAGCAGCTAAAGCTCCAGTATGACTTGCAGCTGCTCGAGCACCCTTACTAGTCCTACCAGCTTTAGTCACGATAATAGGCTTTTTAACAGCAACCTTACGAGCAACTTTCAAAAATTTTCTTGGTTCTTTAATATCCTCCATATAAATAAGTATAACCTCTGTACTTTGATCATTACCTAAAAACTCAATTATATCTGCATCATCAACATCAGCTTTATTACCAACGCATACTAATGCTGATATTCCAAGTCTCTCCATTTTGGCCCATCCAATAAGTGCTACACCTAAAGCACCAGATTGAGAGATTAATGCAATATCACCAGGTTCTGGATCTAATCTTTCATCACCAAATGTAGCATTTAAGTTATTAGGAGTGTAAATGACACCAAATATATTTGGACCTAATAACCTAACACCATACCTCTTAGCTATCTCAATAATTTTTCTTTCCAGCTCAACATTACCAACTTCAGAGAATCCACTTGTAACCATAATAACTGCCTTCACACCCTTTCTACCAATTTCCTCCATAACTCTAGGAGTATACTCAGCAGGAATCGTAACTATAGCTAAATCAATATCATCAGGAATATCTAAAATAGACGCATAACACCTTAATCCAGAAACTTCCTTATACCTAGGGTTAACTGGATAGAGTTTTCCTTTGTAACCCCATCTAACTAAATTATACAACACCTTATAACCTAACTTCGTAGGATTCTGAGAAGCACCAATAACAGCAATCGACTTAGGCAGAAAAAATGCAGATACGTTACTCATCTTCATCCTTAACCATTTCTATAAAATGTCAAAATTAGTATTAAGTCCTTATTTATAACTAAATAATATGTTATAAATCAAGCTTGACGTCTAAGCTTCCTCTCAGGATCTAAATTTGCAAGTAAATCAGCTAACCTAGATAAATACTTCTTATCACGACCCCTATTTGAAAGCTTCTTCATCCCATCAAGGATATTTCTATATGCTTCAAGCAATCCAAATTTATACATTTTTAAAGCTGATGATATTAGAGCAACTGTTGTTCTATCGACATCCTCAATAAACTCCCCAACCTCTAAGGTCTCTTCAGATAAATCAATATCTTCACTATCTTCATTAAATGCGTGCACAGTGCCTTCTAAGACATACAGTGCATTCTCAATAATACTCCCATAACTCCTACTGAACTTTCTATATAGCCAGTTAAAACTTCTAATTTCACGTAAAACGTTCCAGTCATTCTTAATTAATAAGCTAGTCTTAATGAGATCAGCCAGCTTCCTATTAACCTCCATCTCGATTTTTAACCTATCAAATCCTCTCCTACCACGAACTAGCTTATAGAATGTCCTTGCAACTTCAGTCTTACTTAACTTTCTTCTACGACACTTCTCAAGATTTCTCATAAGTTCTGGATCATGTTTAACAATCTCGTTAAGTAATAGATATGATAAATAAATATGTGTCTTGAAAAGTATAGAGATAGCATCATAATCTACAAGCTTTAGTCCAGTATAGATAAAGTAGTCAAGAGCATTATCGATGCCTTCTTCATCACCAACGATAGTAGAGTAAAAACCAAGCATTAAGTATGATATTGTAGTATCAAGAGCAGACTCTAAATCTCCATCTTCAAAAGCTCTTATAGTTAAGTCTGCAGATAAATTAACGACATCATCATTCTTTAAACCTCTAAATAACTTACCTCTATCAATATTTCCACTTATATTCCAGTGAATAACCGATAGAAAAGCATTTAGCTGTAAAGTTATCATATTAAAGATTAAAGACGTAATTTCACCTTCATCCACACTACTAGTAAAATCAATTACATCAATTAATGGATGTGGATCATCACAATCTAAACTAGCAAGTATAACTTTACTCAAATCGGAACCTAGTTCATCAATATAACTAATAATATCTATCTCAGAAAGCTCCCCACTCTCAAACCTATTTAAATCACGTCTTAACCTCTTTAAAATTCTACGTACCCTCTCAAGACACTCCTGACTCATTTATTATCACACAAACAATAACTAGCTATAACAATATCGAAAGAAGTAACTTATAAAATTATTATATTATATACCTAGGTAAATTAAACTGCTGTTTCTTTTCAATTCCAGCTTCTCTCCTACCAGCAATCAAACCTCCATCTATAACATGAACACTACCAGTAATATAACTTGCTCTCTCACTAGCTAAATAAACAATAAATTCCGCTATTTCTTCAGGATTAGCGATTCTACCAATTGGAACTCTTGAAGCCATAATCTCCCTAAACTTATCCTTTTCACTTTCAGGAGCATCCTGATAGAGCATTCTAGTCTCAACCAATCCTGGAGCAACAGCTACTACTCGAATATTATACTGAGCACACTCAAGTGCAGCAACCTTAGATAACGAGATTAACGCAGCTTTAGTTGAACAATATATACCACCCTTTGGATACGGACTTAAACCAGCAATAGAAGAAATATTAATAACTACACCTCCACCCCACCTCTTCATCAAAGGCAAAAACTTCTGCATTAAAAGGAATGGAGCAAC
>Ga0190367_1001651_pt1 | contig 12615 bp, 11 predicted proteins | sample 4872181011_MG_FD_171838 | JGI IMG/M metagenome (GOLD analysis project Ga0190367, IMG submission 171838) | Hydrothermal vent microbial mat bacterial communities from Southern Trench, Guaymas Basin, Mexico - 4872-18-10-11_MG | ecosystem: Environmental > Aquatic > Marine > Hydrothermal vents >... | reverse complement strand
GGAGACTTTAGATAGGATAGTAAAGTTTATAGAATTCGTAAAGTCGTATTCTAGGGAAAAGGGGGATTTTCTCGAAGAATTCGAAGCTTTCTTAGGAACTAGTGCTTTTTGATTATTTCAATAGTTTTAGCATTTTCCTCATCATTTCAGGCAACGCAGTGGGGTCAGTAGCTGTTATGAGATTACTATCTACCTCTACTTTCTCCCCAGTATACCGGGCTCCTGCGTTTACTATATCATCTTTTATAGCGTAAAATCCAGTTACCCTCTTGCCCTTAACTATACCTGTCGAGATTAAAACCCATGGTCCGTGACAGATAGCTCCGACCGGCTTCTCGCTTTCATATAACTTCTTTACGAAATTCAGTATTTTAACGGATCTCCTGAGCCTATCCGGCGCATAGCCGCCTGGTATATAAACTGCGTCGTAATCCTCGGGGCTCACTTCATCGATACTCTTGTTAGCTTTTATGGTGTAACCCGATTTTCCGTGAAAATCTCCTTTCCTAGGTCCTATGAGATCTACCTCGAAGCCCGCTTCGATAAACCTGTAGTAAGGGTATATTAGCTCTCTTTCATCGAAGTAGTCTTCTACTAAAATCGCGATTTTTCTCAATATAACCCCCAATTACTAAACTCTTATAATCCTTATAATATCTGTCGTGCCCTCCTTAAGCCCTGCGGTAGCTATAGCCAGATCGCCGTAGGATAGCTCTCCTTGCCTCTTCAATTCTTCGATCATACCCTCCAGTGGTATTCCCTCGAATTCATTTCTATATAAATAGGCTTTTAAACCCCATAGGATGCCCAGTTGTCTAATGACTTTAACATCTGGGCTGAAAACGTATACGTCGCTTCTAGGTCTGTAGCGGGAGATTCTCCTAGCAGTATTTCCCCTACGGCTGTAGGCGACTATCTTCGCCTGTAGGAGGTCGGATAGTATGACTACTCCTCTAGCGAATTTATCGTATATTTGCTCTCCCACCATTTCGATTTTAACGGGTTTCTCCTCCTCCGCTTTGCCTATTATCTTCTTTAGCCACATTACGCTCTCTACAGGGTATCTGCCGACCGCAGTCTCCTCTGCTAAAAGCAGGGCGTCGACCCCTTCTCTCACGGCGTTTATAACATCTAAGACCTCCGGTCTACTGGGCAACGGGTTATTGACCATAGATTCCATTATTTGAGTAGCCAATATCACCGGCTTGCCGTACGACCTAGAGGTTCTAACTATCATATCCTGAAGCTCCGGTATTTCCTCGAGCCCAAAGTATATGGCTAGGTCTCCTCTAGCCACTAGCACAGCGTCGCTAACTTCAACTATCTCCTTTAAATTCTCCACAGCGCTTTTCGTCTCGATTTTAGCTATTATTTTTATATGCTCGGCGTTTTTTCTCCTCAAGATACCTCTCAAAGTTTCGACATCTCCCCGATCCCGGACGAAGGAAAGACCTATATAGTCTAGCTTATGCTCTATGATGAACTCTATATCCCCCATATCCTTCTCGGTTATGGTAGGCAGAGGTAGATCTCTGCCCTCTATAGCAAATGTCTTTCTTTTACGTATGACTCCATCTGTTAAAACTGTACACTTTACACTGTCCTCGCTTACGATGTCTGCTCTTAACCTTATCTTACCTCCCTCGATGAGTAGTACGTCTCCTTCGGATATTTCGGCGAAAACTCTTTGATCCGGTAGGGGGATTTCCTTAGCTTCAGCGTCTCCCCTTTCCCTATTAACGATATAGACTACTTCTCCTTTAGAAATTTTAAAATCCTCAACCTCGCCGAGTCTAACTACAGGTCCTTGAAGATCGCCTATTATCGGGATATAGATATCCTTCTCCTCTAATCTTCTTATAATTTTCAAGGCGTTCAGTATTTCCTCTCCCCATGCGTGAGAGAAGTTTATCCTAAAACCGTTAACTCCCTCCTTTACTAAGCGTAAAATTACCTGTTCCTTCCAACAGGCCGGTCCTAAAGTAGCTATTATCTTAGTTTTTCTCACCAATCTCACCTATTCTTGTTTGAAATAGTAAGTCCAGAGTTGGTCATCTAAATTTATATTGCTCTTAACCTCCACCAACAGGTTAGAGTTATAGTGGGGCTCTACCCCGACGCTAGCTATAGTATCAAGTATAGCCTCTCGTATGCTCTTTTTCTTAATAAACAGCTCTTCTAGGAGTTTAGCCCCTACCTTGTCGGCATAGGGAGCCGTTACGTAGCCATCAAAGCCGAAGTAGGCTATAGCGCCCTTTTCTATGAATGCTCTGGCCATCCCCTCGGTGTAAAGTCCGTGGCAGCCAAGCACTATTATCGTTGCGTTTTTAAGCTCTACTTTTTGGGCTTTTATGAAGTTCTCTGTAAAGGCAAAATATCCAAAGCCAAGTGGCGTTCCAGTGGCGTTTAAGGTAAAGCTTGGCAGAAGCTGTTCTAAAATAAACTGCTCCATTACGTATTTAGTCTTGTCATAGCGTTCCTGCGTGATTATTACGACGCTGCCTTTGGGTATCCTCCATCCCAGCTTGGATAAGTCGGGTGTGTAGGTCGAGTGTACTCTTAGAACTATCACTTGGTAATCAGAACCTAGGATTTCCTTATAGAAATTCACTGTTATGCTTACTAGCTTAACGTCTACTTTATCGCTCATTCCCTGTTTCTCTACTTCCTTCTTTAATTCGCGTACATACCTCTTGACTTTCTCCAGAGGTGACCCCACGTTGACCTCGGCTCCTATTCTAACGTCTACTGTGAAACCTGCATTATAGAGAATTTTTATCATTTTGAAGATTCCTTCCTTATTTGTAAAACCCGAACCGAGGGAATCTACTATAAGTGCTTTAGGAATTGATGTTTCTACTAAGTTACCGGGTTTTGGAGTAGGAGGCGTGTAAAATATGCTAAGCACAATTACGACTATGAAGAACATGAATAAGCCGAACATGACGGCGTTAAATAGGTTTAATCTCTTAACCATCGAAAGTAGTAGGATAAAGAGCCTATATATCTTTACGCTCTACAAATACAATGGTTAAAAGCTGTATAATGTGTAACAAGTAGAGGATGATGACGCGCTAGGATAGGTAAAGATTCACAATAAAGTCTTTTAGGTTTGTAGGACTATTTTAACGTCAACGGCTAGACAACCTTTGCCCTTCTCGTAGACGAAGACGGGGTTTAAGTCTATATCCATAATCTCGGAAAAGTCCTCCGCTAGCTTAGCTGTTCTTAGTATTATCTCAGCTACCTTGTCTATATCCGCCTCCGGCATTCCTCTAAATTCTCTCAAAAGCCTATATGCTCTGGTCTCCTGTATCATTTCGTAAACGTCTTCTATAGTTAGCGGGGCCACTCTGAACGATACATCTTTTATTAACTCGACTAGTATCCCTCCCGAGCCAAACATTAACATGGGGCCAAAAATAGGGTCTCTATGCATTCCTATTATAACCTCTCTGCTAGGCGGGGCCATTTCCCTGACGATAATCCCCCTAATTTCGGCATTAGGAGCTTTCTTCGAAACACTGTCAATTATCTCCCTATATGCTTTAACAACCTCCTCTGCGTTCTGTATCCCTACTTTTACTCCTCCGACCTCCGTCTTGTGGAGTATGTCCGGCGATTCTATAGATAGCACGAGAGGATAGCCTATGCGCTCCGCTATTTTAACAGCTTCTTCTTCGCTTTTAGCTAGCTCCTGTTCCGGAGCGGGGATTCCATAAGCTTTAGCTACGAGAGCACTCTCATAGGGCGTTAGCGTACTCCTACCCTCTCTCTCGGCTATCTTTATGATTTCCCTCGCTCTCTCTAAGTTCACGGCAAAGGCGTGAGGCGGAGTTTCTCTCTTCTGTAGAAACCTCCAATAATTGTAGAGTGTGGCTAAAGCCGTCATAGCCCTCTCAGGGGACTCGTAACAGGGTACTCCCTCAGCCGTTAACCTCTCACATTCCTCGTAGCACTCTTCGCCTCCTATAAACGATGCTATTACCGGTTTCTCCTCTCTGATGCTTTTTATAGCTTCTAGTATGGCGTCGCCTATTTCCCTAGGCTCGGTTTGAGCCGTGTGGCAGTAAATTACGACTATTGAATGAACTCGGGGATCAGCTAGCAGAACCTCCAACGCGCCCTTATACCATTCCTTTGTAGCCATGCCTGTTAAGTCTATCGGGTTAAACACGCTGCCGAAGGGAGGCATATACTCTCTTATCTTCTCCGCCAAGTCCTCTGGTATATCCATGAGTTTTAACCCCCTCAACTCGGCCTCGTCCGTAGCCATTACACCGGCGCCTCCTCCGTTGGTGAGCACTACTATATTCTCTCCTTTAGGCAAGGGAAGTTTCGAGAAAGCTATCGCCCAATCGAATAAGTCTGGAAAAGTAGGCGCTCGTATGACTCCGGCCTGTTTGAAAACTGCCTCGTATGCTATATCTGACCCCGCTAGAGAGCCTGTGTGCGATTTTATAGCGGCTACAGTCCTCTCGGCCTTCCCCGCTTTTAGTATTATTATCGGTTTTTTCTTAGACACTTCCCTAGCGACGCAGAAGAACTTTCTCCCCCTCGTTATGCCTTCAAGGTAGAGAGTTATAACTTTGGTGTACGGATCGTTGCCGAAAAACTCTATTAGATCCACCTCGTCTACGTCCGCCTTGTTCCCTATACTGACTAGGTCTGAAAGTCCTATGCGCTTAAGCTTGGTCCAACCCACTAGGGCTATGCCTAGAGCCCCACTTTGAGTTATAAAGGCTATATCGCCTCTATAGGGCAGGTCCTGGCAGAAGCTTGCGTTCATGCTTTTTATAGTGTCGCAGATTCCCACTATGTTAGGGCCTAAAAGCCTCATACCTCCCTTTCTAGCTATTTCTACGATTTTCCTCTCTTCCTCGACTCTACCTATTTCCTTAAAGCCTGAAGAAATTACAGCTACGGCCTTTACTCCCTTCTCCCCGCACTCTTGTAAAACCTTAGGGACTATCTTCGCCGGCACTACTATAACAGCCATGTCGACTGGATAGGGTACGTCTTTAACCGAGGGGTAGCATTTAAGCCCTAGTATGTATTCGGCGTGTGGATTAATTGGGTATATCCTGTTTTTGGGAAAACCTCCCTCCAGCAGGTTCTTCAGTACTTGATGCCCTATCTTATGAGGTTCTCTGGAAGCTCCAATAACAGCTACTGAGCTGGGCCTCAAGAGATACTTTAACTGTTTGTAGACGCTATTCATGACAACTCCCCGAAGCAGAAGGTAAACTATCTATAAATAGATAACTCATTAGTAAACGAAATCCGCCTCTCGAGCTCGGCTACTTCATATACCTCTCTAATAATCCCATCTTCTCTAAAAAGCCGAGCCAGTCCACTCGCCCCGGTCTATAGTTCTTCCTCTCTCTTATTATGTATAAAACTTCATCAACTACTTCCTCTAAGCTTTTCTCCGTAGCGTCTAACTCAAAGACTTTCTCTTCTCCAAAATTTGCTATAGCGTCCACCAGGCATGAGTCTAAAATTTCGCTTTGAACATTGATTAGTATTTTTTCCTCGCTGTAGCCTCTTCTCCTTAACCTCTCCTCTAACTCTAGAGGATTCAACCTTAAAACTATGGCAAGCTCTACATATTCTGAGGGTATGACATCTACGACGTGCCCCTCTATTAGAATAAGTTCGCCGGGCTTACACTCCTCCTTCAAGGCTTTCCTCATGGCTTCGAAATCTACGTCGTAGCTATCTAGATGCTCTATATAGCGCTTTATCAGATTCTTCTCTAAAGCGAATTTGCTCAAGCTTATAAGCCTGCAACCCAACTTCTCCGCTACTTTCTCAGCTATAGTAGTTTTACCGGTACCCGGAGTCCCCGTGATAACTATTATTTTACACACGTTTCTCACGCAAGGCATACCTATGCTCTCAAGGTTTATATCTATACCCGCGCTGGGCTCTAGGATTATTTTCGGTCTATTCTAACGGCAAGTTTAACAAGGTTAAGCCGCTATTAGTTACCAGGATGGAGCTTAGAGGCGTAGCTAAACTCCCATTGCATAGAGGCAGAGTGCCTAGGTGGCTATTTGATAGAATGGTTAAGTTAGCTGGGGCCATAGTCGAAGTTATGGTGATGGAATATGGTAGGCGTGAATTTATAAAACGGCTCTCCGACCCCTTCTGGTTCCAAGCTTTCGGCAATGTGCTAGGTTTCGATTGGCATAGCTCGGGCGTCACTACAGTCGTGACGGGGGTTTTGAAAGAAGCTATTAATCCGGAGAAGGCGGGAATAGCCGTTTGCGGTGGTAAGGGTAAAGCTTCTCTGAGGACTCTAGAGGAGATAGAGATGTTGGCCGACATTATGGGCTTCTCTTCGAGCAAAATCAGGGAGTTTAAGCGGGCTAGCGTGCTAGCGGCTAAAGTAGACAATGCTGCTATACAGGACGGCTATAGCCTTTATCACCACGCTTTCGTTGTCTCAGAGGAGGGCTATTGGGCTATAATTCAGCAGGGGCTTAACGTAGGGGATAAGACCGCTAGACGCTATCACTGGTTGGGCGAGAAGGTAGCGAGTTTCGTCGAAGAGCCTCATGCGTCTATAGTAGGGGATAAGAGACTAAATAGAGTTTTAAACATGACGGCTAGGGAGAGTAGAGAGGCTAGGAAGGCATCTGTAGATTTAGTTAGAGAGAATCCTTCTAAGTTAGCTTCTCTTCTCGCTAGATTGAGAGGATTTTCGACCTTGGATAGGTGGATCGGAGAAAAGGCTGAGTTTGAGGTTAAGCTCGTTAAATACTTGGAGATGCCTTGGAGGATAAATTGGAAGGTTTTAAAGAAGATCTATGAGATACAACCGAGGAATTATGAGGAGCTTCTACAGATTAAGGGCGTGGGGCCGGCGACCGTTAGGGGGTTGGCTCTTGTAGCCGATTTAATATATGGAGAAGAGCCGAGTTGGCGGGATCCAGTGAAGTACTCTTTTGCTTTTGGAGGTAAGGATGGAGTCCCGTACCCAGTTAATAAGAAAGCTATGGATGAAGCAATAAGCGTCTTAGAGGAAAGCATTAGACTTGCCGAGCTAGGGCACAAACAGAGATTAGAGGCTTTAAGAAGATTAAGAGCGTTTGCGGGAGAGAAGTAGCTCGGCTTTCCTAGCTATTTTAATTGCTAACCTACGGGATTTTACCTTGACGAATACCTCCGCTCCAGCATATTCTACAACAACCTCTTTGAAGAAAGCGGGCGTTCTCTCCTTAAGGGCTTCAAAGATTTCCGCCGGGACTACCACTAGGAAATAGCCGTCCGGAGTTTTCTTAGGCCCGTATTTAATCCTGCCGGCCATACTCCACTACTAGAATTATTACTTTGTAAGGCTCTTTTTAACCCTACCTTTCACTCATTATCTAAATTCTTCAATTTTTCTCATTTCTTTAGACAAGTCGACCTTCAAGACACTTAAACACGATCTCGAGAACCGCCCGACTCTATGGATAAAAGCTAAATTTAGATTGCGGCTTCAGTCTCTTCCCAATCTAACGGGTGTAAATATTGCTTTAATCTGTCATGCTCCGCTCAGATAGCCTATAGTCGTATATGTTCACTTTAAATTCTCCTTACCTATAGATATTGGAAAGATTTAATATCGACATATGACGAAAGAATATTCAACTGGTGGTGTAAAATGAGCAAGAGCATTCTCGTTAAACTCGCTGAAATAGGCTCGTTGGTAGATCCTTATATGGAGAAATACTTGAAATCCACTTGTAGCAACGAATTCGAGGAAGTAGTTCTCTATCAAGTAAAAGTCGGCGGTAAGAGAGTTAGGCCTGCGCTGGTAATTCTAAGCGCCCAAGCTGCCGGTGGGAAGGTTGAAGATGCTTTGCCAATAGCCGCTGCTATAGAACTCATCCACAATTATTCTCTAATCTTGGATGATATAATCGACAGAGGGGAGTTAAGGCGAGGGGCCCCCACAGTCTGGAAGAAGTACGGCTTAAGTATGGCTATCCTAGCTGCCGTCCATTATAGGGAAGCTGTAGCCGAAGCTATTAATGAGTCCAAACATTCCCTGAAACTACACGATTTGATAGCTAAGACTATAAAGACTCTAATTGAGGGAGAGAGGCTTGATATTCTCTTTGAACAGACCGGACGAGTGGACGAACCCTACGTTATAGAGAATAGGCGTAAAGTTGTAACTTTAGACGAATACCTTAAGATGGTTTATGCTAAAACTGGCTCTTTGATAGAAGCTTCGTGCCGCGCGGGTGGCATAGTGGCTGATGCCTCCCCTGAGATCGTGGATGCCCTCGGCGTGTACGGCAGAAATATAGGAATAGCCTTTCAGATAGCCGACGATATAATAGATATCTTTGGTAAAGAGGAAGAAATGGGCAAGACTAAAGGGAAAGATATTATTGAGCACAAAATGGGCAACATAGTGATACTTTTATCGCTAAAAGAGTTAAAGAGTAGCGACAGAGAATTTTTATCGTCTCTACTAAAGAAAGAGCCTATATCCAAGGAGGAATTAAATAAAGCTATAGAGTTAATCTCTAAGACCTCAGCCAGAGATAGAGCCTACGAGATAGGTGAAAAATATTTAAATGAAGCTCTTGAAATGCTCGAAAAACTGCCCCAAAACGAAGCTCGCAGAGATTTAGAAGAGCTAGCCAAATTCATACTGTATAGGATGTTTTAAAACCTCTACTCTAATTTTTAATTGTACAAAAGTCTACGCCAGCGGTGTTTAAATGGAGCTTATAATAGTGAAGCTTGGTGGTTCCGCTATAACCGACAAAAATAAAAAATACTCACCTAGACACGATGTAATAGAAAACGTAGCCCGCGACGTTAAAAAATTGAGCGAAAAATACAAGTTAATTCTAATCCACGGAGGCGGCAGCTTCGGGCACCCGGTAGCTAAAGAATACGAGATACATAGAGGCTACTTCTCCGAAAAGCAACTTTTAGGGTACAGTAAGGTGAGGTATTATATGACTATGCTTAATCAGATAATTCTTGAGAAACTAATAAAAGCCGGAGTTCCAGCCGTAACCCTCCATACTTCAAACATAATTACTGCTCGCGGAGGGAAGATATACTCTTTCTATGATGATAAACTTTTAAAGTACATGAACTTGGGCATGGTGCCAGTTTTATACGGAGATGCTGTACTCGATGTAGAGAAAGGCTTCACTATAGTTTCGGGAGATCAAATAGCTTCCTATCTAGCTTTAAAATTGAGACCTTGGAAGGTTGTTTTAGGCACTGACGTAGACGGCATCTATTCCGGAGATCCCAAGAGAGAGCCTCGAGCTAAGCTAATCCCCGTTTTATCAATTTCCGAGATAGAATATATCAAGACTGAATGTCCAGAAGTAGACGTAACAGGGGGGATTTTAGCTAAGATATTGGAAATGAGGGATGTAGTAGAGGAAGGCATACCTGTAGTGATAGGAAACATAACTGTAGCAGGCGGGCTTTTAAATCTGGTAGAAGGGGAAATGCCTAAATACACGAGATTAGTACTATAACCTGTGATGAGGCGAGCAGAAACTGATTAATGATGTCTGCCAAACCGGCTGAAATGTACGTAAAGTTTATATATCAGTTATTCACATTAAGTCTTGGATGAAGCGGATAACCTGGTGGTTATCCGCAGAGGGAGATAAATAGATGATCCCGTGGGGTCGGACCCCAAATCAGTGACGGCGTTGTACAAGGTACAGCGTGCTCAATTCAACGCTAATTCGTGCTCTATTGTTTAATATTGAGCTACTCCGATGATTATTGTAACGAAGAGTTTACCGGTACCCCCGGGGGTAAGTATTAGAGTAATCGTTAATTAAGTTGGGGAATGTACTGCCGTCAATGCAACTAAAGATTTCAATGAACATTGAAGCCTACGCCTTCACTGATACAGCGCGTCATTTTTAACGCCCGAGAGGGGTTATCCGACCCTATCCTATTTCTTTTATATCTCCCATAACTTCTTGAGCCCTTTTCCTAACCTCCGACCTACTGGCAAAACCGTTTAAGCCTGGTTTTTCAACTAGAAAAGAGCTCGCAGATGTAGCCATAGCGGCTGCCTCATATATGTCTCCACTCCTATAGTACTCTATAGTGAAAACCGTAGTGTAAACGTCGCCGCAGCCAGTAGCGTCTACCATCTTTCTAGGTTTTACCGCCGGGACATAGAGTAATCTTCTCTTCATCGCCACGTAGCTTCCTCTCTCCCCCATGGTTACTAACGCTATACCACACCCCATCTCCACTAGTTTTTTGGCAGCTTCTGCGGGATTTTCTACGTTAATTGCTATTTTAGCCTCGTATTCTTCGGCGTGTAGGATATCTACATGTTTTACTATTTCTTTTAGCATAGGATTAGGTTTTAAAGTTATAGAACCATCTCTTTCTTTAAACCTTAGGTAGCCCTGTATGTCTAACGCTGTCATGCTGGCTTCCCTAGAAATGTACTTGAGGGTTTCTAAAGGGACTTCCCCTGCTACGGCCCCTACTAAAACTAGTTTCTTATGGAGCACGGGAGGCAGATTTTCTACGAGTATATCCGGGCTTCTGCTCAGCAAGTAGAGTTTCCTATTCATGTGCTCGTCATATAGGAGCCTGAATCGCGTAGTTCTGCCTTTAAAGCGATGTATATAGGCTATATCTATACCGTTTCTGGCAAGAAAAGTGAGGTATTCGTCAGGGAAATCCGAACCAACAATAGAGACTATTACCGGCCTAGTTCCGTGCCTTAACGCAGTAAAACTGCCGTATACAACGCTACCCCCCAGCGAACGTTTCCTACTGCCATCAGGGTAGATAATGGTGTCCACTACTACGTGCCCTACGAGCACTATGTCCATAATTATTCTCCCATAACTTCGATAACTACGCGTCTGAAACTCCTAGGCCCGTCCATCTCAAGGAGGAATATATTCTGCCAAGTGCCCCTCACTATTCTTCCATCTCGAACTGGGAAAATTCTGGTAGACGAAATAAAAGCTGAGCCTAGGTGAGCCGCGGCGTTGTCGTCTATTCTGTTGTGGAGCCACCTCCCGTCGCGCGGATAATCTTCTTCCACTTTCGTTAAGATATCGCGCATTAGCCCGGATTCATGCTCATTAGCTATTATCGCCGCTGTTGCGTGAGGAGCGTGTATTAAGCATATGCCATTTCTAATTCCGCTCTCCGCTACCACACGCTCGACCTCATAGGTTATGTCGACTAGCTCTAATCTCTTGCTCGTGGATAGGGTTAATTCTTTAAAGTATACTTTCATAGTATCACCTAGCTTTAATTCCCCATCAGTAATATATATCTCACTCAATTGAAAAATATTTAATCAAAAATGAAAAGCTCAGATTAATAGGAAAAGCTTAGATTAAGCTTTTATACCCCCACACAAAATTTAGTTCATAGATGGTTTTTATGTCCGAGATTGTTGATGACATTCTTAGGGGTATTAGGGATGCCCGTAGACTTCTCGCACCTATAATCCACAGAACTCCTCTCGATCGCTCGCTTACCTTCTCTAGAATGACTGGCGGCGATATATACCTCAAACTCGAAAATCTGCAAAAAACGGGGGCTTTTAAGGTACGCGGCGCCTACTACGCTCTCTGGAAGAAAAGGCAGAAAAGAAAGTTTGATGTCTGTGTGGCCGCTTCCTCGGGTAATCATGCTCAAGGAGTAGCCTTCGCCGCTTCTCGGCTCGGAATTAAATCAATAATAGTCATGCCAGAATACACTTCAGTAGCTAAAATACAGGCGACGCAAGGTTATGGAGCCGAAGTAGTCCTTCACGGCAGAACCTACGACGACGCCTACGAGAAAGCTGTCCAGATAGCCGAGGATATGAACGCGGTCTTCATCCACCCTTTCGACGATAAACACGTTATCGCCGGTCAGGGCACTATAGGAACTGAGATAGAGGAAGATCTGCCGGACGTAGAAGTCGTTATAGTCCCCGTTGGCGGGGGAGGACTTATCTCCGGCATAGCCGTGGCTTTAAAACATTTAAAGCCTAGAATTAAGATATACGGGGTTCAAGCTAAAGGAGCTCCTTCCATGGTCGAATCCTTCCATAAGAAGAAGAGAGTTGAAATAGAGAAAGTAGATACAATAGCGGATGGCATAGCCGTTAAAAAGCCGGGAGAACTCACCTTTAAGATAGTCGAAGAATACGTAGATAATATGGTCACAGTAGACGATAACGAAATCATTAGAGCTATGTTCCTATTGCTTGAGAGATCGAAAACCTTAGCCGAGCCTGCGGGCGCCGTTGGGGTCGCCGCTGTTTTAAGCGGAAAAATAGATGTGAGCGGTAAGAAGACAGCAATTGTAGTCAGCGGGGGCAACGTGGATATGCCCCTGCTATCCCATATAATCCAGAAAGCCCTGGTAGTTGAGGGGAGGGAGGTGAGATTAAGAGGTGTACTGCCGGACCGCCCAATATTCCTAAAGGAAGTTCTTGAAGTAGTCTCTACTATGCGTGTTAACATAGTTTCGATAAGCCACGACAGGGTAAATCCGGATTTGCCTCCGGGAAAAGCTGAGGTAGAGCTTACTCTAGAAACGCCGCCAGGTTTCGATCTTAAACGTTTGCTGAAAGAGCTTAAAAATAAGGGGTTTGAA
>Ga0190367_1001650_pt1 | contig 12616 bp, 26 predicted proteins | sample 4872181011_MG_FD_171838 | JGI IMG/M metagenome (GOLD analysis project Ga0190367, IMG submission 171838) | Hydrothermal vent microbial mat bacterial communities from Southern Trench, Guaymas Basin, Mexico - 4872-18-10-11_MG | ecosystem: Environmental > Aquatic > Marine > Hydrothermal vents >... | reverse complement strand
TTCCATCACTATGCAAATCAAGGTTCATCATCGAGGGCATAGCGATAATTCTCACAGTAATATTCATGCTATTTGTTGCATTTTGTGCATGTATTTCATTATCTTACTCTTTGAACCTGGACGCCCAGATAAAAAATTGTTGTAGCTCTCGTAACACCATACTATGCATTCTTCGTAGTTTTTGAATTCATACTTGCTGTGCTCAATGCATATTTCTCTGCATATAACTATCATTTGGTCTCTTCCTTTCCTTTCACTATTTTTACTTGTGTTGGTGTTGGTGCTGGTGTTGTTGGTTTTGTTTGCTGTGGTGTTGTCATTGATATCATCATGTTCATCATTGATGATAGCAGGTTTATCACCATGTTGACCACCATGTCTATTAGCTTTGCCCTTATCTCACCAACCTTCCCACTTGATTGCTGTGATTGCTGAGTTTGTTGAGCCTGTGGTGCTTGCTGTGATGCAAGTTCATTCAGAATTGTTACTTGCTGCCTGAAGAACTCCGATGTGAAGTACTGATTCAGCGATAGCATTAGCTGTAGCAGCCTCTTAAAGAGATGGTCAAGAAGCCTCAACGCAGCTAATAGTGACCTCATATCAACTGCATGGAATTGCAGGTATTCGTCATACAGTAGTAGAGCTTCATAGATCATCTCAGACATCTTCATTCCATGTGATTCTGCATATGACTTTAATCGCTGATATAGCTCAGGGTCTTTCCTCGCAATGACACCTAGGATTCTCCCAGCTTCGAATCCCTCTTCATCAACTTTTCTCTTCCTTCTCTTCTCCTCGATAGCCTCAGCCACGCTTACCACCATACTCCTCCATGATCTTCTCCTTGAGAATTCTACACACCTCAGGGTCTTCACACTCAAATCTCCATACAAAGTCTATGCATTTGTCTGGGCAGTCCTTGGGCTCTATGTCTATTCTGTCTAGCTTCATGTTCAGTCCAAGCGATACTAACAATGGCTGTATCATCTGCATGGTCATTTCCATCTGCTTTACCAACATGGACATGTCAATTGACACACTACCACCCTGTCGAAGATGTAGCCACATCACTTAAAAACCTGTGCCACCTGTCTAGTGAACCACTACCCCCTTTACCCACGATCATACTGATGAACATGAGATACAGGAAATAACAGGCATCTCTGATATTTATAACCCAGCAATTCATACTGCTATGTGGTGATAAGATATGGCAAGCCCAATTGACCTAAGCGGACTAGTAAACCTCTTAACACAGCTACTGCCATTCATAATAATACTAGCCATCCTACCAATGGTAATCAAGCTAGTAACAGGGCTCTTCAAGGAGTAAACCCCTGAATGACCCAATCCAAAACCAATTTTTTACCTCTATCAATTTCTTACATGGTGATAACATGAGAGATGAGACTATAGTCAAGATAACAGCCATAATTGCAATAACAATCCTTGAGGTTGTCAATCTATTCACAGTAAAGTGGGACTCACACCTCCTATTTGCCATAGGATCGCTCATTGGAGGCATTGCTGGATATGAGCTTGGCAAGAGGGTTAGGAAATGATCATCCTCTACGATGATCTCTCATTCTCATTCAGCAAGGTTGCTGGACTTCTTAAACGTGGTCTTGAACTGATTGGCTATCGTTCAGTTCACATAGCATCAGTTCATACTGTGCTGTATGTGCCACGTACATATGAAATCATAATAATTGGTGATACAGCGTGGTTTGCATCATCGAAGGAGTACCGCAAATTCAGAACTGACAAAATAATTATATGGGCTGACTCACCAGTAGACCCAGAATGGATTGCATCTCATGACACCTTCGGTGATGTGTGCCACTACGCATGTCACCCATTCTGGGCGTCCCAGTACGAAAAACATGGCATCAAGACATTTGGATGGATACCAAGACCAATAGACCACCAAACTGTATCAAAAATCCTCTCGACACCAAGAGAAATCCTATGCAAAGACCTTTGGGAGAAGTTTGGCAGATACATACTGATGGTTGGTTCTGACCATGTACTTGGTTATTCCAACCCACCAAGGAAAGGAATAGATGCTTATGACGCAATGTGTGAGAAGATAAGGGCTAAACATGATGTTATGTGCATCTATGTAGGTTCATGGAGTGTCAGAAATGCTATCAAAGTATCATATCATGGTGGTCTATCCGAGTATGAACTGCTAAGACTGATGCGATGTGCTGATGTATTTGTATGGCCTAGCAGAAGTGAAGGCTTTGGCATGCCTCCTGTTGAAGCAATGTCTGTAGGGACACCTGTGGTTTGCTCTTCAGCACCATTCAACTCCCACATTCTTGGGATTAAATATGACATAAGTGAGGTCAAGGTTGTATGGTCACATGCTGTCCAAATGCCATACATGATATGGGACTACAGAGTCCAAGACCTCATAGATGCAGTTGACTATGCACTATCACTAGCACCCAATGAACGTGAGGAAACATCGAAGATGCTCATAGAGCATTCAAAGATTTACAGAAACGATTTAGTCGCATTAGCAGTAAGTCAGCTATAGGATAGCAAAGGACACACTAGTGACAATAGCATCAAAATAGAACGGTTAAGGCATTTGAGAGAGAACATGCATATTTAATAGGGAGAAAGCCAAGGAAATAAAAGGTGGTGTGATGGCATCTATTGACATAAAGATTAATAGGTCTGCATTGATGTCTTTGCTAGGTGTTGGCTTAGGTTTAGAGCTGTTTAGGGCAAGTATAGATCGTGGAGTATTGATTGATGATAACGTAACAGGCTTAAGTGTTGGAACTGGCAAGCAGCAAGCAGCAGATCCCAGCATAGTATGGGATCCAAAAGCAAAGATATGGAGGATATATTTCTTTGCAAGACCTGGAGATAACGCTGAAGTTTACATGGTCACATCAAGGGATCTAAAGGGATTCAGTACAGCAACTAAGGTTCTGAGTGTTGGGGCAAGTGGTGAGTGGGACTCGGTGCATGCTCATAAGCCATGCGTTGTATATGATGAAGAAACAGGTAAATTCTATCTATTTTATAGTGGCGATGACGGAACATATAGACGTATTGGAGTTGCGGAGTCTGATGACGGAGTGAACTTCACCAAGTACAGCGGCAATCCTATACTTGAAGACCCAGAAGGGACAGGGTACCTAGACGCTCCTTCAGTGTTCAAGTGGAAGGATGGTAATTGGTACATGTATGCATATAACGGTAACGGCAAACTAGTGGTCTTCAAAGCAACGAGCTTCCCATATACGTGGGAGCATATAGGCTATATTGACCATAACGTATTTGATCTTCTATCGCCAGAGGCGGTACACGATGAAGACCTAGGCAAGATAATATTGCTTGTTAATGTGAAGTATCCAAAGACTGGAGACATTTCAGAACCAGCTCAATCTAGTAGGATAGGGTTGTTCATCTGTGAGGAGCCATTGAAATGCAGCTATCGTGGAATCCTCGTTGAAATACCGTTGAATACCCGTGATTCAACACTATCATTAATGTCCAAGAACGTGTTTGCACCAGGTGTTGCGAAGGTCGGTAAAGGACTGTATAGGCTATTGTTCAATGCTATGGATGCTGATAATACGGAGAGAATATTTGGTGGGTGGTTAGGTCTTGTAGATCCAACACCATATCACATGATCAATACGGTTGAAGGAATAACAACATCACCACACACGATAGTTTTACTTGACCTAGCCCCAGGTGCCAGAGCAGTGATAGAGAAAGCAGTAGTATATGCATGGTCGGGAACTCCAACAGAGATGTATATATGGCAAGGAACAGAAGCAGCAGGCGAGGATAACGTGATTGAATGGACAAATCAGACAAAGCTAAGCCTTGACACACCAGTAGAGGTCTGGGGAAGGAAAATCGGAATAACAGTAAAAGGAGGTTCAAGCACTAACAGCATCAGCATAGCATTTAGCCTACTCATAAAGATAATGCCTGAAGGTGGTTAGGTATGGTAGAGAGAGAAATTTCGGGGAAGGTATATGTTGATGGAACTGAAGTAGGAACGGTATCTGGTACATACACTGATGAAGTAGGTGCTACTGGTGGAGTAAGCCCTGTGGATCTGACCTACATTATACAGATAGTCATGCAGTTACTACCCCTCATAATGCTGATATTCTTATTATGTTTGATATTCCAATCCATAAAGTAAATCAAACCTTTTTACAGAAACGATTTAGTCGCATTAGCAGTAAGTCAGCTATAGGTGGTAGAATTGCCAGACGAAATTGATGAAACCCAAGAAATGGTCAGAATTGTGGCAAGAATATGCGGAGCCGCAATAGCCTTGATAATCGTGTTCTACGTATTCAGTCACATATTTGGCACAACAAGAGAAGAATTCATGACAATAGCAAAGGACACACTAGTAACAATAGCATCAAGGTAAGGTGTTTCCAATGGATGATATATGTATAAAATTTGACTATGCAGAGTTTATACGTGGTGTGAGGATGGGTAAGGCAGTATCACTAGATGCAAAGGTCAATCGAAGAGTTACCCGTATCACAGCACTAGTTAAATCTACGATTGGGGTGGTATCATGGGTTGGAAAACCGTCTACTCGGTAGGCGAAGATTACTTTAAGCAGCTCTACGAAGCTGGGCAGAAGTGGGGTGATTTCCTATCATACAAATTGACAGTTGAGGGTGTTGTTCACTACGGAGCTGGCTATGCATCATCATCACCAACTGGCTGGGTCTTCTCACCGAAAATCCAGCACCAAATCGGAAAGACTAGGATCAAGGTAAAGTACTACGTATGGATTGGTGCTAATGCAACTGGCAAGGCTGATATTGGAATAGTGTTCTACAAGAATGACACATCATCAAAGGATGAACAAGGATACGACGTTCATGGTGTTGAGCATACAGTAAGCACAGCACCAACTGAGAGCACCGCTGAAGGCCCACATGAACTCTTAATCGAGCAAGAGAATAACAAGATAACATACTATGTCGATGGTACCAAGCTTGGTGAGGCAGTACTTGAACCACCACTGACATCATTCAAGCTCGTTATAGCAATACCTGAGGTGTCTGGCGGTGAGCTTGGCATCATAGTGACTGAGGTGACTGAAGAGTACTACGACTACATGGAGGACATGATAAACATGTTCATAAACATAATGAACATAATGACGTGGGTAATGGTCTTCATAGTGTTGATAACATCAGTTATAAAGGCATTTAGGCGAAAGAAGTAGCGGTGATACCATGTCAGTCGACATATCACAAATCATATCCCAAATAACATCGGTACTCTCACAGATACTGCCACTTGCAATACAGCTAATGCTGCTAGTGACAGTGCTGAAGGTAGTTACGTTAGCAGTCAAACCAGCTAAGAAGGGGTGATGGCAATGGAGAGGTTTGCGGCTATTGGAAAAGGATTAGAGTCATTTGCTGAGAAGCTTGAGAAGCGTGACATACCGAAGCTTATTAGGAACGTAATGCTCATAGCATCAGGTGCAATGAGCATATACATCATGGCATCTGCGGTTGGTGCAATGATGCCACAGGCACGACAAATATTCGTTCAGCTTGGTGCTGTCCTAGGCTATATCGTGCCACTGATGATCAACGTGATGGTGGTCTCAATGATCGTAGGGCTTGTGAAGATACTTCTGAGGTGAGGCCATTGGCATGGGTACCCATTGTCCAAACAATTTTATCCATTGTCCTACGCTATGTCATACCCATAGTCATGGGCGGAATTGCGATTTGGTGGTTAGCATCATCAGCAACCTCAATACAGCAAGGCGTTCAGCAAGCAATACCAGGCATTGGAGCAGCGGTTGGTAGCATTGGAATGCTATTCTCACTACTGCCAGTCATGATGATGTACATGATGCTATTCTCAATGATGACCATGTTCATGAAGATATTCGAGTAGAACCCCAAAAGGTGATCATTTTTTGGACGTAAAGGCAATTGTCAAGAAGCATGGACTAGACAGATATCCCAATGTCATAGGTTACTCAAATAAGCTGCAGTACAAGATTAGGAAAGGACAGGTATTACCAATAAAGTGCATCAGAATCTATGTGACACGAAAGGTACCAGAGCACATGCTGAGAAAGGACGAGGTAATACCGAAGGAAGTTGAGGGAATACCAACTGATGTAGTCGAAATCGGAAAAGTTAGAGCCCTAGCAGTCTATGTTGATCGATACAGACCATCACCATGTGGTGTCTCAACATCGAGACTTGATGAAACTGCGGCTGGCACTATTGGGTGGTGGGTTGTTGATGAAGATGGAAATGTCTACCTCATGTCAAATAACCACGTCTGGGCAAAGGAAAACCAGGGACAACAAGGTGACCCATTAATACAGCCTGGTAAGCTCGATGGTGGTGATGAAGATGATGTGATTGCTAAGCTCTACGACTTCATACCCATAGACTTCACAGGAAACCCAAACTATGTTGACCTAGCCATTGCAGAGCCACTTGACATGTCACAGCTATACACATCAATAATGGAGGTGGGGGGTGTCACAGGAAAGAAAGATCCTGCAGTAGATGATGTTGCAATTAAGGTTGGTAGGTCGACTGGCAAGACATCGGGCAAGGTCATAGATGATTCAGCATCAGTAAACGTAGAATATGCATCAGGTCAAGCACTATTTGATGATGTCTTCATAGTTCAATCAGATCAGAAAATTGAGCCAGGTGATTCAGGCTCACCAATTCTTGATGCTAGCTACAAATTCATGGGATTACTATTTGCTGGCAACGATGAAGGCACAGTTATGGTTGGCTGTAAGCAGTCAAGAATAGAATCAGCACTACAGTCCAAGCTCAACAAGAAGGTGTGGGTTCTCATGGCAAATGCATATCCTCCCTTTCGTAAGGAATACATTGTTCAGAAGGTGTATCCATCTGCTTTGGAAACTATGGCTGTGTCTCTCGGACTAATTGCACAATTCACAACATACAATGCTGTGCTTGCAACAATAATCAATGTGCTGAAGGATATGTGGGAGATCAAAAAGCTATAAAACCAGGGAGACAATGTACATTATCGGTGAAAACATGTCAGTAGCAATTCAGATACTCAAAAAGCTTGCAGAGGCGGCTGTAGAAGGGAAGACCCCAACTAAAGAAGAGATGCTAGAATTCCTAAAGACAGCTCAAGAAGCTGCAATTAAAGCAAGGCAAGAACTAAGTAGAAGAGTTAGGGAGTTCTGGTCTTCCGATGAAGGTCAGATAGTGAGATTTGTGCTCGAATGGGAAGCATATGAGAGCGGTTGGGCTAACGAGATGGAGAGAATAATGAAGCAACACGAGAGAGAGCTTGAGGAGATTGCAAAGAAGCTGAACCTATCTGCAAGGTACAGAATGGTCTGGGGCAAGCCACCAAAGCCTGGCTAAATCCAAACCCACATCTGATATACCCTGTCACAATTCAATTTTTATCCTTTACCCACGCTCATTCCCATATTCTTCTCTGATGCAGGCTATACATATATAAACTGTATATATGGAGTATATCATTGGTGATACCTTTGGGAGATAGAATTGTAACCATAAAGCTCGACCCCGAAACCATAGATAAAATCGATCAACTTGCTCAAAAGTACGGTCTAACACGATCCGCAGTAATACGATTAGCAATTAGGAAATTGCTTGAGGAGGGAGCGAAAATTGAGAAGTGACACAAAACCATGCATCTATGGGCTTCACAGCTACTGCATAGTGTACAAGCATCTACACGACGCTGGCATCGACATCAAAAACTGGGGCACTGAGGAATGGATAAAGCTTCATTGCTCGATGTGCATTAAGACCATCTACGCAAAGTCAAGGATAAAGACCATCAAGTCATTCTCAGTTGTGAACACACTATGAGGTGGTGGTAATGGAGTCTGCAATTAGATATCTAGTCACACTAAAAATGGCTGGGATGTCAAAGCACCTTGAGATTCTAAAGCGATACTTCATGAGGAATGAGCCACCTTGGAAAATTGCCGAGTTATTGGGAATGCGTAGATTGGTCGTAAAAGGTATTGCACAGTATTTCAGGGAGCTTCTTAGGGCTAGAACTTTACCAAGTGATGATCAGGTTAGGAAACTGCTAGACATTGTGATGCCATACATTGACTGCATACCATCATACTGCATACACCATGACAATGGATTAGTCAGATGTACTATCTGTGGTGAAGTTGTAAAGTACGCTGAGTTCAGAGATCACCTACGAAAGCACCACCAAGACCTCATAGAGAAGATTACAAAGTCAGTAATGACCAAGGTCATCAGTAGGCTTGGGGTGAAACTAGCATGAAAGTGATACTTACCGAGACTGCTAGGATGTTCATTGCATACAGCGATTTGGTGAAATTTGTCGATACTGAGTTTGCATTCGAGTGTGCAAAGGATGAAGCATGCTCTAGTACTGTAATTGAATCATTAATAGCTGAGATTGAAGCAAATTTCAATGAGGCGAAGAGGCAAATGCTCGAAAAGTATGGAGTAGAGCTTCTGAGCCATAGCTGTGAAGACATACACATCAATGATGGTGTTGAGTGCAGATACGGAGACCTAATCATGAAGATAGGCTCAAAAACCATCAAAATACTATGCAGTGAGACCTGCAAGGTGAAGATCTATGAGTAGTAAGAAGATAAAGATAGACTGCTACATTCTTCGCATACGTGCCAGAGGGGTATGGTTTTCATGGGTATTTCTATGCAAACTAAACCCATCGGAAATAACGGAGAAAGAAATAGCCAAAGGAGTAGAAGCATACCTAGAGGGTGCAGCTCTTGCAGTAGATGAAATTGAAGAAATCAAAGTAGATAAGAAGACACTCGAAATCAATATGCCCTTGGGGTGATGAATAATGGAAGGAAAGAGGATCTGGGTAGAGAATCAGGCCCAGAATACAAAAGCAGGTTCCAAGAGATTTGTGATTAGGATTGTGCTTGAGTTCGTTGTACATGCTATGGATGTCTATGATGTGTGGTCGGTGTTTGAGAAGCAGTATGCTCAGAAGCTAAAGCCTGTTGAGAACAATATAGTGCTGGTGAGGATGATGGAGATGGAAAGGAAGCCTATCTGGTTAGAAGTTGATTGCTCTGAGCTTGGTGACATCTACATGGCTCTCGTGACAGTGTCCAAGATGCTTGGTAAGAAAGGCTTAGAACCATTGATAGAGAAGATAGCAAAAGAACTAGAGAACTGCAAGAGGTGATTGGATAATGGGTAAGTACTGTGTAGACTACATAAAGGAAATACCATCTTGGTGTTGGTGTGATGGTGATAGATTGGTGTGTGTACCATTGCCAGATGATGATGCGTTATGGAAGTGTCGCCGAGATGGTGTGCCTTGGTGCACTAAGGATTTCTGCAAGACCAAGGGTGATGAATGATGGGAGAAAAGAAGATTAGAATTAGTGAAGAGCTTTACGATCAGCTTCAGAAGTTGTCGGAGAAGTCTGGCAAATCAATGAGGGAGCTTGCTGAGGAGGCGATTAAAGCCTATCTTCTTGGTACAGAGAACATAGATAAGCCTGTAAAGGCTGTAACGGGTAAAGTCATACCACTACAGTATCCTAGCAGGTGTAAGTTCTGTGGTAGGGAGATTAAAGCAGGTGAGCTAGCTTATTGGGCTAAGTACACCTTTACTGATAACTCTACAAGAAGCTACGTTATCTGCTTGGATTGCTACTATAAGGATACTGCACTAGCGGAGTGGTATCTTAAGAAGAAAAAGCTAGAGGCTGTGGTTAGGGGTCTTAAGAAGAAAGCTGACCAACTAGCTGAGCAAGTAGAGAGGCTACAGCGTGAGTACGACATCATAAAGATAAGACAAGAAGTCATTGAGCTTTGGAGGGACTTCAAGAACTACACCATTCATGACACTGTGACTCAGCAAAAGATCATGGAGTTCATGGATAAGCTGAACAACCTACTTGACAAAGTGCTAGAGCTGGAAACAGAGATCAAACTGATGCACACCGCAAAACAGAAGAGAACAAGAAGATCGATAGCTGCAGAGGTGGTGAGGTAATGGCCTACTACATGCTTGGATTTGATCACTACAACACTCTTCACACGAAGAGTGTAGCGTATGTAATAACGTTCTTAACGTTATATACGTACTCACCACACCTGTGGTGCACATCAATACCGTACCAAATGATGGAGTGGTGGGAAGCAATAACATTGAAAAGACTTGCAACACTTCCTAAGGAAAAGGCAATAAAGCTACAACAAGATGCAATAATAAAAATAATCAGCACAATAATGTAGAAATCACATAACTTGCTTTTCGATCCTAGCCTTTATTTCCTCGGCTGATTTCAGATAGTCGTTTATCAGTGACATTGAGAACCTCAGGTAGAATATTGCGGCTGTGCTTAAGTCATCCCAGCCCACACCAAATCCAGTGTTTCCTGCATGTACTAGTACTAACTCCATAGGTATTCTAAACTCTGCTAGTATTGATATGTGTGCAGACCTCAATCTATGAGGTGTTATATCCCAAGGTAGACCTAGCAGGTCTCTTAGCTTCTTGCACATCTTGCTGTACCAAGTCCTAAATGCTGATACAGTCCATTTACCACCATGATTTCTAGGCTTTACACCATGATATAGCAGTATTGATTTTACAACACTTCTATAGCCCTTGTGTCTAGCCCACTCATAGATTTTCTTCCATTCTTCATGTAGCTCTTTGTCTAACCAAGGTATCCTTAGCTCCCACCATTTTTTGGTCTTCTCTTCCCATATCCTAAACCCTAGAAGCTCTCCATTTGCTCCCCATATTGCATGTTCCCACTTGATACCAATTAATGATGTATTCACTAAGTCATGGTCTAGGTCTAGCCTCCAAATCTCACTAGGCTTGATGTTTACCTGTATCCCATCTGCTATCATTCTAGCTATTTGGTTCTCTATGCTACTCCATCCCTCTCTAGTACCTGCCTCAATGTGCAGACCTGCAATTAACCAAAATGCTCTAAGCTCATTATCGTTAGACTCTTTAGCTAGCTTCTTTAGCTTAAGGTAGTGCTCATAGAATAGTGTAGCCTCCTTAGGTCTGATAACATCTCTAACAGTTCCAATCCTCCCCTTGAACCACTCCCTAAACTTTGGTATTCGCTTTAGCATTTGCATTATCGCCCTTTCGCATACCCTAACTTTGAACTGATCTCCCTGGCATCTCTCTGTGCAATACATTCGTATTATTTGGAATATTGTCTCTTCATCATCCCACAGGTCTGGGTTACTGGGTACTTCTCTACCTAGCACCTTCATTATGTGATCCTTGTTCGTCAGAATGTATTGTGCTAATTCATTGATTTTGTTAATTGTCTGAACGACCTGTGTCCTGGTGTAGTGAATGCTGTGCTTGCCCTTTCTCTGTATCTTTACTGGGTTTTTCATAAATTCTATGATGCATGAAGCTTCTGTTACGTCCTTTAACCACTTCTTTGCCTTAGGCTTTAGCCACTCCTCAGCTGTCTTCTTTACTTCATCGTACGTTAGTGTGATGGTGATAACCTTCTTTTCATCAGGGTCAAATATTGTAATTGCCTCTCCATTCTCAAACTTCTTTAGGAGCTTGTACACCGTAGACTTGTCGACACCTAGCATTTTAGCTAGCTCGTTTGCTGAAATACCAAGTTCCTTGTTTGCATATATCAATGCCACAACTTCGTCCTTACTCTGTAGAATTGGATAGCCATACTTGGCTAATGAACCATAACTCTTCTTTATCTCACGTACACGATCTCTAACTTGGATTAGGAGTGATTCGATGGGTTTTGGGATAACCTGGGACATGTCTCTCCCCCACCATAAATTTCTACGTGTCTCCCCCTAATAAACTGTATACATAATCAGGTTTAAGGTGGGGGTTCTTAGTATCATAAGGTAACTCATGTATATTGATTGACTGGATTTGAAAATTCTAAAAATTAACAGGCACTTGGAAGAATAGAATGGAGAGCTAATCCCAAGACCCCACCATCAGCCTCTGGTTTCTGGAAACCTGAGAGTTCCTTGCTGATATTCATCAGTTTATGGTGGGGGTCGTTGCGGGGGTCGTTGCACCCCCCTCTCCATCACCATTGATGATCGTGACAGGTCGTGAGCTGATTGGGCCCAGGCTCTCATGCCTGATTGGGCCCGTCTATTGACAGGAATTGGGCCCAGCCTCTCTTGCTGATTGGGCCCACATCCCCTCAGGGTATATGGCCACCATAACTCGGTGCCTGTGAAAATAAAAAATGGAACGTAGGTTTACCTCTAAGTTTACCTAGGTTTACCTCGATTTGCTCCTAGTGTAGTATGCAAGTCCAGCAAGTCTCTTCAGCTCATTTTCCAGCCGTTCAATCCTTCTCCTAAGCTCGGCAATCTCATTATTGTTGTGGTTTACCTCTAGGTTTACCTGTGGTTTACCTAGATATTCGAGGATCAGTCTACGTAGCAGTGCTGATACTGTGGTGTTCTCACTCATTGCACGTTTTCTCAGCTCCTCATAGACATCATTTGGTACTTTGGTAGCTACCACTCTCATAGGTTTACCTCCAAGTTTACCTAGGTTTACCTCCATATTAGCTAATATGCACACA
>Ga0190367_1001649_pt1 | contig 12620 bp, 11 predicted proteins | sample 4872181011_MG_FD_171838 | JGI IMG/M metagenome (GOLD analysis project Ga0190367, IMG submission 171838) | Hydrothermal vent microbial mat bacterial communities from Southern Trench, Guaymas Basin, Mexico - 4872-18-10-11_MG | ecosystem: Environmental > Aquatic > Marine > Hydrothermal vents >... | reverse complement strand
ATGCTGAATTCGTATTATTCGGTATTCCATACGATCAATCGCAATCTTTTATATCTGGATCGAGATTTGCTCCAAATGCTGTAAGGGTTGCAAGCTGGAATTTAGAGAGTCATTCTCCCTTCTTCGATTTTGATTTAGATTTTGCTAAGGTCTGTGATGCTGGAAATATCAATGTGGATGGTAATTTTCAAAATATTTTAATAAATGTTGAAAAATTTTTTCAAAATATTAAAGGTAAAATTCCAATTGGGATTGGTGGAGAACATACAATTAGTTATGCAATAGTCAGAAATTTGGAAGTGGATTGCTATCTCGTAATAGATGCCCATTTGGACTTAAGAGATGAATTTGACGGGAGTAAATTCAATCATGCCTGCACATGCAGAAGAATTTCCGATTTAGGTCTAGATATAATTTATTTGGGTGTGAGGAGTTATACGAGGAAAGAAATGGATTATGCAAAAGAGAAAGGATTTAAGATTTTCAATCCATTCAATGTAGATATCGAGAAAATTGGAGATTTATTAAGTCCCTACGATAAAATTTACTTTTCAATAGATTTTGACGGTTTTGATCCAGCTTATGCAACAGTTTCTACTCCAGAACCTTTCGGCCTGAATCCTTCAATAGTTTTAGAGATATTTGAAAATTTTGCAAATAAAATTGTAGGTATGGATATTTCTGAAATAGTTCCAGATATAAGTTATAAGACACCTATTTTAGGTGCTAGGATAATACAGGAATTCATAGCTTCGAAAAGTTTATCATCTACTCCAAAACTTTGAAGCATGGCTCATGAAAAAAGATCAGCAAGAATCTTAGCATTAATTCTTGCAGTAATAATGGTTGCCTCAGCTCTCGTTTACATTTTCAGAAGTCCATCTGTAAAGGAGGGAAGAGAAATAAAGTTTGATATGGGAAATGAATGGAATGACTGGATAAAATATCTACCGAATTCAACTGAATACGTAATTTATGCCAATCTTAGGGAGAAAAATGAAACTTTAAAAGTTTTCATTTACAATCAGACAATTGAAAATTTGAATCCCTATGTCTTCAGAGATTTCAGACCTACAAGTTTTGAAAAGATAATGATAATAGATTACTACAACTATCTGATAGATGTTAACAGGTCTAAGGTTTACTTCGCTTATCAAATGAAAGATAAATACAAGAACTTTACACTTAAAACGGGTATTTCGGCTGGAAGATTTTATACTGTTGTTGATGAAACTCATCCCGTAATTCTTGCACATCCAAAGTATGCCAAAGCCATAATAGACTCCATTCATGACTCAGAAAACTTCACGAGCAAGTACAACTATACATCAAGAATAGATGGAAAATTTAGCTATGTTTTCATAGTGGCTGGAGATTTAGCTAAAAGAACTTTAACAGACAATGGAACGCCAATTGCAGATTTCTATTTTGAAGGTTACAGAATGAATGGCTCTATTTACGAAAAGGTTGTTGGAATACATTTCCTGAAGTACTATTTCTTTGCCAATAAGACAGAAAATGTTACATATTATTATTACAAGAACTACGATGATTACTTCAGTATTGCAAGGATTGGCAGTTACAACTTATACAACTTGACAATAATTATGCCAGAGATTAGAACAGTTATCATAAAATTCGGTAACGAAACAAGTTAAATATTCGATACAAATTTATTTCAATGCTGGTAGATGGGGATACAACATTGTTGATTGAGGGTGAAGCCAAAGTTAGTATTAGGGGTAATGCCGAAGTCTTTGGATGTAGAGTTAAAAGATTGAATGTAGAGAAAGGTAAAATAATACCATTATACGTTAAAGAGGATTCCGAAGTTGAGATAGAGGGAAAATATATTGCTGTAAGAGGATCGACAATTCCAAAGAGTTGGAATGAACTTGTCAATATGATAGAAGATAAGGAATACAGAAAGATTCTTTTATTTGGAGAGACAGACTCCGGTAAGAGCTCACTTGCAACATATCTTGCAAACAGATTGGATGGAGGGAAGTGGATTGTTGATTTAGATATAGGACAGGCTGATGTAGTTCATCCGTGTGCAATGGGTTTTGGTTTTACAAAAGGAGGAATAACTTCAATTTCACAAGTAGAAATGGTTGATGGATTTTTTGTTGGCTGCATAAGTCCTACTGGAAGAGAGTCAAGATGTCTCAATGGAGTTGCGAGAATTTTTAGAAAACTTAGAGGAGTTGAAGATTACATCATAATAGATACGACTGGTTGGGTTAAGGGAAGGAAGGCAAGAGCTTACAAACTTGCAAAGATAGAGATAATTGATCCAGATTTGATAGTCTGTTTTGGAGATGCTCCCCACTACCTAAGCGATTTTGAGACATTTAGAGTTGATTCATTTGTATTGAAAAAGAGAAGCAGAGAAGTAAGAAGCGAGATTAGGAGTAAAATTTATGAAAGATGGCTTGAAGGAAGTGAAACGAGAAAGTTTAGAGTTGGAGATGTAAAGCTTGAAAATACAACTCTTTTTAAGGGAGAGAGAATAGAATTTCTGGAAGGAGTTTTAGATGCAAGAGTTCTATATGCTGAGAAGGGTTACGATTTCCTAAACGTTTGTGTTGAAGAGGAAGTTGATGTTGGATTGGAATTGATAAAAGCTCTCTTAGATGTTTACGATGTTAAAGATGTATGCATATTCTCAGTAGATCAGATCAGAAATTTGCTTATTGGATTGTACAATGAAAGATATTTAGGTTGCGGTTTGCTAAAGGATGTTGATGTTGATAATAAAATAATTGAGGTTGAAACACCCGTAAAAGATGAAGTTAGAAGTATAGTGTTTGGAGAGGTTAAGCTTGAAAATTATAGAGAAACAATAGTAAGAGTTCCCTAATCTGGAACATCTAAACCTATTGTCTTTCTGTATCTCATACCTGGAAATCTTATCTTGGAAAGTGCATAATATGCATTTTCCCTCGCCTCTTCAAGTGTTCTTCCCTCTCCAACAACAGTCAAGACTCTTCCCCCAGTAGTAACATAGCCATTCGGTTTAGCTATTCCATTGGCATATATTATGACGGATTTCATTGCTTCCTCAATACCCTCTATGGGCTGACTTGTATAATGATCTGAAGGATATCCCGGCTTTAATCCTTCCCTTCCCTTCAAAGCACCACTTACCGCACAAACTGCAACACAGTATTTTGAGCTAAATTTAACATCAACATCTTCAAGCTCTTCGTTTATAACAGCTAAAGATATTTCAGATATATCTGTTTTCAATCTTGGAAGTTTAGCCTGTGCACCAGGATCACAATCTCTTACGTTTATTTCCAAAACTTTTGGAATAATTTCTCCATCCACCTCAACCAGCATTATTACTGGATAAATTACTCCCTTAAATCTAAAATTCTCTATAACTGGTTCAACCACCATTTCCATTATTTTCCTCTCTATTTCCTCATTGAGCTTTGGATGTGGTGAAACTGCACCCATTCCACCAGTATTCAGATTTAAAAGCTTTCCTTCTCTGTAAAGCTTCTCAGCCTCAGCTTTCGTTATGAACTTCTTAAAAAATCCTATGTAAAACTCTCTCATTCCTTCTATATCCTTTGGATCAAAAGCTCTCTTATAATCTTTCGCATGCCCGAATGGTTTAACAGTCTTTCCATCACTTATAGCTGTAAATGCCACTTCAATCCCGTAAAGCCTTTCCTCAATAACGATTCTGTCACCTGCCTTTCCAAACCTCTTTTTGACCATTATCTCATCTATTGCAAAATAAGCTTCATCCAAGCTATCGCAAACAAAAACACCCTTTCCAGCAGCCAATCCATCCGCTTTAACAACTACCTTCTTTCCCTCTTCAAACATTTCCCTAGCAAACTCCTTAGCCTCATCAGGATTTTCAAAATTCTTATAGTAGGGAATTGGAACTCCAATTCTCTTCAAAAAGTCTTTACACCAGCATTTACTCGCCTCAAGTATTGTATCTTCTTTTTTAGGTCCTACAGCTGGTATTCCCTCCTCCTCAAGCCTATCCACCAAACCCAAGCTCAGAGGCTCCTCCGGACCTATATAAACAAAATCAACCTCTTTCTTCCTTGCAAACTTCACTATTTCATCAATTGCCCTTATAGAAGGAACTTCTTCAACATGTTTACATTTAGGGAAAAATTCGCTGCCAGCATTCCCTGGTGCCACAAAAATTTCTTTTACTCTTTCACTTCTCGAAAAAGTATGTGCTATAGCATTACCTCTACCACCCGCATCAACAACAAGAACCTTCATGGACTGAAAATTGTATAAAATTTAAAAAGTTTAACTCTTAGCTTCCTCCTTCAATTCATCTTTACCCTTCTTTACTTCCTCAAAGCTTGGAACTTCAGCTTTCTTATGCCTCTCAACAATTTCAACCTCCTCTATATCCAAATACTTGAATATTCTTGCCAAAGCTGAAACCTTATTCAGAGGTGCATAAGGTATGAAGTGGAAATTTCTCGGTACCTCTACAATTGCCTTCTTACCATCCACTTTTGCTTTTACTTCCATTCCCGTATATATCATGAAAATGGATTCTATCTTTTTCTCAACATCCTCAACCTTTTCCTTTATCTCGTAATCGAATATTAGAGTTTTTCCAGCCAATGGATGATTAAAGTCAACTATAGCCCTTCTCCCAATTATCCTTTCAACAACTCCCACTCTATCCCCAACTTTAATTCTATCGCCTACTTTTGGCTTTTCTTTCAATCTGGCTATACTTATTACTTCTTTCTTCTCCGGATCGTATTCACCAAATGCCTTCTCTGGAGGAACCTTTACACTTCCTTTGTAGCCAACTTCCTTACCGATCAAATCCTCTTCAAAACCCCTTACAATATTTCCCTCTCCAACTATTACGTAAACATCTCCATATCTGTAATCCTCACTGTATATACCAAATTCCTTAGCAATTTTTTCGTCAGTTGTATCTATTACCGTTCCATCTTCAAGCTTTGCTGTATAAGATATCCTGACTATGTTACCCTTTTCAATTGGCATAAAATAAAGCTCTTCAGAGGTTATAAAAAACTTTCAAATTCTCTTCAGAGTATTTAGCAAAAAGTCTTCCCATCTTTTATGTTCGAGAAAATGATTGTTTGGATCTTTTGTAAGAGTATATACCCAGTAAAGCCCAAATATTCCGAATGTAACTAGTGATAGGACAAAATAGAGAATTGTACTTCTATCAGGTATGTTATTGTATCTAACGTAGTAGAAATCAGATAAAATTTCAGACAATGCGGAAAGATAATTGTTTTCTCTGACTTCATGCCTATAGAAATCTTTATTGAGAAAATGATATACATAGATCAATAGAATACTACCTACATACGGAATGAACTGAACTAAAGCCCATAGAACTGGATTTTTCTCATTCTCTTCAACATCAATCTCCATGCATATCAATTCAAGCTTTCCAACATCAAAACCCTTTTTTCTCAAAAATTCTTTAATAGCATTAAAAAGTAGCTTCTGTCTCTTAAAATGCTCATTTCTTCTCCATACCCACTTGTAAACTACATAGACGTTTATGATAACACCTATGAGGGCTATAATTATTATAACTAATAAATATAATTCAACCATACCATTATACACATCCATCAAATAACGGTGATTGTAATATTCATGGCGCTCATAAAAATCCATTATAATTATCAACCAGAAAGTACTTCCTATTATAAGAAGTAATGGCAGAAATGGTAACCATAATGGCATGATATAATCCGTATGATCTCTCCTTCTTATGTACTCTTCTATTTGATAAAGTTCAGACATCCCTCTCAAGTTCAACTATCTTTAGAGCATATCCCTTCTTACATTGTGCTGGAGGATCACCTACCACTGACTTAACAACTACACTTTCACCATCTCTCAATTCCAAAGGATTACAGAGGTTGTAAAAATCGCATTCCAAGTTATCACATCTCTTTTCAAACTTCAGTTTCGCTCCTTCAACAGCAATCTTCGAATCTATAAGTGCAATTATTGGGAGTTCTATAACTTCAACGGCAACAACACCCTCATCGTGCAATGGACAGTCATGAACATCACCATTTCTCAATCCAACAATCTTGTATTTTGAACCTTCTCTAAGCCTCAAACAGATGTTTTTTAGTCTACAGTTTTCGCATTCTTGCTTACCACCCAAGAAAATGAATTCAACTCCGACTTTAGCCCAATCCTTACCGCATAGAGTGATTATTTTGTTCGAATTCATACATAAAGTAATTCATATTGTATTTAAGAATTCTTCGGGTAACATTACTTCAATTCCTTCAATTTTTAGAAGAGCTACCGTAACACCTACACCCCTTTTAGTATTGCCTTTGAATTTCCCATCGTAAATTCTTTTTACTCCACATGATGGACTTAGATCTTTCAGAATTGCCTTTTCAATATTAAACATTCTAACAATTTTCAATACTTCCCTAGCACCACGAACAAAGTAATCTGTATAATCTATCCCACTTTTTGAAATAACTCTAGCTTTTCCTCTCAGTACATCAAACCCATCTCCATTAACTATTTCACAGCACTCTCTAGGTATAGGTAGTCCACCGAATATTTCGGGACAAATTGGTATTATGCAGAAATTCTTGAGTTTTTCTAAAAGTTCAAGATTTAAAGAATTTTTGCCATTATATCTGCAATTCAAACCAATTAAACAAGCACTGACAACTATCATATCATACAACTGAGTAGTGAAAGATTTAAACACTTTTCATTAAATAGGTGCGATGATGCTAAAGAGACCATTTGTATTCAGCGACCTCGTAAGAATTACATTAATAGGGGTTCTCGTTGGTATAATCGCTGGAGTTGGAGCAATAATATTCTATGCAACGCTTGAATTCTCAACTCAGCAACTACTGGGCTTTACAGGTTTTAAGTTACCAGATATTAACGGTAATTGGGTTCCACCCGATCCCCTAAAACTCATCTTTATTATGACGCTCGGAGGTTTAGTGTGTGGTACAATCGTTTACAAACTTGCACCTGAAGCAGAGGGACATGGAACAGATGAAGCTATAAAATCCTTTCATAGAAGGGAAGGAAAAGTTAGAGCAAGAATTCCCATAATTAAAACTATTGCATCAGCCATAACTATTGGTTCTGGAGGGAGTGCTGGAAGAGAAGGACCTACAGCGCAAATATCTGCTGGATATGGATCAATAATTGCAGATATACTGAAGCTCACTCCAAGAGAGAGAAGATTGGCACTAGCGGTTGGGATAGGGGCAGGTATAGGGAGTATATTTAAAGCTCCCTTAGGTGGAGCAATTCTTTCGGCAGAAATCCTTTATAAAAGGGATTTTGAAACAGAAGCTCTGATTCCTTCACTTATAGCATCAATTGTTGGATACATTCTCTTCTGCACTTGCTATGGATACGAACCAATTTTCCATTTTCCCGAAGTTAACATCTTTGCTCATCACATTCCCTTCTTCATGCTTGAAGGTTTAATATGTGGGCCCGTAGGAATGATATATGTAATGATGTTTTACGGAACCAGAAATTTCTTTTCAAAACTAAATTTACCTATCATTTTCAAACCTGCTCTAGGAGCTTTTTTAGCCAGCCTGATAGTAATAGCTGTTGCAAAATTATTCAATCCAATTGCAGGTTATGGAGCTTTGGGAATGGGATATGACTTTCTACAACTTGCTATGATTGGAAAGCTTTCATTGGAGGTTATGCTTGTATTGTGTCTACTAAAAATAATTACAACTTCACTTACAATAGGTTCTGGAGGTAGTGGTGGTGTTTTTGCACCAGGAATATTTATAGGAGGTATGGTGGGAGGAGCATTGGGACTTATTTTCCACCAAATTTTCCCAGAATTTGTAGAATTGGATGTTGTTCCAGCATTTGTTGCTATAGGTATGATATCTCTATTTGGTGGAATATCAAAAGCACCTATATCTGTTCTGATAATGGTTTGCGAAATGACAAAAAATTACAAGTTGTTATTTCCAGGAATGGCTGCCGTGGCAATATCATATATTATAACTGGAGATTACACGATATATCGAGAACAGGTTAATACGAGAATTGATAGTCCCGCACATAGATACGAAATGGCAATAGATCTGCTTGAAAACGTTTTTGTGAGAGATGCCATGTCAAGGAATGTTCTAACAGTTTCACCTGAAGATACAGTTGGTCATGTTTTGAGGTTGATTGAAAAGACGGGATATATGGGATTTCCAGTTTTAGATGATGAGAAGCTGGTTGGAATAATTACATTCGAAGATGTTGAAAAGGTTCCTATTGAAGAGAGAACGAAAGTTAAAGTTAAGGATGTTATGACGAGAAATGTAATCACTTTAACTCCAAAAGATGATTTAAGGAGAGCTTTGGAGGTAATGGTGATAAGAGGAATTGGAAGAGTACCAATAGTAGAAAATGGGAAACTTGTTGGAATAGTTACAAAAGGAGATATAATAAGAACTTATGCAAAAGTAAAGAGAAAGCTTGGTTTGATCTAACCGTATCCAATGAAAGTCTTTACCTTAGCCCTTTCACTCTTAACCCTCTCCTCAAACCTCTCGTAGAAGCTTAGCATCGACTCAGTAACACTTGGCTTTATCTTCTTCAAAGCTTCGATGAAATGCCTCATATAAACTTTCTCTGCATTTATTTCCTCTCTTAAAGCTAACATTACAGCCTCTCTACATATAGCTTCTATATCTGCACCGACATATCCTTCAGTCATATCAGCCAATTCCTCCAAATCGACATCACTTGCTAGAGGCATATTCCTTGTATGTATCCTAAATATGGCCAATCTGCTGTTTCTGTCAGGGGGTCTAACATAAACTAGTCTGTCAAATCTTCCAGGTCTTAGAAGTGCAGGATCTACTATATCTGGCCTGTTTGTTGCACCTATGACAACAACACCTTCAAGTTCTTCAAGACCATCCATCTCAGTCAAAAGCTGATTTACGACTCTTTCAACAGCCCTGTTCTCTTCAACTCCTCTCATTCCCGCAATTGCATCTATTTCATCAAAGAATATTATGCATGGTGCAACCTGTCTTGCTTTCTTGAAAATCTTTCTCACAGCTTTTTCACTCTCCCCCAACCACTTGCTCAAAAGTTCAGGCCCCTTAACGCTTATGAAGTTTGCGTTTGCTTCATTTGCGACAGCTTTAGCTATCAACGTTTTACCAGTTCCTGGTGGCCCGTAAAGTAAAACTCCCTTAGGAGGTCTTATTCCAAACTTCTTAAACTTTTCTGGATACATCAGTGGCCATTCAACAGCCTCAATTATCTCGCGCTTTACATCCTCCAAACCACCCACATCATTCCAAGTAACTTTTGGAACTTCAACGAGAACTTCTCTCATTGCAGAAGGCTCTATTTCTTTTAAAGCAGATTTAAAGTCATTGTAAGTTACTCTCATAGACTCCAAAAGTTCGAGAGGTATTTCATCGCTGTTCATATCTATTTGAGGTATGTACCTTCTCAAAGCCTTCATTGCAGCTTCTTTACAAAGAGCTTCTATGTCTGCTCCAACAAAGCCATGTGTCTGATCAGCCAATTCCCTAAGCATTGCCTTAATTATCTCCCTCTCCAAATCCTGAATTATTTCTTCTGGCAATTTTTCTCTTATAACCTCCTTTATCTTTTCCTCATCATCAAGAGTTTTTACCTCATCGTACACTCTTCGAATTGTTTCAAGTATTTCTCTATCTGAATACTGTTTGTATAGATTCCTGAGAGATTCAAGAACGAAATCGACACGATATTCTGGTTCTATGGGCATATTTCTCGTATGAATCTGCAAAATTTCGAATCTGCCCTCTCTATCTGGAACACCAATTTCAATTTCCCTATCGAATCTACCAGGTCTTCTCAAGGCTGGATCTATTGCATCAATTCTATTAGTTGCACCTATAACTATAACCTGTCCTCTCTCCTCCAATCCATCCATTAAAGCTAATAGCTGTGCAACAACTCTCCTCTCAACTTCACCAGTAACCTCATCCCTTCTTGGCGCAATTGCATCTATTTCATCTATAAAAATTATCGAAGGTGCATTCTCCTTTGCCTCCTCAAATATCTCTCTAAGCCTCTGCTCGCTCTCTCCATAATACTTACTCATTATTTCTGGACCATTTATAGTGAAGAAACTTGCTCCTATTTCATTTGCGACAGCTTTAGCTATCAACGTTTTACCAGTTCCTGGTGGCCCGTAAAGTAAAACTCCCTTTGGCGGATCTATTCCCAAACGCTGGAAAATTTCTGGATATCTTAGTGGCAGTTCTATTACCTCTCTTACCTTCTGTAACTCTTCCTTTAAGCCACCTATATCTTCATACGTAACTCCCGCTTTTCCAAATTTCTCGAATCCCTTTGCAGGTCTATCTCTATAAACAACACGTGTTGTTTCATCGATTATAACGGGACATTTAGGCTCTGTCTTAACTGCAACAAATACCAATGCCTGATTTTGCGGAAATCTGAATCCAAAAGCTGGAGCACTTACTAAAGGAACTAAATCTCCCTCAATCAATGGTCTCTTAAGAAGCTGATGTTTCAAATATTCCCCAACATCTAAACCATAAACTCTAAAATCCATTTTTCTTAAAGGTGCAAGTATAACCATTCTAGCTGGCTGATAATCAGCCCTTCTTACCTTCACTAGATCACCAACGCCTACTCCAGCATTTTCTCTTATGAAGCGATCTATTCTAATTATGTTCTTACCCCAATCTCTCTTCGGTGCTCTCCAAACCTTTGCAACAGTTTTCCTCTTACCTTCTATCTCGATTATATCACCGGGAGATATTCTAAGTCTAAGCATTGCATCTGGATCTAACCTAGCAATACCTCTACCCGAATCACTTGGATAAGCCTGATTGACCTTGAGCGTTAACTCCTCCATATTGTTAAATATGATCAAGTATTAAAAAGGGTTGTGATATATTGCATCCAATGAAACTGATAATAGATTTTGATCAATTAGATGAGGAAAAATTGGTGAATTGCTTAAAGAAACATTTAGGTGTCGAAGGAAGCTTAGATGAGATATTGAAAAAATTGTCTGAATCGTTTGATTTATACGTTACAGAATTGCCACTTCCAAAAAATTCGGATTTATTGAAGAAGATGAAAGGTTTCAGAATTAATCCGAGTAAGAAATGTGATGAAAAAGTGTTATCCAAGCTAGTGAATTTTTGTAAACCCATAGAATCATTTAAAATTGTGGAAATTCATGAGTGCAATGGAATAAGGATAATCTTCGATGATCTTGAAGAGATATATGTTCTTGAAACAAATGTTGATGATGTAAGTGGTGAGTTCATTTCATACGCTGTGGAGGAAATTCTTAAAGATGCTTTGGATGTTTATGTTTATCCCTATGTTGGAAAGAAGGGAAGAATAGGATACATGATTAAGGTGCTATGTAAAGATAATTTAAGTGAATTAGCTGAGAAGATGTGTAAATCTCTACCGACACTTGGAGTTAGAATATACAGTGTAAGTAGATACAAAGTTAAGAGGAAAATTATTGAAAGGACTGTAAACGTTTTCGGAAAGGAATTTAAAGTGAGAGTGAAAGTTTCGGAAGTTTCTGTAAAACCTGAATTTGAGGATATTAAAGAGATTGCAAAAAGTTTGAACAAACCCCTATCGGTTGTTTATCGTGAAGTTTTGAGGGGGTTGAAGGATGAAGATTTCAACTGGAAGTAGATGTTTGGACAACCTTCTGAATGGTGGTTTTGAGACTGGAGCTGTTACACAAATCTTTGGTTCGAGTGGAACTGGAAAAACATCTATATGTCTAATGGCATCATATACAGCAGCAAATAATGGGTTAAAAGTAGCTTATGTTGATACTGAGGGTTTATCTCCAGAAAGGGTAAATCAGATATTTGTTGAGAGGGAGAAATTGAAGAATGTATACATATACGATGTAATTGACTTTAAGCAACAGAGTTCTGCAATAAAGGAATTGGCAAAGTTATGTAAGGAGGAGATGTTAAAGCTTGTAGTAGTGGATTCCTTTACACTTCTCTATAGAAGTGAACTTGAAGATTTAGAGAAACAGATAAAGGTTAAGAGAGAACTAATTGCCCAGCTAACATTTCTCTTGGGTTTGGCGAGAAAGTTCGATTTGGCTGTAGTAATAACAAATCAAGTTTATACAGATGTTAGAACTGGAGAAGACAAACCTTTGGGTGGACCGAGTATAGATCACATTTGCAAAACCATAGTTGGATTGGAAAAGATGAACAAAAAAAGAAAAGCTGTTTTAATAAAGCATAGATCAAAGCCAGAGGGTGAATCATGCGAATTTATCATAACAGATAAGGGAATTGAGCCTTAGATAAAAATTAAAAATTTAAATTTTCATTTGTGAGATAGCGTTACAATCTTGGCGATATTCTATGCATTGGGTGGAATCTTTGGAATTGTCAGTGATGCCTTGACTATAAATATTGTATCAATTGCTTTGGGTATACTGAATTTTGCCATAGCCTACGGTCTTTGGAAAGGTCAGAATTGGAGCAGAATACTTGTTATATTATGCATTCTTGGGATTTTAAGTGGTATAGTTTTGGTTGCAATTGGACCTATAATCATTTCTATGC
>Ga0190367_1001648_pt1 | contig 12621 bp, 15 predicted proteins | sample 4872181011_MG_FD_171838 | JGI IMG/M metagenome (GOLD analysis project Ga0190367, IMG submission 171838) | Hydrothermal vent microbial mat bacterial communities from Southern Trench, Guaymas Basin, Mexico - 4872-18-10-11_MG | ecosystem: Environmental > Aquatic > Marine > Hydrothermal vents >... | reverse complement strand
TGTCTTTGGCTTTTCTTGCGCACCACCTTATCCTGAAGGATTTTTGGGCCACGGTTATTATTATCTTGTAGGAATTCTGGAAGAACAGAATCTTCAGGAAGGGGTTTCTTTTCCTCATAAGAATCCTCGATATCTCCACCCTGTAGTTGGAGGTTTGTTTCCAACGTTTTACGGCTTGGAGGGCTTTGTCTAAATCAATAGTAGCTAACCACCTAAGATCGAAAACTATTCCTCTGTTGTTCAGGATTAGTTTATGCGCCATAAAATTTTGTATATATGAAAATATATTTAAATGTTACTCCTCGCTAACCGTCCAAACAAGCCCCATCTCCTTCAAATCGTATATCTCTAAAACGGTTCCGTCATCAAAAACCAAGTCGAAACCAAAATCATCAGGATCCTCCGTGTTTATCCTAACATCGACGACTTTCTTTCCTATCAGCTTCCTTAGCTCCTTAACATCCTCAGCTTTCAAGGTTGTATTTCCTCCTCCAGAACCAGGTCTCCAAATCTCTTGCCCTTTCTCGGGCAAAATTGCAGAGAATATGCCTGGTGTAACCTGGAGATCCGCAGGGATCCTGCATCCTCATATCCATACTTGTCGCCGCCGCAAGAACTCCCGCCGTCTCTTTCGGATCCAGTTTTTCAAATTTGCACTCCACTCCCTCTGGGGTAAACCTACAGGACATTCCTGTTTTCTCGAACAGCTCCTTCATCGCTTTGTTCACTTCTCTGTCATCATCAAAGTACTTCACCTTTCTCTCCTTAAGATTAACTCTGGTGGCGTGTCCCGCTGCGGAACCCACTCTAAAAATACCCTCCTCTTTCCCCAGATGCGCAAATAAAGCCTCGTAGTCTCCTCTAGAATACAACTTCTGTTCGTAATTGCGTCTGGTAAACTCATCCCACGCCTTGCACATCTCCACCAAAGCAGGGTCTGCATCCTCAGTAGCATAACATTTCGTTGTGCCCTGTACCTTTTTGCCGATGTGCTTTTCAATATCCTCTATAACCCTGTGGAGACAAGATGCCAAATCGTTAATGTAGGAAGCGTCGGATTCTGATACTCTATAAACACACCTTACCCTCAGTTTGCCCTCTATTTCATTGCAAACGGCTCTAATAAGGGGTTTTTCCACTTCCGTGAATATAGCAAGGGATGCCGCTTCAACCTTCTCTACCAGACGGCAATCCGTGTAGGGAAAGTCCTTTATAGCTCTGCCTATTTGGTAACACTCATATCTCGCCTCGTGTAGATTATTAATCGCCCTCTCTGCAAGTTTCTTCTGGTATTCGATATCCTTATTTAATTGTTTAGCTGTAGCTAGCTCCCTCAGAGCTTTTTCCGCCTCATAAAGATGGTCGAGCAACATTTATATTAAATATTAGATATTTTCTAAATTTAATTTTGTTTTCCATATGGAAAATAATTGAAAAGCTAAACTATGCTATTTCTAACCAAGGAACCTCGATTAGTTGCTTATATTTCAATCCAGCTGCATGTCCTACCTTCCATCCGAAAAACCACCTATCCCCAAGCATTTCTCCATGATCTGCAGTAATTACAAAACGTCGCTAAGAAAGCCTCGCTCTTCAGAGCGGGGATGGATTAGGGGAGGTGGGAGCGGGGAGGTTGGCGGTAGGTTTTTCTACCAAAAGCTTTAAATACTTTTTTGTGTAGTAAAACATTAGTAGTATGTGGTGCATAGTGAAAGTCAGAGTTCCAATGAGACTGGAAACTCAACTAAACGAGTTAACGAAAGAAAGTGCAAGGATTTGGAATGAAACGAGAAAGTTTATACTCTCACAAATAGACTTAGACTATTTGCTTAGTCTTATATGCAATAAGAAAAGCAGAGAAGCTTATACTATTCTCAATACATTGAAATGGAATGCCCAAAAAGCCATTAAGTCAGACATTCTACACTCTCAAACCGTTCAAGCAATTCAAGACTACTTAACAGCATCTATCAAATCCTATTTGAAGAATAAATCCCACGATGAGTCTCACAATCTGCCAGGAGAGGTTAAATGGTATCCATTGGTCTGGAAGAACCAAGCAATTAAGTTCGTCGATGGTAAAATTCAGCTACCTTTAGCGAGAGGAAAAGGTAAAATCATTGTTCCTTTAAAGAAAAAGCACAAGAAGCAACTAAGCAGGTTTTTAAACGAGTTCAACGGAGTAATCCGTTGGGTTGTGGTAACGAGGAAGTATGGATGTTATTGGATGCAGGTATTCGTCAAAGCTGAAGACGTTAAAGCTGACGTTGACGTGGGGAGACGATTATTCATCGATATTGGAGAAGTTCATCCGTTTGTAGGTTGGAACGAGGCTGACAACGAGTTTGTATTTTTCAACGGTAGATACATCAGGAGTCTTAAGCAGTTGAGGTTAAAACTCATCGCTAAGAAGCAATCTATGTTATCAAAGAAGCAAAAAGGTTCGAGAAGGTGGAGAAGAGTAAAGCAATCCTTCGACAAGCAAATCTGGAAGCTCGAAAGGAAAATCACCGATTTGGAGTGCAAATACATTAAAGCTTTGCTTGACTATTGCTTAAAGCACAAAATTGGAACAATTGTCATCGGTGATTTAAAAGGAATTAGAGAAAACAACGACAAAGGTAATGGTGTTAATCAAAAAATCCACAACATGTGGAGGTTTAGAAAATTAGTTGATAGGTTGAAGTATAAGCTCTCCGCATACGGGATTAGAGTGGTGGAGGTTAGCGAGGAATACTCCACCCAACTCTGTCCCGTATGCGGAGAGTCAAACAAACCTAACGGTAGAATCTACAAGTGTAAGTGTGGTTTCGAGTTCCATCGAGATTTTGTCGGCGCTATCGGTATAGCTCGAAACTTCTACAACTTTGAACTAAAAAAGGGGTTTAAGTGGCCAGCTCCTGAGAAAATATGTATTAAAGTGTTCAAAGTAGATATTGATAAAGCTGTGGTGAAAAGTATCGTGGTCTCTGTTGGGAGACCACGTAGCTGGAACGGCACACCCGCCGTAAGGCGTAGCTCGCCCTTCGGGGCGAGAAACCCCGCACTTTAGTGCGGGGAGTGTCATGGGTTGCAGCACCTTCCTAGCCCACTCATAGGTATGCGAAGCGGGAGAAATTGCCTTAAATAGCTTGCAGTTAAAGCGTTTCTCAAAGAATCTGTAAGCATATTTTTTAAAGTAATCGTATCTACAAGCATCCAAAATGATAAGCAAATCCCAATCCTTTCTATATACCTGCTCTTTTTGATCCATTTCTAAAATAGTAATCACTACTTCCAGCAAAATTAAAAATATTCTTATTTTTTGCGAAGTATGATAATCCACTCATCTGGCTGGAAAAATGATATTTTTCTCATCCTGAAAGCTTTTAAGAGAAACGTCAGTAGCTTGTGGGGGTATCCATAAGGGAGATGCTGTTTCACCTCAAGAATCTCCAGCTCTGGAAACAACCTAAACCACTCTGGCGTTATTACATATTTATGCTCAGGATCTAAAAAAGCATTAGGGTGATATTGATAAGGTACTCTCACTTTTATAATAGCTCCTTTTCTACAAACCCTGATAACCTCCTTCATGACCTTGTAAGGAGATTCAAGATGCTCCAAAACATGATAAAGCAGGACCTCTTCTACAGAGTTATCTGGGAAAGGTAACTTCTGCTTATCCAAATCGAGAACTATATCTACCGTAGGCAACCTTCTTTTGTCTATGCCTATGTAACCTTTATGCTTTTTCAAACCACAACCGATATCTAGCTTCATTTTTTAAAAGCAAATTCTTCTTTAAAAGATAGTATAAATCCTGTGGTTTCCTTATTAATTCACCTGTGTTTGAGCTAAAGAATCCTTGATTGCTATGATCCGCTATATCGCCCACTATCTGCATACCATGATCCGAAACTACATAAACAACCACATCGCCAAATTTCTCATGAATTTCTTTTACAATTCTTTGCACCTCTAGAGCTAATTTCATCCTTTCAACGAATTTTGTATAGAAAAGGTGCCCTATTGCATCAATTAGATTTGTGTAGAAGAAGTAGAAGTCGTATTGCTTCTTAAGTGCAACGAAAAATTCCTCCGAAGCTTTCCTGTGTTGTTCCCATACTAGAGAGTAGTATTCATCCCATGCACCCTCTCTTATAAGCCTCATTCTTTCCTCATGGTGAGGTACTCCATCATATCCTGGTATGCTGTTATGCCAGTAGCTAACTCCTCTTTCCTCTAATTCCTCAAAGATTGTTGAGATGTTATTTCTTTTTAGGAAATCCTCAAGAACCATCATTGCAGGTCCTCTAGGATCCCTTGTAAAAGCATCCCAAACCTTGCCTAATAGAGCCCTCAACCGTAGAGGAAGCACTCTTCTTAAAATGTTAGAAAAGGGAGGCTTGTGCCTTTTTCTCATTTTAATATATATTCTCTCCATATCCTCAGGTTTTCGGCCTGTAAGCATGGAAGCCCATATTATCGGTGTAAAGGGGTCTGTTTTGAAATCGCTGAGATCTGTAGCTGTGTATGCTTTCTGCATAACTTCTTTCAACTTAAACCTCTCTACGAGATCTATACCAAGGCCGTCAAAACCTAAACATATTAGCATTTTAGCACTTCCTTCGTTTTCTCCCTTATTTGCTTCCTAAATCTTGAAATATCGAAAAACTCAGCTCTTTTCCTTATAATTTTTGGGTTAAATTTTGTTTCATCGAAATTCTTAATTGCTTTAATGAAGTTCGCAAGATATGGTGGGTTTATCAGCAAGCCCGTCTTGCCATGAATGATGCTTTCTCTAAATCCTCCCTCATTAACGCATAACACTGGCTTACCTGAAGCCATTGCCTCTATAGGAACCATTCCGAAATCTTCATCAATTGGTGTTTGAATAACTCCTTTGCAGTGAGCGTAAAGGTCTATAAGCGTTTTCTCATCTACTCTGCCCACCCATTCAACATTCCTAACCTTCTCAACCATTTTCGCAATCTTTTTCTGGTAATCCGTTCCATATTCCGCTTTTCCAACAATTATTAGTTTTTCATTTGGCAATCTTTTGAAAATCTCTATTTGCAGATCAACTCTTTTTTCAGGCATAATCCTCTGAACGGATAGCCAATAACCGTCGCTTTCCGCATGGTAGAATTTCTTGGTATCTACTGGAGGGTATATGACTTGAGAAGGCAGACCATAGACAAACACAACTCTTCTCTGCGTATTTCTTGAATTAACAACAATTTCTTTTACATTTCTCATAACAACGAACCTGTCTATTATTCTCCAAGATTTGGCCCACAAATCGAATGCGGTTCTCCAGAAAAAGTTATAGCGGGATTTTATGTTCTCGTAAAGATCGTATATTGCTCTGTTGGGTGAGTGGCAGTACCAGATATTTTTGCTGTTCATGTTAGATGCGAACACGGCCCACATCCCGCTCAACCACAGGAGATCGTATTCCTCTAACTCTTTGTGGATGAGGAATCTGAAGGCATCTATCATTCTTATTATAGCATAGGCTTTGTCCCACTCCAGGCTCGGGATCTTATTTAGCTGAACGATGTTGAATTTTTCAAACTCCTCATACGTTTTTTCAGGTGTATAGCATGCAACATATATTGTTTTGGCATTTAGTGCTTTTGCCAACTCTAGGGCTACTCTTTCTCCACCTCCCTTATTTTCAAGTCTATCATGCACTACAGCTATTTCTACCATCTTCCCTCCTCCATTGCTTTTCTGAATCTCTCCCAGATTTCATCATAGATATAATAGCATATTGTTTTTATTACTAGTTCTAGTGCTCCCACCTTCAATCCTAGCGTTAATTTTCCCGTTAAAATGACCACAATAAGAGGAGTTATCACGAAAGACGCTAGTATTCTGTAGATTATTGCTTTCAGAAGGAAAATTTTCCTCAACTTTCCGACATTTTTCCCAGTCATAACCTTTCTATATACGAAAATATATTTAAATGTTTCTACTAAAAATATCCGAGCTCTCTCAATCTTCTCATAACCTGTTCCTTAGCTACCTCCCTTCCAGCTCTCTCAGGCAAATGAGGTGGTATTGGCTTAACAAGATCTTTATCATCCCCAATGCTCCTGTATCCTTTATCATACAACTTGCAATAGGGAACATTGTATTTTCTGATGTAAGCCCAGATATCTCTTTCGGTGAAGTGAAGGATTGGGTGAATTCTAACATGGTTTTCCCTTTCAGAGAAATACTTCTCGCCAGCTCTAGCCTCGCATTCATCCCATCTAATTGCAACAAACAATCCTTCTATTTTATAACTCTCTATAATTCTCTTAATCATCTCTATTTTGTATTTGCCAAGGAGCATTTCCTTTTCTTTCTTGGAAAGCATATCATAATCAGCTAGCAAAGAGAAATCTCCTATGTATATAAGATTAAATTTCCACCTCTCTGAAAGGTAATTGACGAATTCGTAAACTTCCTCAAAGTGATGGCCCGTGTCTATGAAGAAAACAGGAATATCTATTTTTCCTCTCGCTCTTTTTATGAGGTGGAGCATAACGGTGGAGTCTTTGCCCCCTGTAAAGCAAGCACCCAGTCTTTCAAATCTTTCAAACGCTTCCTGAATAACACCCACGGATTTCTCTATTTTCTCCTCCAGCATTCTAATCTTCCTTCAGTCTTTTATCTAATTCTTCAAAAAATTCCTTTTGGCAATAAGGGCAATCTATATACTGGAATGGTTCATAACCATGCATATAATCAAGGAAATATATTTTGTGCCTTCCGCAATATCCTAAGTATATATTCTCCGGTCTCTTGAAACCGTAGTCTTTATATAGCTTTACATAACCAAGAATACGTGCTATAATTCTCTTAAATAAGCTTACCTTCCTCGCATCTATCTCCATAGGATACTTGCTTGGTCCGTAGCAGATTTTGCGGTTATCCTCCATGTTTCTCCAACCACTCCTTAACCTTACTTGCATTGCATGAGCAGTAAATAGTTCCGTTAACCTTTGTTTTGTTAACGACTATGTCGAGAGCTACGCAGGTGTAGCTTCCGTTAAAATCGCATACGGTTCTGTCCCAGCATGCTGGGAATGTAAAGCTCTCTATTGTAGCATTTGGGAAAATAAGCGTTCTGTTAACGAAGCAGTAAGGGTCGTAAATGATGAGGAGATCCTTCATTATTTCAGGATGATTCTTCACAGCATACGTCGCCAAACCCTTTGAAAAATTATAATCCTTGTCCATATCGGAGTAGATAAGCACAGAGCGATACAGAGTAACTCCTATCACCATACCCGCAATAAATAAAAGTAAAACAATGAAGGGGTTCACATCATTCCTTTTGGTAGAGGATCTCCTCATTCGCACTCCCACCTGCAGTGATTGTATTTGTATGGCATTCCTTTGAGAACTTCCTCACATGGCGGTATCACCTTGATATGTCTATTTTCTAAATACTATTTAAATATTTCTATCCGAAAAAATCTAGAATATCTTTGAGAAGTTCTAATATTCTCTGGATTATAGAATTAATAATATCGCTTATTGAAATAGAAGGTTTGGGAGGTGTTTTAGTTACACGCAATTGGATTTCATGGCGAGGTGCTAAGAGCTCCATTCCTGCCTGAGTTCTGATATTATAGAGACCTTCTCTTAAAGGAACGCAAGTGGAATAGCCAAAGGAGTAACCTTTAGACGGTATTGTTATGTAAGTAATAGGAGTGCATCCTATTTTCTCTCCGTGATAGCACCTCTGTATCTCGATGCGATAACCAACATCTACTTTTTCTACTGAAAGAATTTTAGTTTCGACTAATTCGGTGCTGTTGGGATAACTCATCCTCAGTATAAAAGAAAAAGGTAGTTTCAATGTGTCCATGATTTGTATGTGTCCACTCGTATAAACACAAAGCTCCGTGCCAGCTACCCTATAGCTACTTATAACATAATAAAGAGATCTCGATGTTCTCTTGCTCTCTGAAATCTTCTGGACATACCATTCCTCAGCATATCCAGAAGCTACTACTATTACCAGTAAAATACTCAATATTACGAGCTTCCTCAACCGAACAACCCCCTTATCATCGCTATTATTTTATCAATAAGAGATGTCGTTTTCTCGTAAGTTACTTCTGGTATTTTCATAACTCCTGCAGGTATTCTCGAAACTTCATCCATCAAATCGTTAATCGCTTCCTCTATCTCATCGATCTTTGCAAGGATTGACGTTGCTGTTTGGTTAAGCCCCGTAACATTCACGGATATGCTTTCATTAAGGGTTTGATTTTGTATTTCATCAAGCTCCGTTAGGTTTGATATTATCACATCGGATGTGGAGTTTATATTCTGCAACCTAGGAATTAAATCATCCGTTATGTTTGAAAGGCTTGCGTTGAGGTTGCTCTCAACATTTACTGCTTGAGATTCCAAGGCAATGGGTCTCACGCTAATGCCTTTGGATATGTGCTGGATTGCTCCAGTAACGTTGGCAACAACAACCACCACATACTCCCCCTCCTGAGTTGGAGTCCATGTGTAGTTGTAGACGCACACGCCTATGGGCGACTCATAGCCGCATGTCATCTGAGCGTCCTTAACAACTGCGCTCATAGAAGAATCCAGAATGGTTATCTTCACATCAGATGCATTAACGGCATGACCCGTTGAGTTTGTGAATGTTGCTGAGATTGTAACTGCGTTGTTGGGGTATGTGATTGAGGTTGTTAAGGAAGTAGCATATGCACTGCTCAAAACCACTACGATTGCCAGTATTGTTAGCAATATTTTTCTTATCATGGCTTCAAGGATTGAACTGCTTGTTTAAGCTGTTGGAGTAGCTCATGCAACTTATTTGCGGTTTCTTCAGCGGCTTGTTGACCAGCTCTCTTTATTTGCTTAATTTTATTCATTATTGTTTCTCTTAGTTCTTCAATCTTATCTAATAAATCCTCTAAACTTGAAAGTGCTGAGTTCAGTTTTTTCTGAACCTCTTCCACACCTTCGCTGCTGGCAGACCTTACCTTATCAAGTATTTGTTGTGCTTTGGATACTGCGGTTTCCGCAAGGCTCTTTATCTTGGATTGCTTGCTTTGGATTTCGGCAACCGCAGGTATTACAACATCCGTTATGTTCTTCTTTACCGCTTGCGACTTTGATTCAAGATTTGAGAGTTGAGATTGGGTTGCGTATTTGAAGACCGAAATACTTGATACAGCTTGGATTGGTGTTCCTTCGGGGTCTGCATAGATTATGATTGTGTATTCCCCCTCTGTGCTTGGTAGGGTATAGCTGTAGTTATATACGCAGGCCCCTGCGGAGCTTACATAGCCACAAGACATTGGGGCGTTGCTGACTAGCTCCGTCATGCTCGGGGATAGGATTGTTATGTTGCAGTAGCTGGTTACGTTGGTCGCATGCCCCGTTGAGTTCGTGAAGGTTACAGCTATTTGCAAAGTGTTGCCCGGTCTTGCGAGAGAGGCAGAGATTTCCGCCTTGACGGGGTATTTCTCATATACGGTGAATGTTTTCGTTACTTTCCATGTATGGCCATAGGTGTCGTTGAAAGTTAGGTTTAGCTGCACCGAGGAATGAGGCTTTGAGCCGAGTAAGGAGCTTAGTATGAGAATCCATACTTTGCTTTCCTCCTGGGTCGTGTCTGCGGGGATGTTTCCTAGATGCTTGGTTGCGTCGCTTCCCAAAGCTACCGTCGAGGGGTATTCAATAGTTGCGTAGCTGTCGTTAATTGGTAGGTATTTTGAGGATATTTTGTAGCCTGCATACCATTCATAACCTGCGTAGGGGGTTGTTGCTAGGAGGTCTGGGATAAGAGTACCTACCTTGAATGTTAGGTATTTGGATACTGAATTGTTGTGATCGTAGATTTCAGCCTTCCAGGTACCATATGCATCCGTTGTTTGCAAATCGTATGTTATGTTGATTTCTCCGTTTGCATCAGTTAAGCCGTTGGTTGTTGCTTTCACCACTCCGTTGGGATCCGTTATGTTGATTGTGATGTTGTAATTGGCTAATGCCTTTACCTTGGCGAAGATTGTGTCTGGGTTGTTGGCTATGTAGATTGTTTCAGAGTAATCAGGGTAGGGTTGGTCTTTTCTTGCAAGAGCTTGGACGAATAACTTACCTACTTTTAATGAGAGGGAGTCTGCGTAGCTGATGTTGACATCGCTTACATTAACTATCCAGGTGCCTGGTTGGTCTTTTAATGCAAGGGTGTACTCGCAACTTATGGAGCCGGAGCTATCTGTGAAACCCTCACAGGTGTATTTGAGGTTGCTTGAGGGGTCTGTTATGTTGATTGTGATGTTGTGGTTTGGGGCTGCAGAGAAGGTGAAGTCTAGGGTGTCTTTATTGTCTGCTATGTAGTAGATGTTTTTGCTGGATTCTAGTTTGACTACCCAGGTTGTTTTGGAGCCTTCTTTAGTTGCGTTGCTATCGTATAGGCTGATTGTCCATTGCCCTGCTGAATCTGATGAGGATAGGGTGTAGGAGCAGGTGAATTTTCCCAAGGAATCCGTTAGACCATTGCATGTTGTTTTGAGGTTATTTGAGGGGTCTGTTATGTTGATTGTGATGTTGTGGTTGGGAACTATGCTAACAGTTATGTCTAGAGTGTCTGTAGTTATTGAAGTTCCTACTTTCTTTATTGATGCTACTTGAGGGCTTACGGTTGTTGCTTTGGAGAGGTTGTAGTATTCTTCTTGTGCTGTTAATGGAGATGTTGTTGGTTCTGGGTTAACTAACTTGTGAACAAGAATCCAATCACACCTTATGCCAACATTGCCCCCAGTATCATAAGCTACAATATGTATGTGCCTTTGTATAGCGTTAGGATATGGAGCCTCCTTCACAATATTATCAAGCCAATACTCGTTATAAGTATCAGAAAACCGCTTTAGTTCAACAATATGCCATTCCTCATCTTTAGCAACGCCATAGTCTATTAATGCTCCATTAGTACCATCACCTTGATACCCTGTGATAGTACTCTCTACATCTCTTACTCTGAATACATTATCCTGATCTACTCCGTCCAATTCTTGATAATCAGTACCCAGTCCCAACCACCTGTTTCCTGTTCCTACATTTTGAGCTTGTACTCTTGCACGCAAAGAGATACCTACTCCAAATGTTTGCTCACTATCAATACACTTTATACCAGAATCTGCTGCGATGCTTACTATACTATTGCTTATTGTTATACTACCCGAACCCCCTTCCACCCATTTACTCGTATCCAAACTTGTTCCTTCAAAATCATCAAAAAACTCAAAAACTTGCGTTCCATTGCTTACAGAAGTTGCATCAGGATTCCCGTAATACATATAAACGGTTGCATTGTCGTTTGCTGGAATTTTAGGAACTTTAACCCAAATTATCGTATTATCGCTGTTGCATCCAGATTCAATCCAATATGGAATTTCCTGCTCATTTCCTGAGGTTTCATTCAGCCATGTAAATCTTATATCCGAGCAATCAGATTTCATCCTACCTCCTTCAATGAAATAAGTTGTGTTTACGGTAATTTTTGCCTGAAAATCAGGCTGGTATACTTTGTAGAAAACCTCTGCCTTCGTTATATTTATTTCCCCAGTAGAGTTGATTTCATAGGTTATATTTACGACACCATTTCCTGCTTCAAACACAGTTGAATTTATTGAAAAGGTGTAGCTGTTGCTTGTCAAAGGCAACTGCCCCATATAATACCCGTTAATCGTAACATTTGCCGTGTCAGTTGCCGTATCATTGTCGTAGTAAATAGTTACTTCAGCTCCTTGCGAATATTCAGGATTTGTTAGCTGAATTATGTGGTTTGCTGGTGAGGTTGTCGTGTCTAAAGTAATTTGAGTATCGTTAACATCAGTCCTGTTCCAATCCTGTCCCTGAACCTCTATAGGAATTCTATAGTTGAAATCCGTGAAATACCATGCGTAAGAGTTAGAAGTAAGCATAATGCTGACTGCTACTGCAAGGAATATTAGGGCAAATATTCTTTTATTCATTATTTTATTTTTTGTTATTTCATTATATTTTAAAAAAAATTTAAAAAAGAAAAAATCAACTCAAAATCTTGCCGTATTCAGCTTCTAGGTACGGATCTATGAACAGCTCTGCAAGCGGATTTACCAGAGCTATGTAAAGCGCAGCTAAAGTCACTAAACCAGGTATTGTTAATGTCCCTCCAACCACTACTGCAAACAGGTCTGCAATAGCTACTTGGGAAGTTGCTATGAATTTACTACCTTTCACCAAAACGAGCACCAGGAAATACAGCAAAGCTCCTCTGGCTGCGAATGCAAGCATATGTTTGGGTTCTAGCTTATACTTTCTCTTAGCGCTCTCCAGAAGAATTGCCTTTCCGATCTCACCGCCGATAATTGCTCCAACTATAAGCGCTATCAGCGTTGGTATGTTAAAGCTCACGAAAGTTACCGTCGCTAATAAGCTAACCAAACCTATCCCTAGAATAATCCCTACAAAACTTACCAGATCCACAACCGCATCCTCTACGGTTATATCTCCTTTTAATAGGGTTCTCAAAGCCATCCTTCACCACCCCTAATTATTTTTTCAATAAAATAAAAATAAAACAAAGGTTTGTGTTTACTCGTTAGCTGTATACATACACTTCAACTT
>Ga0190367_1001647_pt1 | contig 12622 bp, 15 predicted proteins | sample 4872181011_MG_FD_171838 | JGI IMG/M metagenome (GOLD analysis project Ga0190367, IMG submission 171838) | Hydrothermal vent microbial mat bacterial communities from Southern Trench, Guaymas Basin, Mexico - 4872-18-10-11_MG | ecosystem: Environmental > Aquatic > Marine > Hydrothermal vents >... | reverse complement strand
GGTCAACGCAGTTCCGGGAGATGAAGGTTATGATCTGGCGCTTCTTGTCCTCCACGAGCTTCCTCCTCTGCTCGGCCGTGAGGAGGAGCTCCCCCTGCCTCACGATGACCTCTATGGCCTTCCTCACGTCATCCGTCCTGAAGGCCTTGAGGAGCGCCTCCCGCGAGGCCCTCAGGCCCTTCTTCCAATCCGTGTAGATCATGTCCATGGCCACTACCTCATCGAGCGGCACAGGCTTGCCTTCCACCTTGAGCTGGAAGGCCTTGTCCGGATCCACGACCACCTCGAACTTCTCACCAGCCCTGGAGAGCCTGATGACCGTGTATTTCCTCATGGTCTCCCAGCCTCGGGCGCCCGAGCCTCAGGAGCTCCCGACCTTCTCTATGTATTTCTCCACCTCCTCATCGCTGAGCAGCCTGTAGCGCTTCGTGTCAGCAGGCACCACGGCTATCCTAATCCTGGTGCTCTCGCCCCGGGCCTCAGCCGACCTGAGCAGGCACTTCACGGCCAGGGTGATGGCTTCCTCAAGCGTCATGTCCTCCCGATACTCCTTTGTGAGGATGGACTCAGCTACATCGCGGCCCCGGCCCACGGCCACGGCCTTGTAGGAGTAGTAGGAGCCGCCCGGGAAGGTGATGAAGACCTTCGGGCCCGTCCGGTCCACGCCGCCTATGATGAGCGAGACGCCGAAGGGCCTGACGCCCGCGTGCTGGGTGTAGAGCTGCTTTATATCGCAGATGCGCTTCGTAACCATCTCCACATCTATGGGCTCATCGTAGAGGAGCCTATTGCTCTGGGCGTAGATGCGGGCGTGGTCGATGAGGATGCGGGCATCCGGCCCTAAGCCCACGAGGGCCACGCCTATGTGCTCGTCCACTTGGTAGAGCTTCCACTCGAACGTGGGGTCTTGGAGCTTTGAGCGGAGCTCCTCCTCGGCCCCCAGCACCACGCCCTCCTTGCACCTGATGCCTATGATGGTCCGGCCCTTATTCACCGCCTCCTGCGCATATTCCACCTGGAAGAGGCGGCCCTCTGGCGAGAAGACCGTGATAGCCCTATCGTAAGCTCCTGGCATGGCAAAGGCCATGCTTCAGCACCTCTCGCTCCAGGGGCTTTAAGGGCGGCAGGCGGATTTAAAACCTTTACGTGCGAGCGTGAGCGCGGCCTGCCATCTTGTCATCGCGAACAGTGTGGCCATCATGGCTAGCTGAGAGTGAGGCGGGAAACCTGATGTCTCTGGCATCAGCATCCAAAGCTTAAGCCCCATGCCACGGCTTGGGGCTTAAGCTAACGAGTGGAGACACCGCGTGGGGGCTGCTCCCTTGTCCAACGACAGGCTGGAGGAGCTGTCGAGGAAGCTCGATGAGGTGGTGAGGCGCCTGGAGAAGCTTGAGAACGCCCTGAGCCTCCTGATAGACCTTGACGTGCTGCCGGGACTCCTCTCCCTCCTCCTGAGCGGCACCAGGATATGCTCAAGCCGCCTAAGGGCGCTAAGGCGGGCTCTAGTGGCCGAGGCCGTGCTGAGGCAGCTGCCAACCCATGACGACATCTCGCAGTGCGTGGTGGAGGCCCTGGCGGAGGGAGGCCCTATGAACATCTCGGAGCTCACGAGGGCCGTGAGAGCCAGGCGCGGCCGGGCGAGCAGGCGCGTGGTGAGGCAGAGGCTTGAGAGGCTGCGCGAGCTGGGGCTGGTGGTCGAGGTCAAGGGCTTCGGGAGGAAGTTCGACCTACCCGGGCGCCTGCCTGCCAGCGAGCGGAGGAGACTAGGTGGCCAGAGACTGGCCACTAGGGACCGGAAGCGTGAAGAGCGTTAGCCAGCCCTACTCTAGCCCGGTGAGGTGCCGTGGGCGAAGGGGAGCGTGAGAAGGGAAAGCGGTATCGGGTCTCAGATGCCGAGGAGGTAGCTGAGGTCCTGGGCGCGGTGAGCGAGGCGCTGCCCAAGCTCATAAGGGACACCATCCGCTCCGTGATATCCGAGGAGACAGGCCGGAACCTGGGCAAGGCGGTGGGCGCCTTCTACAAGGAGCTCGTGAGCTCCGGGATAGCGCCCGAGGACGCGCTAGACATGGCCAAGAAATACCTCACCTCCCTCATGGAATCGGGCGAATCGCTGCTGAAGGCCATCAAGGGGCCGCTGAAGGTCCAAGTGAGGGCCGGGGAGGAGGGAGAGGCAGAGGAGGAAGCCGAGGAAGAAGCAGAGGACTGATGCAGGGGAGCAGAGGGAATTGCTCTCCTGGCTCAGAGCTGCCCTCACGGCCCTGAGGGGGCTTGTGAGGCTCGCGGCCACCTCCCTCTCCCTCCGCTTCTTTCTGTCGAGCCAGCTTAGGGCAGCCGAGAGAGGGCTGAGGCAGGAGCTCCTAGCCCAGGGCCTGCCAAAGGAGGCCGTGAAGGAGCTGGCGAGGGCCTTCAGGTGCTCGGCCAAAAGGCTCGCGGACGGCCTAATGGCCTCTATGGACATCAGGAGGCGGCTTGCCGTCAGAAGGTGAACACGTGAGCTTCAACGCAGAAGCGCTCAGCGACCCAACAGCCTTACGGTAGGCCGTCTAAGTTTACGTCAAAAACGGGGGAGTGTTTTTTTTTCACGGCACCGTGTAAGGCAGTCACTACCGCTGGATGTTCGTCTCGACTTCCTTGTGGATGGAAACCTCTATGGCTGAGGGGGCTGGCGTCCCACGCGGAGTGGGCAACTCCACCCTTATGTAGATGTCCACTACTATGAGGAGCTTATCGCCCCTCACCTCATCGGCCGATATGTAGATGGTTATGGTCTTGTCCGTGCCTTTAGTGAACTCCATGGTCCTGTTGAAGAGCAGATTGCCTTCTTCATCGTAGATCGCTATGACCTTCCTGAAGAAGACATCAGCGCCGGGCGCCTTTGCCCTTATTTTGTCCTCCGGCCCCTCCTTCACCATGGGCTTCTTGAACTCGATGCTAGGCCCTACCCTCACCCTCCTCGCGCTGACCGAGATATCCACTTTCACGTCCCTGAGCGGCGAGGTAGCAACGGGCGTGTAGGTGAAGGCCAGCTCGACCTCAACGGCCTCTTTTCCACCTAAGACCGTGCTCTCGATGAACTCCTTGCCGCCTAGGGCCAGATACCAGATGCCAGCGCCGACCGCCAACAGTAGTAGGACAGCCACCGCGGCTGCCCTAGAGCCCAACCGTCCTCCCCGGTGAAGAGGACAGCCCGGGATGTTAAAGGCATTCCGCTTTCTATACACCTAGAATCCCGCTCTTTCCCGGTCCCCGCGGCCCTTGGGCATCAACTTGACCTCTTTCATCCTGAAGACGCCTGTATAACCATCCCAGACCAGCTCGCTCCCCACGACCTCAAGCCTGTAACAGTAAAGGGGCGCGCTCGACACATGCCAAAGAATGGAAGTAGGCGAAGAAAAAGCTAGCTCGAACCTGGAAGTCCCGCTCTCCACGTCCTTAGCTCAGGAGCCTCCTCGCCAGCTCCTTGTAGGGCTCTAGGTCTATGGCCCTGCGTAGGAAGACCATCTCGAACTCGGGCGGGCCAGCCCCATGCCAGGTGGCTGGCGCGTGCATGAGCCAGAGTTGGAGCAGCCTGACCAGCTTCAGCCTCTCCTCTGCCGAGCCGCGGGCGGCCAGGTATTTGCGCACGGCGTCGCCCACCTCTGGGTTCTCCATGTCCTTCATCGTGGGCGCCGTTACCACCAGGCCGCCAGCCACATCGCACGCGTATTTCACGGCCTCATAGAAGTAGTCGGCTGTGAGGAGCTTGGCCATATTCGCGTAAATCACGTCCGGCGTGTAGAAGCCTGAGCCCTCTGGGTCCTCGTGGCCCTCCAGGGCCGCCATGCGGGCGCAGGCGTAGATGACGTTCCTCAGCACGACTGTGCGGGTGATGTAGTTGCGGATATGCCTTGCCCTCGCGGTGCCCAGGCAATCGGCCATGAGGGCCATAGCGCCTATGAGGATGTCTAGGAAGCCCGCCTTGCAGGGGCCACCGCATATCATGCGGTGGATGTTGGCGAAGCGCGTAACGAGCGGGAGGGCGTAGCCCACCTCGCCGTGCATGAAGACGTGGTCCCAGGGCACGAAGACATCATCGAAGATTATCATGCACGTCTCCCTGAACCCGTAGGGCCAGTTGGGCACCTCCTCCGGCTTGGCGGACTCGCGGAAAGCGCTGTAGAAGTTATACTGGCAGATATACTTCACGCCCTCCGCGCCAGCGGGGACAGCACACACGATGGCGAACTCCTCCTCCCCCTCCCTCAGGGCCACGTTAGGCATGACGAGGTGGTAGTGGTTGGCCCAGGCACCGCTCTGGTGGAGCTTGCAGCCCCTTATCACAAGGCCATCAGAGCGCTCCTCCACCACCCGCACGAACATATCTGGCTGGTCGGCTGGCCTAAGGCCCCTATCGCCCCTCGGGTCCGTTACAGCGCCCGAGCACCTAAGGTCGCCTTCTTCAAGCTCCCTGATGAATGCCTTCAGGCGCGAGTGGTAATCGGTGCCCAGCTCGCGGTCCATCTCCCATGTGGTGGCGGCCAGGGCGGTCAGGATGTCGCAGCCCGGGCAGGCGTAGTAGCAGGTGCCGAACTCGCGCGAGTAGATGAGGCCCATCTCCACGCGCTTCACTAGGTCGTCCGTGCCCCGGTGGACGCTGATGCTCCTGCTTATCTCGCCGCCCGTGAGGAAGGACCTGGCCGTGAGCACGCCCCTGTAGGTCGGGTCCTGCTCCATCTCGTAAGAGCGCATCATGACCCTCACGACGCCAGCTGTGATTGGGTGCTTAGCCAGATTGGGCACGCGCTGGCCGTTCACGTAAACGCGCCTCTCGGGCTCCTTGAGCGTGGCCAGGTATTCCTCTGGCGAGAGCTTGACCATCTCCGGCCACCCCGCCCTCCCGCGCCCGCATGGGAGTTAAGGGTTTGGTGAGACGCGGGGAAAGGGTTAAGGGGGCCTATCTGACCGTGCGGTTGAGGTCGGGAGATTGGGGCCTTGGGAGAAGAGGATAGTGGGCATCCTCCTCGCCACCACGGGTCTCACCCTCCTAGCCCTGGGCATCCACCTCGGCCAAGTGAAGGTGATCCTAGAGGCCATAGTGAAGGGCCTGAAGGGTGCCTTGGCCGGCCTGAGGTGAGGTGATGGGCGTGAGCTTGCTGGTCCGGCCGGAGGAGCCCCGGGCCGAGCTGGTGGAGTTCTCCGAGGAGGAGGTAACAAGGGCCATCATGGCCGCGGCCCTGGAGGACTGGCTTGACATGGCCGAGACGGATGTGGTGATAGCTGGCGCTGGCCCCTCGGGTCTCGCGGCGGCCATCTACACGGCCAGGGCTGGCCTGAGGACAGTGGTCTTCGAGAAGAAGCTCTCCTTCGGCGGCGGCATGGGCGGGGGAGGCATGCTCTTTCACAAGACTGTCGTGGAGGCGCCCGCCCACGAGCTCCTGGCCAAGGTCGGCTGCAGGCTGGCGGAGGTAAAGCCAGGCCTCTACGTGGCCGATGCGGCTGAGATGATAGCCAAGCTGGCCTCCGCGGCCCTAGATGCTGGTGCCAAGATAGTATTGGGCGTCTCCATCGTGGACCTCATCTTCAGGGCCGAGCCCCTGCGCGTGGAGGGGGCCGTGGTGCAGTGGAGCGCTGTGGAGCTATCGGGCCTCCACGTGGACCCAATAGGCGTGCGCTGCCGTGCGCTGGTGGATTGCACGGGCCATGATGCTGAGGTCTTGGCGCTCGCGGTCAAGCGCATGCCGGGCTTGGGGCTGGAGCTCCAGGGCTACGGGCCCATGTGGGCCCCAGAGGGCGAGAGGCTCGTGGTAGAGCACACGAGCCGCGTCTGCCCGGGCCTATACGTGGCTGGCATGGCCGTGGCCACGCTCCACGGCCTGCCGAGGATGGGGCCCGTCTTCGGGGGCATGTTGCTCTCGGGCAAGAAGGTGGCGGAGCTCATCGTGGAGGACCTGGGAGGAAGGGCGAGGAATGTCTGAGGGCCTCAGGAAGAGCTGGGTTTCGCGTGCTCGGCTAAGCGCCTTATGAAGGAGCGCACCTTCTCCCTCTCCCCGCTCACGAGGAGGTAGCCATCCGGCTGGAGGTTCGCCTTCACACCCTCCTCAGTAGCCAGCTGCTCAAGCAGGTCCCTTGGCAGCTCCTCCGATATGCGGACGCGGACCCAGTGCTCGCCACGCGGGAGGCCCGGCCTGAAGCGCACCTCGGCCTCCCTTGCCTCCGTGGGCTGCGCGGTCATGGCCTCCTCAAGCCTCCTGCTCCACTCCCTGGCCCCCTCCGGCCCCAGCACCTCCTCGGTCTCGGCTAGGAGGTAAGCCTCCACGTTGAAGAGCAGCTCGTCCAGCCTGGCCACCACGCTCTCGTGGGGGCTGACCTTCATGGCCTCTATGAGGGAGCGGGAGAGCCTGAGGTCTCTCACCACCTCGGGCGGTATCTCAGCCCCCTTGGACCGGAGTTCCACCAGCAGGTCGGAGAGCACCTTCCACCTGGGCTCGTAGGAGGACAAGCTGACACCGGCCCTCTACTCCCCGCGCGAGCATTTAAGCCTAGGCCGGAGGGAGGCGTGAGTTCTTCTCAAACACCTTATATGTGCGGGCGACATGGGCATCGCGGCCTTGAGGGCCTACTTCGCCCCCTGCGGCATGGGATTAGGCCACATCGTGCGCTGTGAGGCCGTGCTGAGGAGGTTGCGCGAGCTGGCGGAGGTAGATGCCTATTTCGCAACCTACAGCGAGGGCCTCGCCTACGCCAAGGGGGCAGGCCTCAAGGCCCTTGAGATACCGAGGATGAGGCTCGTGATGAAGACGAGTGGTGAGATAGATGTGGAGAGGACGCTCTGCCACATAACGCCCCGCCTGCCCTCCATAGTGGCCAAGCAGCTCGCCCACGACCTGAAGTATATGACGCTCCTCAGGCCGGACGTGGTGATCTCGGACACGAGGGCCGTGGCCATCTTGGCCGCGAAGCTGGCCCGGCTCCCCTGCGTCTGCCTCCTGAACCAGGCCAGGGTCTTCGTGCCCAGGAGGAAGCGCATGTTGAGGGTCTCTAGGCTGGCTGAGGCTGGCCTGCTGGCCACGCTGGGGGAGGTGTGGCTCCTGGCCGATGAGATATTCGTGCCAGATTACCCGGAGCCCTTCACCATATCACGCATGAACCTGACCGCGCCAGACCGCATGAGGAGGAAGATGCACCTCGTGGGCCCCATCCTGACCAAGAGGCCCGAGGAACTCCCGGGCCAGGAGGAGCTGAAGGAGGAGCTGGGCTTCAGGCCAGAGGACCCGTTAATCTTCATGCCCGTAACGGGCATGCTTGAGGAGAGACCGCACTTCCTCAAGTCCATGCTGCGCGTGCTTAGAGACCTCACCAACCACCTCCAGGTAGTGGTCAGCCTAGGTCTGCCGGACAAGGGCGAGCGCTCCCTCGTGAACAGCCCGTCCTTCCGCGTCTACTACTGGGTGAACGACTTCTACTCCTACCTGAAGGCATGCGACGTGGTCATCCTCAGGGGAGGGCACGGCGGCATCACGAAGTGCATGGCCTTCGGCAAGCCCATGCTCATTGTGCCACCGCCCAGCCACACGGAGAAGATGGTGAATGCCTACCGGGCCAAGGAGGTGGGCGTGGCCGAGGTATTGCTCCAGGAGGAGATCTACCGTGAGCGCGTGAAGGAGGCGCTGATGTCCTTGTTGGAGGAGCCCTCCTACAGGGAGAAGCTCCAGCTCACGCGGAGGCTGGCCAACAGGCTGGACGCGCTGGGCGAGATAGCCTCATCCATCCTCAGGCTGGCGGAACGCTCCTGAAGGCACCTCCCGCTCGTCTCCCTCATCCCCTTGGCTCTACCAGCACCATGCGGAAGCCCCTCAAGGTCGGGTTGGGCATGTCCGTGAGGGCCACCCGGCTTAGGACGCCTTCCTCATCCTCAGCTAAGCCCATGATGTCGTGCTCGGCTGGCAACAAGGACCTAGCTATCACCATGTCGCCCGCCACGCTCACTACGCACTTCATCGGCAGGCCGAGCAGGAGTTCCCTGCCTTCCTCAAGCGCCCTCTTAGCCGCCGCTAGGAGGCCGAAGGCACCGCAGCAGAGCTCGGCTATCCTCACGGGCACGCTGTCCTTCCCGATCGCGATCACAGGCACGCCCGTCTTGGCCGTGATCTCCGAGGCCATGAACTTGAGGTGGTGGAAGATGCGCGTCAGGCGGGACCGCGCCCCCTCCTGGAGCCTTGGCCAATACCTGGTTATGTCAGTGATGTTGACCTCGTCCAGCCGTGCACGCCTCAAGCTCGCGTCAAAGTGAATCACGTCAGCTCCGTGGGTCTCTAGGAGGCGTTTGGCCAGCTCAAGCTCCTTGGCTAAGACGCCATAGCTATCGCTTATGGGCCAGAAGTGCGCCTCGGCCAGCGTGGCCTTTGGGGCCCGGTAGGGCGGCTCCACCAGCACGGCCACGGTGCAGACCACGCAGATGGGCTCGTAGCGCTCATTTAAGATGGAGCAACCGGAGTCGGCCGCTATCACCCTCAAGCGCTCACCGCGCCCTACTACGCCCATAGGATAAAAGCGGTGATTAGTGGCTCAGCTTAACCCTGATTCTTCATGCATCAGCCGGGTAAGTCCTCCTCATCGCCACGCCCTAGAGGGCGCCTCTTGGCACTTATGCTTATCGCGAGCCCTGGCCAGGGCTCGGAGGGAAATGCATATAAAGCGCCCACGCTCTCACAGGCAAGCATGAAGAGGCCCATGGTGAGGTTCTTCTACAGGCCCGTGCTCCGCTCCCCGTTCGTTATCAGCTGTCTCCCCGGCGTGGGGGGCGTGGGGGAGCAGGTGGCCCGCTACCTATCCCGCGCCCTGGGGAGCTCCCTCTTCGCGGAGCTCATCTCCCCCAGCCTGCCGGACTACGTCATCGTGGAGGAGGGTATCTGCCGCCTGCCCAAGATATCCTTCTACGCTGCCGAGAAGACGGAGCCCAACCTGGTGATAGTCCTCGGGGACGCCCTCCCATCTCACGATGACCTCGCGGCCTACTACGAGCTCTGCGAGGAGGTGGTCAGGCTCGCCAAGGAGCTCGGGGCAGAGGCCGTGGTCAGCGTGGGAGGCTTCCTAGCGCCCGGGAGGGCCTCCAAGGGCGTGTTCGTGGCCTTCACCTCCGAGGAGCTGGGGGAGTTCTTCCTGAGGGCTGGCGCCCACCTCATGCCCCCCGGGCGCATAGTAGGCCCCACGGGCCTCATATCAGCCCTCGCTGCCGAGGCTGGCATCAAGGCCGCCTGCCTTCTGGGGGAGGTCGCGATGCCCCTTGAGGATAAGGAGGCTGGCCGGGAGGTCCTCAGGGTATTGATGGAGGCCTTAGGCCTGAGCTCAAGGCCCCCCTCCTGACCAGGCCAACCTTATTTGCTTAGCTGGGGCGTGCTCTCCCGGAGGGCCTAGTCGTGTGCGAGTTCAAGGTCCTCCTGGGAGGGCGGGTGGTAGCTGAGGACGTGGTTTACGCCCGCGAGGAAGGCGGGGCCGTGGTGCTAAGATCCATCATAGGCCAGGAGGTGCGCGTGGAGAACTGCCGCATAGTAGAGGTGGACTCCGTCCGGGAGCGGCTCGTGCTAGCGCGGGAGGCCGGGAGCTCCTGAAGACGCCCCTCAGGCAGGGCGGGCGGGCCTCTCGTCTGGGTCCACGCCCCTCGCCAGCGCCATGTAGTAGGCCAGGAGCTGCAGGGGCACCACGTAGATCACGGGCGTGAGGAAGGCTGGAACCTCGCTTGGCACGGGCAGGAGGTCGTGGGAGAGCTCCCCCACCTCCTCGTCATCCTCCTCGGCCACGGAGATGACGTGTGCTCCCCTCGCCCTCATCTCCATGATGTTGCCCATGATGGTCTCGTGCGTCTCGTCCTTCTGGCAGACGAAGATGACGGGGAAGCCCTCCTCCACCAGACTTATAGGGCCGTGCTTCGACTCGCCAGCCGGGTAGGAGAGGCCCGCCACGCCCGCCACCTCCATGAGCTTCTGGACGCCTTCAAGGGCCGTGGGGTAGCCTATGCCGCGCCCTAGGACGAAGAAGAAGGGCTTGGAGGACTGCTCCTTGGCCACCTCCTTTGCCGCCGGCATGGAGAGTTCTATGGTCTTCTCAACGAGCTCTGGCACCTCCTCAAGAGCCTCGCGGTATTCCTCCAGCTCCACGTGCCCTATCTTACCCCGGAGCTCCCCCATCTTGAGGGCTAGCTGGGTGAGGACGAGCACCTGGGCCGTGAAATCGCGCATGGAGACCACGCCCAGCGGCGGGCCCGAGTGCTGGCAGAGGTAAATCCTGGACATCCGTGTGAGGACGGTGCCCAGCCTGTTCGTTATGCTGAGCACCGTGGGGCCCCTGGAGCGGACCAGCTCCACCAGGGCCTCTAGGTCGCCCCTCTCGCCGAGGCTGTCCACTATCAGGACGGTGGTCTGGACGCTTAAAGCATCGCCGTAGTGCTCGGCGAAATCGCTCAGGCGGACCGGGTGGGCGGCTTGGTAGGCTATGGAGGAGAAGAGGTAGCTGGCCGCGAGACAGGCGTTGTAGGCGGAGCCCCTGCCGACCAAGAATATCTCCTCAGAGCGGGCGAGGAGGAGGGCCATCTGCTCTAGATAGAACTCCTGGGGCCTCAGCGTGTCGGCCAGCCGGAGAGCTTGCTCTCTGATCTCCCTCAGCACCATGTGGTCCTCGCCCAGCTTCTTAGCCGCCTCCAGGTCGAACTCGAAGGGCGCGAAGGGCTTCTCCACTTTCTCCTTGGGGTCATCGGGCGACCTCACCTCGACCTCCCCGGGCCTTAGGATGGCTAGCTCGCCATCCTCTAGGCACGTGTGGCGCTCCACCAGGCCGTGGAGGCAAGCTAGCTCGGAGGAGCAGAAGGCGCCTTTTGGCCCGAGGCCCACGAAGAGGCGGGAGCCCCGGCAGGCACACATCAACAGGTCGGGCTCCCCCACGTAGAGCAGCGCCAGGGCCAGGGAGCCCTCTGCCTCCCAGACGGCCCCCGAGACGGCCTCCACCAGGCCGGAGCCAGCTGCTAGCCTCTCCTCCACTAGGTGAGCCAGGAGCTCGCTATCCGTCTTCGAGGTCATCTTGTGCCCCCGGCCCTCAAGGTTGCGGCGGAGCTCCATGGCGTTCGCTATGATGCCGTTGTGGACGAGGGCCACCTTCCCCTCGCAGCCCATGTGCGGGTGGGCGTTCCCGCGATAGGGGGCGCCGTGCGTGGCCCAGCGCAGGTGCCCTATGCAAATCTTGGACCTGAACTCCCCGAGGTCCAGCCTGCCAGCGAGCTCGTCTATGTCGACCGCGTCCTTCTCCACCACTAACTCTCCATCCCTTATGACCGCGAGACCCGAGGAATCGTGTCCTACGAAGGACGCCCTCTTGAGGGCGGCGATCGCCACCTCCGGGGCCTCTTCCTCTCTGAGCACGCAGCCGAAGAGGACGGCCAAGCTACATCGACCTATCGCAGGCTGCTTGAGGGGCTTAAAGTGCTTTTCGCCATATGCCCCAGCAAACGCTTTTTCGCGCTCGTCCAGCTGGCTATGGCGGGCGCGGGATGGGAAGGCCGCTGGTCTTCGTGGGCCACGTCTCCATGGACATCGTGGAAACGCCCAGAGGACGGAGCTTCCAGCCGGGAGGGGCGGCCCTCTACGCGGCCCTGGCCGCTAGGACCATCTACGATGACGTGCGCTTAGCCACGGCCATAGGACGTGATTACGAGTTCTTGGACGTGCTCAAGTTCTTCCCAATGAGCGGCATCAAGCGCTACGATATGCCCTCCACGCGCTTCCACATAAGATATGATGAGAACTGGAATGCCCACTACTTGGAGGCCAGGCTGGGCGCTGGGGCCAGGATAGGCGTGAGAGCCATACCGGACCTCTGGCTCACGAGCGATGTGCTCGTCCACATAGCACCCATGAGGCCTACCAAGGTCTTGCGCATGATAAGGCACATAAGGGCTAGGAGCCCCGGGGCCACTATATCCGTGAACACGTGGGAGGGCTACATGAAGGAGGGCAGGAAGGTGCGCGAGGCCATAAGGCAGGTGGCCAGGGAGGCGGATTTCTTCATCCTAAACGATGCGGAGGCCAGGGCTCTCACGGGCGTGCGCTCCCTGGCCCAGGCAGTAGAGCTCCTAGAGGCCAAGACACTCGTGATCACGCTCGGTGAGCTCGGGGCCATCGTTAGCAGCGAGGAGCTAGGCATACAAATGGTGCCCGCCCTCCGCGTGCCGGGGGGCGAGGTGGTGGACACCACGGGCGCTGGCGATGCCTGGTGCGGCGCCTTCATGGCCACCTACGCCAGCACGGGCGATGTGATGAAAGCCGTCGCGGTGGCCTCCATCATAGCGAGCCTGAAGTGCCAGGGCTGGGGCCCCTCCCGCCTCCTAGAGCTCCGGTTCCGCTCGCCAGATGAGGTCATAGAATACGTGATGAGCATGCGGGATGGCTTCAGGCAGAGGAAGCTCACGGAGTTCCTCGGCGGGAGCTAACGCGGCCTCCTCAGCCCCCTCGCTTTAGCATCCACCTCGTGATGGTGTTGAGCTGTATCTCGCGCGTGCCCTCGTATATCTCCGTGATCTTGGCGTCCCGGTAGTAGCGCTCTACATCGTAGTCGCCTATGTAGCCGTAGCCGCCTAGGATCTGCACAGCCTCATCAC
>Ga0190367_1001646_pt1 | contig 12622 bp, 13 predicted proteins | sample 4872181011_MG_FD_171838 | JGI IMG/M metagenome (GOLD analysis project Ga0190367, IMG submission 171838) | Hydrothermal vent microbial mat bacterial communities from Southern Trench, Guaymas Basin, Mexico - 4872-18-10-11_MG | ecosystem: Environmental > Aquatic > Marine > Hydrothermal vents >... | reverse complement strand
TTCCCCACCCTTTCTTTTCCTACCTCAAACTGTGGTTTTATAAGTGCAACAATTATGGATTTTTCTTTTAAAAGATCTGATACAGGAGGGATAACAAGTTTAAGAGAAATGAATGAGACATCTATTACTGCACCATCTGCAAGATCTTCAAGCTTTTCCCTTGTAAGATATCTTATATTTGTCTTTTCAAGAACCTTTACTCTTGGATCATTCCTTAGCTTCCAATGAAGCTGTCCATATCCTACATCTATTGCTATTACCTTTTTTGCACCATGCTGAAGAAGACAATCTGTAAATCCTCCAGTAGATGCACCTACATCAAGAAATACCTTTCCTGAAGGATCAATCTGAAAGCCTTTAAGAGCTGCTTCAAGCTTAATTCCTCCTCTGCTTACATACTTAGGAAGTTCCTTTATCTGAATATTGCTGTCAGCTGATACAAAATGACCTGGTTTTTCTATTTTTTTTCCATCTACAAATACTAGCCCAGACATAATCAAAGCCTTTGCCTTTTGTCTGCTTTCTACAAGACCTTTTTCTACAATAAGCTGATCAATTCTTATCTTTTTCTTCATAAAGCAGGGCTTTTACCTGCTTTATTATTCCGTCTTTATCAATTCCATATTTTTTTCTTAAAAAATCAGCAGGACCGTGTTCTATAAAAATGTCAGGAAGCCCAATCCTTTTTACCTTTACATCCCTTATTCCCATGTCATTTAGAAGCTCTAATACAGCACTTCCAAATCCACCATGAATCGTATTCTCTTCTACTGTAATTGCCTTTCCTATGTCTTTTACAATCCAAGCAATCTCTTTATCAATCGGCTTTACAAACCTGCAATTTACAACACAAACAGATATCCCTTCTTTTTCAAGCTCTTCTGCTGCCCAATAAGAAGGCCATACAGTGCTTCCAATTGCAAGTATGGCTATATCAGTTCCTTCTTTAATTATCTCTGCCTTTCCTATTGGTATCTCCTTATATTCCTCATCCAGCTCAACTCCTACCCCCTTTCCTCTCGGATATCTTATTGCCATTGGATACTTTTCCTGCTTTAAGGCAGTATACAAAAGGTGTCTCAGTTCATTTTCGTCCTTTGGTGCACAGACAATTATGTTTGGAATAAGTCTTAAGTATGAAAGGTCAAATGTCCCGTGATGTGTTGGTCCATCTTCACCAACGATTCCACCTCTGTCTATGGCAAATACGACTGGAAGCTTCTGAAGGCATACATCGTGTATTATCTGATCAAATGCCCTTTGAAGAAATGTGGAATAGATTGCAACAACAGGTCTGAATCCTTCTGTTGCAAGACCTGCAGCAAATGTTACTGCATGCTGTTCTGCAATTCCTACATCAGAGAATCTGCTTGGAAACTCTTTTGAAAACTTTACAAGTCCTGTTCCATCAGGCATTGCAGCAGTAATTGCATATATCCTTGGATCTTTTCTTGCAAGATCAACTATTGTCTCTCCAAATATCTCTGTATAAGTCTTTCCTGAGCTTTTCTTTATCTCTCCTGTCTTTATATCAAAAGGTCCTACTCCATGATACTTAGAAGGATTTTCTTCTGCTGGCTTATATCCCTTACCTTTCTTCGTATACACATGAACAAGGACTGGTCCTTCTAAGTATTTTGCATTCGTAAATGCTTCTATAAGTCTGTCAAGTCTATGACCATCTATTGGTCCAATATATCTGAATTTAAGTGCTTCAAAGAGCATCCCTGGCGTAAGGAATGCAATAATGGATTCTTCTCCTTTTTTAAGGATCTTCCATATGTCTTCTCCAACTCCAGGAATAGATTTTATAAACTCTTTCAGAGCTTTTCTTACCGTCATAAATCTTCTGCCAGTTATCTTTCTGCTCAGGAAAGAAGAAAGTGCTCCAACATTTTTTGATATGGACATCTCATTGTCATTCAATATGACGATAAGATCCTTTTCTGTATGTCCTGCCTGATTCAGACCTTCAAATGCCATTCCTGCTGTCATTGCACCATCACCAATTATTGCAATGACTTTGTCTTTTTCTCCTTTAAGAGCCTTTGCAGTGCTTATTCCAAGACCTGCAGATATGGATGTGCTGCTATGACCTGTTCCAAATGTATCATAAGGGCTTTCATCCCTTTTTGGAAATCCGCTTATTCCACCATATGTCCTGAGTGTATGAAATTTATCCCTTCTTCCTGTAATAAGCTTATGTGCATATGCCTGATGTCCTACATCCCAGATTATCTTATCCTTTGGAGCATCAAATACATAATGAACAGCAAGAGCAATCTCTACTGCACCAAGACTTGATGCAAGATGCCCTCCTCTTTCTGATACAGTCTTTATGATCTCTTCTCTTATTTCACCTGCAAGGATCTGAAGATCAGAAAGAGAAAGAGATTTTAGATCAGAAGGGCTGTTTATCCTGTCTAAGATTCTTCCCTTCATCTTTTCCTCTCTATTATGTATTTTGCTATCTCTCTTAGAGGATCTGCCTTTGAATCAAAGTCTTTAAGGGCAAGTATAGCCTTTTCTATAAGCTCTTTTTGAATCTGTTTTGATCTTTCAAGACCAAGAACTGATGGATATGTTACTTTTTTCTTTTCCTGATCACTTCCTACAGCCTTTCCAAGAATCCTTGGATCTCCTTCTACATTCAAGATGTCATCTGCTATCTGAAAAGCAAGTCCTATATGTCTTCCATATTCTGAGATTGCCCTTATCTGCTCATCTGTTCCATCAGCAATTATTGCACCACTTATAACTGATGCACTGATAAGTGCTCCTGTTTTGTGAGTGTGGATAAACTCAAGTGTTGAAACATCTACCTTTTTCCCTTCTGACCTTATATCAGCAACCTGTCCTCCTACCATTCCTCTGCTTCCTGCAGCTTCTGAAATGATCCTTATCACCTTTATAAGCTTTTTTGGATCTATCTGAGAAGAGCTCATAATGTAGAATGCATCTGTAAGAAGGGCATCTCCTGCAAGTATTGCAACAGCTTCTCCAAATACTTTATGATTCGTAGGTTTCCCTCTTCTCATGTCATCATCATCCATTGCAGGAAGGTCATCATGGATAAGGGAATATGTATGTATGAATTCAAGTGCACATGCAACAGGAAGGACATCTCTGTAGTTTCCTCCTACTGCTTCTGCACCTGCAATGCAAAGTATTGGTCTCAGTCTTTTTCCTCCTGCAAAAAGACTATATTGCATGGATTCTTTAAGTATCTTTATGTGATCATCAAAAGGCTTCTTAAAATATTTCTCAAGCTCTTTATCTATAATTTCCTTCTTTTCCTTAAGATATGCTTTTATGTCCATCATTCTCCCTCTCCTTTTTCTTCAAAAGGAACCTGGACATATGATTCCCCTTCTTTCAAAAGAATCGTAACCTTTCTTTCAGCCTCTTCCAGCTTAGCTGTGCAGAATTTTATAAGCTCCATTCCTTCTTCAAATATCTTTATAGACTCCTCAAGAGGGAGATTTCCATTTTCAAGGATCTGGACGATCTCTTCAAGTCTTTTCATTGCAGACTCAAAGTCCTTCTTTTCCATTTTCAACTACCTCACTTATTACAGTTCCTTTTGCAAGTATTATCCTTAGTCTTTCACCTTTCTTTACCTGAGCAGCATCTCTAAGTATCCTGTTATCTGAAAGAGAGACTGTTATACTGTATCCTCTTTTTAATACAGAAAATGGACTTAGATCTTCAAGTCTGTTTTTTAGCTGAATTATCCTGGATCTCTTTTCTTCTATCTTCTTCATAATAGCTGAAAAGAGCTGTCTCTTTTGAAAAGAGATCCTTTCCTTTTCTCTGGATATCCTTACAAAAGGAGAATATGCAATAAGTGCTCTTCTCATTAAATTCAGATTCTCCTTTCTTTTTTCTATGCAAATCCGAACAGATCTTATGCATCTTGTATAAAGATCATCTATCTTGAGATATCTTTCCTGAATCATCCTTATTGGATCTTTCAGAGAAGTCTTTATTCTTTCAAGCTCTAATGAATCCTGTCTTATCCTGTTTTTTATCCCTATGACGAGTCTTTCTTTCAGATCCTTCAGTCTTCTTACAAGCGTCTCCTTTTCCTTTACAAGCATTTCTGCAGCAGCAGAAGGAGTAGGTGCTCTAAGATCTGCTGCAAGATCAGATATAGTAACATCAATCTCATGTCCTACTGCAGATACAACAGGAATCTTTGATCTCCTTATTGCAAATGCAATCTCTTCTCTGTTAAATGCCCAGAGATCCTCAATTGATCCACCTCCACGAGTAAGAACGATTATATCTACATCAAGTATCCTGTTTACAAGATCAATTGCTTCTACTATCTCTTCTGTTGCACCCTCTCCCTGAACCCTTACGGGAACTATTGTTATCTCAAGATTTGCAAACCTTTTTCTTATTACCTTAAGAAAATCTCTTATTGCAGCACCTGAAGGAGATGTAATTACTGCAACTTTTTGTGGAAGAAAAGGGATTGGTCTTTTTATCTTTTGATCAAAAATTCCCATATCATAAAGCTTTCTTTTTAACTGTTCAAACCTTAGTGCAAGTGCACCAATTCCAACAGGTTCAATCTTTTCAACTATAAGCTGATATTCTCCTCTTGGAGGATAAATCCTGAGTTTTCCTTTTGCTATAACTTTAAGACCATCCTTTAAGGTAAAAGGAAGACTTCTGTTCTGTCCCTTAAACATTACTGCCTTTATCTGTGCCTTTTCATCTTTAAGGCTCATATAATAATGTCCAGTTATAGGAATCCTGAAATTTGATATTTCCCCTTCTATCCAGATACTTTTTTCAAATGCCCCTTCAACGATCTCTTGAATCTTCTCCGTTATCTCACTTACAGAATATATCTTTGCTTCTGAAATAATGCTCATTCTTCCTCCTTATACGAAGGACAGAGATGTCTTATAGGACATTCACTGTGTTTTGGTTTCCTTGCTTTGCAGATCTTTCTTCCATGATATATAAGAAGGTCAGAAAACCTTCTCCATTTTTCTTTTGGAAGAAGCTTCTGTAAGTCTTTTTCTATCCTGTCTCTGTTTCTGCTTTCTGTAAATCCAAGTCTTTTTGCAAGTCTTCTTACATGCGTATCAACTACAACAGTCGGAACATCAAATACTGCACCAAGAACTACATTTGCCGTCTTTCTTCCAACACCAGGCAATTTTGTAAGTTCATCTATGTTATCCGGAACTTTCCCGTTGTATTTTTCTACAAGTATCCTGCAACATTCCCTTATGTATTTTGCTTTATTTCTGTAAAATCCAGTTGGTTTTATGTCCTCTTCAAGCTCCTCCTTTTTTACAGAAAGATAATCTTCTGGTTTTTTGTATTTCTTGAAAAGCTTTTCTGTAACTTGATTTACCCTTTCATCCGTGCACTGTGCTGAAAGTATTGTTGCTATAAGAAGTTCAAATGCATTTTTGTGTCTTAAAGCAGTCTTTTCTTTTGGATAAATAGGATCAAGTATACGAAGTATCTCTTCTGCCCTTTTCCTTTTTTCTTCTAAGCTTTCCATATCTTTCCTGGATTCAGTATTCCATTTGGATCAAATGCTTTTTTTATCCTTTTCATAAGTTCAATCCCTTCTTTTTGTATCTCCATATGCAGATAAGGAGCTTTTGTTATTCCTATTCCATGTTCTGCAGATATTGTTCCTCCAAGTTCCAGTGTCTTTTTAAATATCTTAAATACAAGATCATCTGCAATCTTAACCTGTCTTCTGTCTTTTTTGTCAAGCATTATATTTACATGAAGATTTCCATCTCCTGCATGCCCGAATACCGGAATAGGAAGTCCTGAATTCATACTTAGTTCTTTAAGATATAAGACCATAGAAGGGATCTTACTTATCGGAACAGCAATGTCTTCACTAATCTTATCTGGCTTTATTTTATAAAGAAGTGGTGAAAGATTTTTTCTTGCCTCCCAAATCCTTTCTTCATCCTTTCTTTCCTCTGCCACATATATCTCTGCCTCTTTACAGATTTCCTTTATCTTCAAGATATTTCTTTTTACAAGAGATCTTTCTCCGTCAAGTTCAACAAAAAGTGAAGACCTCGCATCTTTTGGAACAAAGATCTCATCCTTTAAAAGATAAAGACACATATCGTCCAGAAATTCTAATATACTTGGTATAATTCCCTCATGAAGGATTTTTAAAACAGATCTTATAGCAGTCTCTGTGTCTTTAAAGAAAAGAACGAGACTTTTTCTTTCCTCAGGATGAGGGATAAGCCTCAGTGTTATTTCTGTTATTACTGCAAGTGTTCCTTCTGATCCACATATGAGCTTCGTAAGATCATATCCTACAACACCTTTCAATGTCCTTGTTCCAGTCTTCAGTCTTTCTCCTGTAGGAAGGACTATTCTCAGTCCAAGGACATAATCCTTTGTTACTCCATATTTTACTGCTCTAAGACCTCCTGCACATTCTGCAACATTTCCACCAATTGTAGAAAGATGAGAGCTTGCAGGATATGGAGGATAAAAAAGTCCGTATTTTTTTACCTCTTCCTGAATCCTTTCTGTTATAACTCCTGGCTCAACTATGCAGATCATGTTTTCTCTGTCAATCTCAATGATTTTGTTCATCCTTTCCATTGACATAAGAATCCCACCCTTTACAGGAAGAGCTCCACCACTCATTCCTGTCCCAGCTCCTCTTACAGTAACAGGGATCCTGCATCTGTTTGCAATTTTTAATATCTCAGAAACCTCCTCTTCACATTCAGGAAAGACAACAATATCAGGAGGAAATCTCAGTTTTGTTCCATCAGAAGAAAACTCTTCTATCTTATGAGATAAAAAAATTATTTTTTCCTCACCCAAAAGATCCTTTATCTCAGAAATGATCTCATGGGAAATCATAGCTTCATAGGAAATCTGTTTATTATTGCCTTTTCTAAGGTCATACGATCTACATATTTCAGATCAGCTCCAAATGGAACTCCTAAACCTATCCTCGTAATATTCACATCTTTTTTTCTTTCAGAAATAAGCTTTGCTATATACATGGCAGTTGCATCACCTTGTGTAGTAGGATTCGTTGCTATTATAACTTCTCTTATCCCTTCTTTCTGTATCCTTTCTAAAAGCTCGTTTATTTTTAGGTCTTCAGGTCCTATACCGTCAATTGGAGAAATAAGTCCGTGAAGTATGTGATACCTTCCTTTAAATACACCTGATTCTTCTATTGCAACCTGATCCGCAGGACTTTCTACAACACATACAGTCCTTTTATCTCTTGTTTCATCCCTGCATATACTGCATATCTCATCCTCAGATATGTTAAAACATACCTTACAGAGTCTTACTTTTTCTTTTACTTCTAAAAGAGATCTTGCAAGCTTTTCTGCAAGTTCTCTGTTTTCCTTTACAAGATAAAGGGCTATTCTCGTTGCAGACCTCTGTCCTATTCCAGGAAGACTGGAGAGATTTTTTATAAGCTTTTGAAGTGAAGCAGGATATACTGAAGACATAACTAAATCAGATTACTCAGATTTGGAAGACCTGGAATTCCCAGTCCCTGTGCAAGTTTCTTCATCTCTTCAGCTACAAGTTCTTTTGCTTTAGAAAGTGCTTCATTTACTGCAGCTACGATAAGATCCTGAAGCATCTCTGGATCTTCTGGATCAATTACTTCTGGATCAATGTGAATAGAAACGAGCTCCTGCTTTCCGTTTACTACTGCCTTTACCATTCCTCCTCCTGCAGTTGCTTCCACTGTCTTTTCTTCAAGTTCCTCTTGTATTTTTTCTATCTTTGCCTGAAGTTTCTGTGCCTGTTTTATTAGATTTGACATGTTTGGAAATCCCTTCATGTCTTTCCCCCTTTCTCTTCTTCTATGATCTGACCTTGAAATAGATTCAAGACTTCTTGCACAGCCTCTGAAACCTTCTTCTTTTTCTTCTTTCCTTTAAGAAGTTTTGGTGTTATCTCCTTTCCAAAGTATTCTTTACAGTATTCCTTAAGAAGCTCATAAGAGTTGTTATCTTTGAAATAAGAAGCAGAAAATCCTTCATTATTTGGTCTTATTTCAATAGAATTTTCAGAAATACTTACAAGCTCCCATCCTTTAAGGACATTGAACATGATTTTATTCCTTGAAGATAAAAACTTCAAAAATCCTTCCCAACTTTTTTCTTCCTTTTCTTGCTTTTTTTCCTCTACTTCTGGAATAAATCCCAATCTCTTCTCTATATTATCCAACCTTCTCAGGATCTCATCTAAACTAAGAAATTCATCTATGTTACTCAATCTTATAAGAACAGTCTCTATGAGGAATCTTGGATTGTATGAATACATAATCTCTTGCTCTTTACTTATAAGGATGTCTAACATAAACTGAAGCTTTTCTATTCCAAAAAGGGATGCCTGTTTTTCTGTCTCTTTTTTTTCAAAATTCGTCATATCAAGTATTTCAGGATTTATAAGAGCTATTATAAGATTCCTGAGATGTTCTATAAGCTGATGATAGAATACCTTTATGTCATATCCATGATTGTAAAGGTCATCTATTATTTTCAGACACCTTTCTGAAGATCCTTCATAGATGGCTTGAATAAGCTCAAAAAGAACAGATCTATCAAGTATTCCTAAAGCCTCTACTACATCTTTCTCTTTTATTTCCTTTCCTGCATAAGATATGACCTGATCAAGAAGACTTTGAGCATCTCTCATGCTTCCTTCAGCTTGTCTTGCAATCAAAAAAAGAGAACTCTTATCTATTTTAACTCCTTCTGCTTTTGTTATTCTTTCAAGATGGCTTACAATAAGATCTACAGGAATCCTTTTAAAATCAAATCTCTGGCATCTTGAAAGTATCGTAAGAGGAACTTTATGTGGTTCTGTTGTAGCAAATATGAATTTTGCATGATCTGGAGGCTCTTCCAGAGTTTTTAGAAGTGCATTAAAGGCTTCTTTTGTAAGCATATGAACTTCATCTATTATGTATATCTTGTATCTGCTGTGAGAGGGAAGATATCTTATGTTCTCTCTGAGTTCCCTTATTTCTTCTATTCTCCTGTTTGATGCACCATCTATCTCCTGAACATCTACTGAAATTCCTTCAGTAATCTCAACACATGACCTGCATCTGTTACATGGCTCACCTTCTTTTAAGTCTTCACAGTTTATAGCCTTTGCAAATATCCTTGCAACTGTTGTCTTTCCAACACCTCTAGGACCACTGAAAAGATAAGCATGTGCTAATCTTTCGTTTTTTATTGCATTTATAAGGGTTCTTGTAACATGATCCTGACCAACGACTTCCTGAAATCTCTGTGGTCTCCATCTTCTTGCTAATACCTGATAAGACATGATTTTTCCTTACAGAGGAGGGAAGAATAAAAAAATGGCGGAGAGAGGGGGATTCGAACCCCCGGTGCCCCTTTTAGGGGCACGCGCGGTTTCCAGCCGCGCTCCTTCGGCCACTCGGACATCTCTCCGCTTTTTTCCTCCACGGAGAGGGTGGGACTCGAACCCACGAACCCTGCATGTGCAGGGCTAGTCGATTTCGAGTCGACCCCGTTAGACCCCTTCGGTACCTCTCCTTTTTCTAAAAAACTCTTGTAAAAGAGCCTTACAGTTATCTTCCAATATCCCCGAAGTTATTTTTATCCTGTGATTCAGTTTTTTGCTACAAGCAATATCATACACTGTTCCTGCAGATCCTGCTTTTGGATCAGCTGCTCCATATACGATCTCTTTTACCCTTGCATTCACTGCTGCCCCAGCACACATCGGACAAGGTTCTATAGTAACTACCAGAATCGTATCATTAAGCCTGTAGTTACCAGTTAATTTCCCAGCTTTTCTCAGAACCAGAACTTCTGCATGTGCAGTCGGATCATTCAGTGAAATCACTCTATTGTGATCCCTTGCTATTATCCTTCCTTCTTTATCAGCTATAACAGCCCCTACAGGAACTTCTCCTTCTTCTTCTGCCTTTTTTGCTTCAGCCAAAGCTTCTTTCATCAAATATATATAATCAATTCTTCTTCTATCGTCAACCATTCTAAAAATAAGTTTACCAGCTTAACAAAGAAAAGCCGGTTTATATTATACCACAATCTGATAAACCTTAATATCTTTAGACTTGACAATGTATTCATCAAATGTTAAGTTACTTAACAAAGTTAAATTAAATAACTTAAAAAATCCCTATGAAAAAGTCAGTTTTAGTTGTAGGAGGACTGGATCACTTAGTCAGGTATTACAAGGAGATAGCTGATGCTTTTGGATATCAATTTTATCATCATAATGGAAAGTGTAAGGGAGGAAAGAAAAAGCTTTACAGACTGGTAGAACAAGCAGATGTTGTATTTTGTCCAATTAATATTACTTCTCATATGGCGTGTGCGTTAGTGAAAAAGATATGTAAAAAAAGAGGAAAGACTATCTTCTTTTTGAGAAGTCCTAGCCTTTTTTCTTTTAAAGAGGCTTTAAGTAAGTTAAAAAAAGGAGGGGGTATGATATGGACATGGAGTTTCTGGATCATAAACATGTTGAAGCAATTCAGGTTCAGCGTATGGAGGCAATAAGTTTTCTGGCAGCAGGAATTTCGCATGATATCAAAAACTTGTTAATGGTTATCTTAAATTGTGCTTCTGTAATTAAGGAAATGAATACTAATAGAGATATCCAGAAGAGGATAGAAGTTATTATCAGCTGTTGTGAAAAGATGAACGAGATGTTAAAAAGACTTATGCTTATAGGAAAAAGCAACCATTTAAAATTTACTCAAGTCAATTTAAATGAGGAAGTAAGAAATACAATAAGACTTCTGGAAAGCAAAATCCCAGCCTGTATTGAAATAAAAACTTCCTTAGGAGATATCCCTCCTATTTATGCAGATTCTACTGCTGTTGGAGAGATAATAGTCAATCTCATAACAAATGCTATTCAGGCAATGCCTAAAGGTGGACTTATAGAGATCAGGACAGCTTTTACCACTGTTACCAAAGAAGATTGCAAGGCTCATGCTAATGCCTATCCAGGAAGATTTGTTACCTTGAGTATAACAGATAATGGACCTGGAATTCCAAAAGAAATGCTGCCAAAAATCTTTGATTTTGGTTTTTCCACTAAAAATAGTTATGGAATTGGACTTGCTATGGTCTATGTCCTTGTAGAGATGCACGGTGGCTGGATACATGTGGAAAGTGAAATAGGTAAAGGAACAATGTTTATGATTTTTTTACCTGTATGTGCATAAGCTTTTAATACTTGCAAGAAAGCCTTAAATAGACTAAAAAGTTGAATAACAAGATGAGAAAAATTAAGCAGATTACTATAACTTTGATTTTTTTGTGGATTGCTATGATCACAATCTCTTTTTTTTGGAATTACATAAACTTAAAACAAAAAAGGGAAATGATTGCACGCCAAACAGCAAGAAGTTTTTTTGACTTATTAGTAATAATCCGCTATTGGAATGCCAGTCATGGTGGGGTCTATGTCCCTGTTACTGAAAAAACATTGCCAAATCCTTATCTTGATGTTCCGCTCAGAGATATCAAAGTCAATGATAATCTTATGCTAACAAAAATAAATCCTGCTTATATGACGAGGCAACTTTCTGAAATTGCCAAGAAAAAAGAAGGAGTGCAATTTCACATTACAAGTCTGAAACCTATTAATCCCAAAAATAGACCAACTCCTTTGGAAGAAAAGATTTTAAAAGATTTTGAAAAAGGTATAAAAGAGAAGGGTTTGTTTATTAAAAAAGGAGGAAAGACTTTCTATTTTTATATGGCTCCTTTAAGGACTGAAAAGGTATGCTTAAAGTGTCATGCCAAGCAGGGATATAAAGTTGGTGATATAAGAGGTGGTATTAGTATAACATTGCCTTTTTTCATGAAAATACCGTTTTTCCCTTTATTATTAGGACATATTGGGCTTGGGATAGCAGGGTTAGTTGGTATTATTCTGGCAGGACAAAAATTAAACAAGGCTTATGAAACAATAGAAAGACAAGCTGTAATTGATGCTCTAACAAACATTCCGAATCGTCGTAGTTTTTCAGAAAGGTTATTGGAAGAATTTAAGCGAAGTCAGAGATACCACGAACCATTATCACTTATAATATGCGATATAGATAACTTTAAAGCATATAATGACACCTATGGTCATATCATGGGAGATGAGTGTTTAAAAAAAGTTTCAGAAGCAATTAAAAATTCTCTTAAAAGACCTGGTGATTTTTGTGCCAGATATGGAGGAGAGGAATTTGTTATTCTTTTGCCAAAAACTCCTCTTAATGGGGCAGTGCATGTTGCAGAGAGGATACGAAAGAATGTAGAAAACTTGGGAATTCCTCATAAAAACTCATCACACAGACAGGTTGTTACTATAAGTCTTGGAGTAGCTTCAACAGAAGGAAGCAATTTGATTTCTCATGAAGAATTGATTAAACGGGCAGATGATGCTTTATATAAAGCTAAAGAAAATGGCAGAAATCAGGTTCAGGTCTTCAGGGTGAACTTTTAAAAGCGGGGGGAAGACCCCCCGGATTTTTTAAAAACTAAATTCTCCTCTTATCATTCCAGCCCATATGTCGTTGTTATCATTGTTTCCAAGTGGATTCTCCACATATTGCAGATCAAAT
>Ga0190367_1001645_pt1 | contig 12627 bp, 11 predicted proteins | sample 4872181011_MG_FD_171838 | JGI IMG/M metagenome (GOLD analysis project Ga0190367, IMG submission 171838) | Hydrothermal vent microbial mat bacterial communities from Southern Trench, Guaymas Basin, Mexico - 4872-18-10-11_MG | ecosystem: Environmental > Aquatic > Marine > Hydrothermal vents >... | reverse complement strand
CATATTGTGCCTATATATTCTTCTATAGAAGGTGTTTCAGAAAAGTATTTTAGAAAAGTTATAAAAAATGCTGTAGAAGAATACGGAGATTATCTAAATAACTATATACCAATTGAAATTTTAAGAAAAAGGAAATTGGTTCCTTTAAACATAGCCATTAAAAATTTGCATTTTCCAGAACCTTCAGAAAATATATTCTTATTAAAAAGAGAAGAAAGTGTTTATCATAAAAGCCTTGCTTTTGATGAGTTTTTCTTCTTGGAATTAGCTTTAGCCTTAAGAAAAGGAAAGATAAAAAAAGAGACTGGTATTGTTTTTAATACAGAAAGCAAACTGGTTGAAGAATTTATTAAAAAATTGCCTTTTGAATTAACCTCTGCTCAAAAAAGAGTCATAGAAGAGATTAAAAAAGATATGGCAAGTGGTCTTCCTATGAACAGACTTCTTCAAGGAGATGTAGGATGCGGAAAAACAGTGGTTGCCTTTATTGCTATTTTAATAGCTATAGATAATGGTTATCAGGTAGCTTTAATGGCTCCTACAGAGATTTTAGCAGAACAGCATTATTACAATTTCAGGCAGTATGCCCAAATTATGGGAATTTATCCAGCTTTATTAACAGGAGGAATACCACCCTCTAAAAAAAGAGAGATATATCATGGACTTTCTACAGGATTTATAAATTTAGTAATAGGAACTCATGCTCTTTTTCAAGAAAGAGTGGAGTTTAAAAAGCTTGGTTTGGTAATTATTGATGAACAGCACCGCTTCGGAGTTCTTCAAAGAGCAGCTCTTCGAGAAAAAGCTAAAGGTATAACTCCTGATACATTAGTCATGACAGCAACCCCAATTCCAAGAACCCTTGCTCTCACAATTTATGGAGATTTAGATCTTTCTATAATAAATGAAATGCCTAAAGGGAGAAAACCTATTATTACTAAGCTCTTTTTAGAATATAATAAACGCAAAGCCTACGAAGAAGCTAAAGAAGAGCTTAAAAAGGGACATCAAGCTTATGTTATACTTCCTCTTATTGAAGAATCAGAAAAAATGGATCTGAAAGCTGTAACTACTTATGGAGAATATCTTCAGAAGGAGGTTTTTTCAGAATATAAAGTAGGTATTCTTCATGGAAAAATGAGTTCTTATGAAAAAGAAAAAATTATGCATGCATTTAAAAGAAAAGAGATTCAAGTTTTGGTTTCTACCACAGTGGTCGAGGTTGGAGTAGATGTTCCAAATGCAACAGTTATGATTATAGAACATGCAGAAAGATTTGGACTTTCTCAACTTCATCAATTAAGAGGAAGAGTTGGTAGAAGTGAGTATCAGTCCTATTGTTTTCTAATAGCTTATAAAATTTCTATGAATAGCGATGCCTATAAAAGACTTCAAATTTTATGTGAGAGTAATGACGGATTTAAAATTGCAGAAGAAGATTTAAAATTAAGAGGTCCTGGAGAATTTCTTGGAACTAAACAATCAGGCTATTTAGAATTTAGAAGGGCTGATATTGTAAGAGATTATCAAATACTTCTTTGGGCAAGAGAAGATGCATTCAAACTCATAGAAAAAGATCCAGGACTTAAAAATAATCCAATTTTAAAAGAAGAGTTAATGAGAAGATGGGAAGAAAGATTAAAATTATCCGAAATAGCATAAAAATTATAAAGGGGGATTAGATGGATGATAACTTTAGAATCGGTATTATTGGCGGAAAAGGTAAAATGGGAAATCTTTTTAAAAATCTTTTTGAAAAAAAGGGTTATTCTGTAATAATTTCAGATATAAATACAAATCTTCCTAATACAGAACTTGTAAAAAAAAGCAAAGTAGTTTTAATTTCAGTTCCTATGGAAGTTTTTTCTGAAGTGGTGAAAGAAATTGCTCCTTTTGTAGAGGATCATCACTGGTTAATTGATATCTGTTCTCTTAAAACAGAGCCTGTAAAAATAATGAAAAAATATTTTAAAAAAGGAGAAATTTTAGCTACTCATCCCCTTTTTGGTCCTTATGAGAAAAATTTAAATGGAAAAACTATAGCCTTATGCCCTATAAGAGGAAAAAATGTAATTGAATGGTTTAAAAAAATTATGTTAGATGAGGGTCTAAATATTGTAAAAATTTCTCCAAAAAAGCATGACGAAATTATGGCACTTGTGCAGGTAATAAATCATTTTTGGCTTATACTTTTAGCAAAAATTATTAAAAATTCTAAATTTTCTTTAAAAGATATAGTTTCTCTTTCTACTCCAAGCTTTTTAAGACAGCTTCATATTTTGAAAAGACTTGCTAAGCAAGATATTAATCTTTATGCAAGAATTCAACTGGAAAACCCTTTAGGAAAAAAATTTAGAAATCTTTTATGTAAAAACTGTAAAATTTTAAACAAAGCCTTTAATTCAGAAAAAGGAGAAGAAATATTTATAGAGTATTTTGTCATAGCAAAAGAAATTGCCAAAGAATTAGAAATACTTTTGAACCAAGGTTTTCCTGATGAAATATAAAAAAAGCAAGCCTGAAATAATCATTCCTAAACATAAAATCTGCCCCATAGTCATCCAGCCAAAAATAAGAGAAAAACTTTGAGTATATTCATGGTCTCTTAAAAATTCAAAAAAGAATCTAAGAATTCCATATAAAATAAGGAACAAAGCTAATTTTGTTCCTGGAGTCAAATTCTTTTTTCTTAAATTCCATAAAAAAAGAAATAAAAAAAGACCTGTAACTAAGCCTTCATAAAGTTGAACAGGATGTCTTGGAATAGGACCACCTTTTGGGAAAATCATAGCCCAGGGAAGATTACTTGGGATTCCGTATATTTCACCATTTATGAAATTGCCTATCCTTCCAAAAAAAAGACTAATTGGTGCTGTAACTACGACTAAATCTGCCCACCATAAAAAAGATTGTTTATGTTTTTTTATATAAAAATATCCTACTAAAACTGCTCCTATTAAACCTCCATGAAAAGACATTCCACCTTCCCATATAGCTATTATTTCTTTAGGATGGGTTAAAAAGTAATCAGGATAATAAAAAAAGCAAAATCCCAAACGAGCTCCTATTATTAATCCCCAAAAACTATAAAAAAGTAAGTTCTCAAGAAAGGGATAAAGCTCTTTTTTACCTCTTTCTTTGAGTTGATATCTGCATAGAAAAAGACAGCAAAAGAAACTTATTATATACATCAAACCATACCATCTTACTGCAAAAGGACCGACTTTAAAAATGACAGGATCAATTTGAGGATAGGTAAGCATTACAGAGATCCCTTAAGATACACTCTTCACATTTTGGTTTACGAGAGATACAGATTTTTCTTCCGTGTGCCTGCATAAGATAAGGGAAAATGAACCAGCTTCTTTTAGAAAGCACTTCCATAAGCTCTTTTTCAATCTTTTCAGGCTGTTTAGAAGTTACCAGCCCCAGACGCTGAGAGATTCTTCTTACATGAGTGTCAACAGGAATACCTTCTACAATTCCATAAGCATTAGCTAATACAATGTTGGCAGTTTTTCTGGCAACTCCTGGAAGTTCCATAAGTTCTTCTACGGTTTTAGGCACTTCTCCTTTATACTTTTCTACTATTATTTTGCAAGCATCTTTAATATATTGGGCTTTTTGTCTATAAAATCCAGTGCTTTTTATATCCTCTGCCAGTTCTTCTAAATCTGCTTTTGCAAAATCTTCTGCAGTTTTATATTTCTTAAAAAGATCTTTAGTAACCTCATTTACTCTCTCATCTGTGCATTGTGCTGATAAAATAGTAGCTATAAGAAGTTGAATAGGAGTCTTAAAATTAAGAGCTATTTTTGCATCTGGATAAGCTTTCTTCAATCTTTTAACAACCTCTTTAGCTTTTTCTTTTAAAGCCTTATTTTTTACCTTCTCTTTTTTCTTCTTTTTACTTTTCTTTTTCTTCTTAGCACACATAACTTCTCCTTAATATTTTATGGTGGAAAAAATTTGCTTGTTTAATTTATCTTTTAATACCAATTTAAATTCATCTTTAGAAATAGAAGGAAGTGGAAATTCAAAATTAATAGCATCTTTATAAGCTTTTTCAGTAATAGTTTTAGCTCTATCAACAAGCTCTGAACATCGTGACTTTTCGATTTTTTCTACCATATTAAAAAATTTTATCAGTCTAAAAAATTTCTTTTTATCAAAATTCTCAAATGACTTTCCTTCTTCTACTATTTCTTCCAGATCAAGAATTAATTTTTTCATTTGATCTAAAAGCGGAATTTGGATTTGTTTTCTTAACTGTTCTTCAAGAAGTAAAAATTCATGTGCAAGCGTAAAATAGGTTTCTTCAGAAAAGTCTCTATATAATATATTTTCTTTAAACCAATAGGCGAATTCTTTTCTTAAAAGATCAACCAGATACATAAAATCAAACACTTGATGTTGTAAAACAGATCTTAAATCTTCTATATTTAAAAGATCTCCCAAAAAAGAGAGTTCTTTATTATGATAAATATGTAAAAGAGCCCAAAGAAAATGTTTAGGTTTAAAGCTTATTTCTTTATCTTCTATAAAAAAAGAAGATTCCTCAGTTTGATATCTTTTAAAAACTTCATCTATCCATTCTATAGTATAAAATTTCATTTTAAAAACTAAGTAATTCTTTTTTTAATATAGTTTTAATTCTTTCTGAACTAACCTTTTCTTTAAAACCACCTTGAGACAACTCTGCTTTGCCTCCGCCTTTTAAGCCTATAGATTCTCCCAATTTTTGAAAAATTTTATTAGCAGGGTATTTTTCTGCTAAATCCTTAGTTACCATACAAACTGCTAAAGGATTTCCTTGCTCTTTTTCTCCTATAAGGAAAATTATTCCAGAACCAAGTTTATTTTTAAAATAATCTCCCATCTCTCTTAATTCTCCCATATTTTCTGCTTGGAAAGAGGCAACAAGAAGTTTAACCCCATTTACTTCTTCAACCTCTTTTAGCTTTTCTTCAAGAACTTTTTTAAGATCTACACTTTTTAATTTTTTAATCTCCCTTTCAAGCTCTTCTATTTCTTTAAAAAGAGCTTTTATTTTCTTTTCTATTTCCTTAGGTGTAGTTTTTAAGTTTTCTGCAATTTTCTCAATTCTTTCTTCCAGACCTTTAACCCATTCATAAGCCTTTAAACCTGCTATTGCCTCTATTCTTCTTATTCCAGATGCCACACTGCTTTCAGAAATTATTTTAAATAATCCTATATCTCCTGTCCTTTTTACATGTGTTCCTCCACAAAGTTCTATAGAGATTTCATTAATCTTTACTACTCTTACAATTTCTCCATATTTTTCTTCAAAAAGGGCTATAGCTCCCATTTTTTCTGCTTCTTCTTTTTTTACCCATAAGGTTTCAACCTGATAATTTTCTAAAATCCACCTATTTACTAATTCTTCTACTTTTTTAAGTTCCTTTGGCGTTACAGCTTGAAAATGAGTAAAATCAAAACGAAGCCTATTTTCTTCAACTAAAGAACCAGATTGTCTTACATGGGAGCCTAAAAGTTTTCTTAAAGCAGAATGAAGTAAATGAGTTGCTGTGTGGTGTCTTTCTATATGAAATCTTCTATCTTTATCAACTTGCATTAATACTTCTTCATCTTTTTCAATAGTTCCTTCCAAAAGCTTAACTTTATGATAAATAAGTTCTCCTACCTTATGAGTTTCTAAAATCTTAGCTTTACCTTTAGAACCTATAACTATGCCTATATCATAAACCTGACCTCCACCTTCAGGATAAAAAGGTGTTAAATTGGTAATAAGATAGTAAAAATTATCTTCCTTTTTAATTTCTATAACCTTTGCTTTGGTTTCTAAAGTTTCATATCCTATAAATAGGGTTTGGAAATTTTCTTTAACTAAATCTTTAATAAATTGTGGCACTTTTTCTAAAGCTCCTCTCCAGGATTTTCTACTTTCTTCTCTTGCTTTTTCTCTCAGTTTTTCAAAAGTCTCTAAATCTAAAGAAAAACCAAGAGGTAAAACATAATCTCTTACTAAGTCATAAGGGAAACCATAGGTGTCATATAGTTTGAATAATACTTCACCAGGGACAACCTTTTTACCATCTTTTTGAAGTTTATTTATTTCTCTTTCAAGGATTTCAAGTCCAAGGTTTAGAGTTTCTAAAAATCTTTCTTCTTCTATTCTGAGAATTTTTTTTATAGTTTCTTGATTTTTTGTCAATTCTGGGTAAACATCTCCAAATTCTTGAACTACAGGGTCAACTAATTTATATAAAAATGCCTCTTTTAATCCAAGTAATTTTCCAAATCTTTCTGCACGTCTTATTATTCTTCTTAAAACATAACCTCTTCCTTCATTTGAGGGCATAATTCCTTCTGCAAGAAGAAAGGTGCTTGCTCTTATATGATCAGCTATTACTCTAAAGGCACTTTCTGTATCCTTATTTTCTTTAAAAGCTCTACCTGTTATTTCTGAAATTTTATGAATTATTCCTGCAAAAAGATCAGTTTCGTAATTAGAGGGAACTCCTTGAATTACTGCAGTAATTCTTTCAAGTCCCATTCCTGTATCTATACAACCCTTAGGTAAAGGTTTGAGATTACCTTTTTCATCTTTTTCATACTGCATAAAAACAAGATTCCATATTTCTAAAAATCTATCACAATCACAACCTGGAGCACAGGTTGGTTTTTTACAGCCAAATTCTTCTCCCTGATCATAAACTATTTCTGAACAAGGACCACAGGGTCCAGTATCTCCCATAGCCCAGAAATTATCCTTTTCTCCTAACCTTACAATTCTTTCTTCAGGAAGACCTGCTATTTTTTTCCAGAGTTCTACTGCAGTATCATCTTTTTCATAAACAGTTACATAAAGACGTTCCTTAGGGAGATTTAAAACTTTTGTAATAAATTCCCAGGCATAAGCTATGGCTTCCTCTTTGAAATAATCTCCGAATGAAAAATTTCCGAGCATTTCAAAAAAAGTGTGATGTCTTGCAGTATAACCTACATTTTCTAAATCATTATGTTTTCCTCCTGCACGTATACATTTTTGACATGAAACAGCTCGAGTATAAGGTCTTGTTTCCTCTCCTAAGAATACTTTTTTAAACTGAACCATTCCAGCATTGGTAAAAAGAAGAGTTGGATCATCATAAGGAATAAGGGAGGAGCTTGGGACAACCTCATGTCCCAAATTTTTAAAGTAATCAATAAATAAAGTTCTTATTTCTTTTCCTTTCATAAGCTCCTAAAAAAATCAAAGTTTTTAATTTGACTAAATCTATTTTAAGAGATTTTAAAATTTTAGCAATTTTTTTAATAAAATTTTTCTTTATAATAACTTTTGAAAAACTCACTTTGTAACTAACACTTGCGATACTGAAATTGTTATATTGTTTAATTGGGCGATATGTAGATTTTTTCAAAATTAAATAATATAATAAAAAGTAAGAATTTAACATAGATGAGATGATATAAATGATAAAGGATATTGAATATTTAAAACAATTTGAAGAAAAATTTATTTCAGAAAAAAATTATCCTATGAAGAAGCTTTAAAGATTATTGATGCTTTATGGGAGGAAGGATTAGCCCTTAAAGTATTGCCACCAAAAGATCCTCTTGAGGGTATAGAAACAGACATAAAGATTGCGAGGATTTTGAATTCGTGTTTAAAGAGCTTATCACAAAAATAGGGGATGCACTTAATAGGAAGTCTATCCCATATATGATAATTGGTGGACAAGCTGTTCTCATTTATGGAGAACCTCGGCTTACCAGAGATATTGATATAACACTTGGAATAGGACAGCTTAAAAACTTTAGGGATTTAGTATCGTTGCTTTATTTTAAATATATATTAAACTTGCATTTTATTAATTATTAATTTGGAGGTAGGAAATGTTAGCAAAAAATTTTCTTTTTACTTCTGAGTCTGTTACAGAGGGACATCCTGACAAAGTGGCAGATCAAATCTCAGATGCTATATTAGATGCTATATTAGAAAAAGATCCTTATGCCAGGGTTGCATGTGAGACAATGGTAAATACAGGTATGATTCTCATTGCAGGAGAAATTACAACAGATGCTCGAATTGACTATGCTACTGTTGCAAGAGGAGTAGTTAAAGAAATAGGTTATAATCATTCTGATCTTGGTTTTGATTATCAAACCTGTGCAGTCTTAATAAGTATTGATAGACAGAGTCCTGATATTGCTATAGGAATAGATAGAGATGGAGAGATTGGTGCAGGAGATCAAGGTCTTATGTTTGGATATGCATGTGATGAGACCCCAGATTATATGCCTATGCCTATCTGGTATGCTCATAGACTTGCTATGAGACTTGCAGAGGTAAGGAAAAAAGGGATTTTACCTTTTTTAAGACCTGATGGTAAAACACAAGTAACTGTTAGATATCATGATAGAAGACCTATCGATGTTCATACTATAGTTATTGCTGCTCAGCATGATCCTACAATTACTCAAGAAGAATTAAGAGAAGCTATTATAGAAGAAGTGGTTAAAAAAGTAATTGCTCCTGAGCATCTTACTTCTGAGACAAAAATTCTTGTTAATACTACAGGAAGATTTGTTATAGGTGGACCACTTGCTGATTGCGGAATGACAGGAAGAAAAATAATAGTTGATACATACGGAGGAAGGGGACATCATGGAGGTGGTGCTTTTTCTGGTAAGGATCCTACTAAAGTTGATAGAACACCTTCTTACTATACAAGATATGTAGCTAAAAATCTTGTTGCTGCAGGGGTTGCAAGGGAACTCGAAGTTCAAGTAGCTTATGCTATAGGAGTGCCAGATCCTTTAGCTATAAATGTGAATACCTATGGAACACATACTATTCCTGTTGAAAAAATACTTGAAATAATTAATAAACTTTTTTGTTTTAGACCTAAACATATGATAGAATATTTAAATCTCAGAAGACCCATTTTTAAGAAAACAGCTTGCTATGGACATTTTGGAAGAAATGAACCTGAATTTACTTGGGAAAAACTTGATATGGTTGAAAAAATAAAAGAATTAGCAGGTTTTGATAAATAAAAGGAGGTATCTATGGAATTTCATGTAAAAGATTTATCATTGGCAGATGATGGTTTAAGGCTTATAGAATGGGCTGAAATGGATATGCCTGTTTTAAGACTGATAAGAAGAAGGTTTAGTGAAGAAAAACCTTTAAAAGGTATAAAAATTGGTGGTTGTCTTCATATTACTACTGAAACAGCAAACCTTGCAAGAACATTAAAAGAAGGTGGAGCAGAAGTTTATCTCTGTGCCTCAAATCCTCTTTCTACCAAAGATGAAGTAGCAGCAGCTCTGGTAAAACATTTTGAGATACCAGTTTTTGCTGTAAGAGGAGAGGATAGAGAAACTTATTATTCTCATATAAAAGCTGTCCTTGATAGAGAACCATATATTACAATTGATGATGGAGCAGATCTTGTAACTACACTTCACAGAGAAAGACCAGAAAGACTTGATAAAGTTTGGGGTGGAACAGAAGAAACCACTACAGGTGTTATAAGACTAAAAGCTATGGCAAAGGAGGGATTACTCAAATATCCTATTATAGCAGTTAATGATGCTTTAACCAAGCATTTATTTGATAATCGGTATGGCACAGGTCAATCTACAATTGATGGAATTTTGAGAGCTACAAACAGGCTTCTTGCTGGTTCTGTATTTGTAATAGCAGGATTTGGTTGGTGTGGAAAAGGTCTTGCTATGAGAGCAAAAGGAATGGGAGCAAGAGTAGTAATAACAGAAGTTGATCCCCTTAAAGCTTTAGAAGCAGTAATGGAGGGCTATTTGGTTATGTCTATGGATGAAGCAGCAGAAATTGGAGATTTTTTCTGCACAGTTACAGGAAATAAATCTGTTATTAGAAAAGAACACTTTTTAAAAATGAAAGATGGAGCCATAGTTGCTAACTCAGGGCATTTTGATGTAGAAATAGATCTCGCAGATTTAAAAAGCATAACCACTCATGTAAGACAGATAAGAAAAGAAGTTGAGGAATATACACTTGTTAATGGAAGAAAAATATATTTGCTTTCTCAAGGAAGATTAGTTAATCTTGCTTCTGCTGAGGGACATCCTTCTGGAGTTATGGATATGAGTTTTGCTAATCAGGCTCTTTGTGTGGAATATATTGTAAAAAACCATGAAAATCTTGAGAAAAAAGTTTATTCTGTTCCAGAAGAGATTGATAAAGAAGTTGCAAGACTAAAATTAAAAGCTATGGGTATTAAGATTGATACCTTAACACCTGAACAGGAAAAATATTTAAGTTCTTGGGAAGAGGGGACTTAAAATTTTTAATGCTAAAACCTCGTCTGGTTTTTAGTGCTTGTCTTAATTTAGAAAAAACAAGATATGATGGAAAATTAATTGAAAATTCTATAGCTATAAAGCTTCGCAATTTCTGTGATATAATTTCAGTTTGTCCAGAAATAGGAATTGGATTACCAGTTCCAAGAGAAAAAATTATTCTATATAAGGAAAATGAAGAAATAAAGGCTGTAGAAATTTTTACTGGAAAAGATTTTACAAAAAAATTAATATCTTTTTCTATAAATTTTATTAAAAATCTTCCAGAAGTAGAAGGCTTTTTTTTAAAAAGCAAATCTCCTTCTTGCGGAGTTTCATATAAAACTAAAACTTATAAAGATATAAAAGGAGAAATTCTTATAGATAAAACCCAAGGAATATTTGCTAAAGAGATTTTAAATGCTTTTCCCTTTATTCCAGTTGTAGATGAAGAAATTCTAAAAGATAAAGATAATTTGGAAAATTTTTTAATTCGTATTTGGGCTTTAAGAAGATTAAGAGAGCTTAAAGAAAATGCCCAAAGTAAAGAAGATATAATTGAGTTTCATAAAAAATCATATTATCTTCTTATGAGTTATGATTCTTCAAACCTTTCTGAAATAGAGAATATTTTATTATTTTGGAATATAAGCTTTGAAAAGCTTTTAAAAATGTATGAGGAAATTTTTAAAAAAATTTTAGCAAAGCCTTTTAGCAGAGAAAAGCAAATTAATGTTATTTTGCATATTTTAGAAAAGTTTTCTAAGGATTTAAAAGAAAAAAAACAAATTTTTTATCTTCTTGAAAGGTATAAAAAAAGGGAAATACCTTTAATTGATATTATTGTGGAGTTAAAAAACCTTTTCCAAAGAATTGACAAAGAAGAACTTTCTTTTTACTTTTATTTAGAGCCATATCCAGATGAACTTAAAGAATTGTTTGAATTAATTTAATTTGGTATAATAAAAATATGTTTACAGGATTAGTAGAAGGGATTGGCAAAATAATATCTTTACAACCTTTTAGAGGAGGACTTTTAGCAGAAATTTCAACCTCTTTTTCTCTAAAAGATACCAATGTAGGAGATAGTATAGCAGTTGATGGGGTATGTTTAACTATTACAGAAATAAAAGGTTCATCTTTTAAAGCTCAAATTTCTCCTGAAACCTTAGCTAAAACAACCTTAAGATATAAAAACTCTGGAGATTTCGTTAATTTAGAAAGAGCTTTAAAATTGGGTGAACGATTAGGTGGACATTTGGTCTCTGGACATGTAGATGGTGTTGGTAGAATTGTTTCTATAACTCCTGTAGAAGATTTTTGGAGACTTAAGATAGAAATTCCTAAAGAACTAACTTCCTATTTAGTAAAAAAGGGTTCTATTGCTATAGACGGAGTAAGTCTTACTATAAATAATTTTAGAGAAAATATTTTAGAATTTATGCTTATTCCTCATACTTTAAAAGTTACTACTCTTTGTCTTAAAAAACCTGGAGATTTAGTAAATATAGAGATAGATATGATAGCTAAAATGGTTTATAGATGGCTTTCTCCTTATTTAGAAAGTCTTGAAACTTCAAAAAAAGAATTAACTTTAGAATTTCTTAAAGAGCATGGCTTCTTATAAAATTTTTAATCCTTTATCTGAGCTTCTTAAAAGAGCTGTTGAAAAAAATGTTTTTCCAGGAGCTATAGCAGGGATTTCTTATAAAAATAATAAATATATTATTAAGGAAGGGTATAAATCACTCACTCCTTTTTTAGAACCTTTAGAAGAGACTGACATTTTTGATTTGGCTTCTCTTACCAAACCTTTAAGTCTTGTTTTTACTTTTATGTATCTTTTATCAAAAGATCCAAAGATTAATTTATATTCTCCTATAGGAGATTATTTGGACTTAAAAGAACCTTTATCTAAAATTCCTGTGTATAGATTTTTAAATCATACTGCAGGATTAAAAGCTTGGTTTCCTTTTTATAAAGAACTTATTAAAGAAAATATACCTGACAAATTAGAATGGATAATTAGAAAAATAGAAAAACTACTTTTAGAATATATACCCGGAGAAAAATGCCTTTATTCAGATTTAGATTATTTCCTTTTGACTTATCTTTTAGAAAAGGTCTATCAAAGAAACTTAGAAGAACTTTTTGAGATTGCTAAAAAGGTTGTTTTTTTCAATAAAAAGGCTTTTTTAAGTTTTAAACCTCTTACTAAAGGTGTAGATCAAGAAAGAGTTGTTCCAACTTCAGTTTGTCCTTGGAATAGAAAAATTTTAAGGGGTATAGTTGAAGATGAAAATACCAGAGTCCTTG
>Ga0190367_1001644_pt1 | contig 12638 bp, 13 predicted proteins | sample 4872181011_MG_FD_171838 | JGI IMG/M metagenome (GOLD analysis project Ga0190367, IMG submission 171838) | Hydrothermal vent microbial mat bacterial communities from Southern Trench, Guaymas Basin, Mexico - 4872-18-10-11_MG | ecosystem: Environmental > Aquatic > Marine > Hydrothermal vents >... | reverse complement strand
CTCTAACCCACTCCTGTTCTAGTGAGGCTCTATAGAGCTCACCCCTAACATCACCTTCCTTAACTAGAATTAATGAGTGCCTTAGGACGTTATACTTATAGACGCCAGCTTTCAGGAACTCACCATCAATCCTAACACCCTTCTCACCAATAACCACGTAAACCTCGAGAGGGTATGTAGCACCAGCACTTGGTGCTGCTCTAAACCTCCACTTAGTTTCGGTAATTCCTTGAGCAGCCCATAAGATCATTGATAATTGCTCAATAGTTAGTGGTTCATCCTTGTACTCCCTTAAACTCCTCCTAAGGAGTATAGCTTCCTCAACAGTCATGGTAGTTACTTTAAGCGGTAAGGGTAAGAATACCTCACCACCACGTGTGACATTAGCTACAATAGTAGGTCTCCCCCCAATACCCTCTTGAGGACTAACTATTATGTATATCGTGTAGGCAATTATTGATAGGGCAATCAATAATGTAATGATTACTATTGCTAACTTACCTATACTCATACTCCCTAATTAATTGAGGCATCATAGATAAAAACGTCATATACCTATTCTTCTCATGTACCTCTCCAGGTAACTGTCGTACGCCCCAATTCTCCTTAACCAAGCACCATAATCAACTAGTGCCTTAATTGCCTTAGCGGCCCTCTCAGGTGATAGATACATCGGTATACCTAATGATTCAGCTTCCCTAGCATACTTAGTAGTGTAGGTACCACCAGTAGCTACACCAACTATTGGTATCAACCTTCCAGTTTCCTTAAACACCTCCTTGACAACCTTGATAAACTTCTTATTTAATTCAGTAGTAACTCCAGGAACTATGTAGTAGGGTAGCCACATGATTGCATCAACTTCACCTGACCTTAATAGTATCTCAGCTGAGTTAGTGAGGTGTTCATCAGTTGCCGAGCCAGTAACATCTACGGGATTGTAGGGTGATGCTATTGGTAGTAAGACCTTCCTTAACTTACTTATGGTTTCATCGCTTAACCTTGGTACTTTAAGACCTAAATCAACTAATGCATCGGTAGCCATGACGCCAGAACCTCCACCTACAGTCAATACTGCTACTCTATTACCAGGTGCTGGTGGTTGAAGACCTAAAGCTAATGCTAAGTCAAATAATTCCTCCATACTGTAAGCCCTAATAACTCCTGTTTGCTTAAATACGGCATTGTAGACAGCGTCCTGACCTGCTAAAGCACCTGTATGTGATGCAGCAGCTCTCGCTCCAGCCTCAGTTCTACCAGCCTTAAGTACTACTACAGGCTTGTAGGGGGTTGTTTCTCTTAAAGCTTTAAAGAACGATCTCCCATCAGTAACGCTCTCAATGTATATAGCAATTACGTAGGTATCGGGATCATCTCTTAGGTACAATAGTAGCTCTTCATCTCTTACATCAGCTTTATTACCATAACTAACGAACTTACTAATACCTATACCCCTCATTGCTGCCCAATCAAGAACTGCTGAACCGAACGCTCCTGATTGTGATATGAAAGCTATGAATCCGTGCTTCGGGAATCCTTGCCTATCTGGTGGTAGGAATAGTGTGTTCATGCCTGACTTAGGTACATAGACACCAACGCAGTTAGGTCCTATTAACCTCATACCATACTTCTTGACTATACTGACCAGTTTCTCTTCAAGCTTAGCACCTTCAGGACCAACCTCCTTAAAACCACCTGAAATCACTATTAACCCTTTAACACCCTTTTCACCACACTCCTTAGCTACCTCTGGTACCTTAGGTGCTGGTACAGCAATAACGGCTACGTCAACCTCATCAGGTATCGACTTAATGTTAGGGTACGCTCTAAGACCTAATATCTCCTTAGCTTTAGGGTTTACAGGATATATCTTACCTTTGTAAAAGGTCTTAAGTGTTCTAACAATTTCATATCCAACCTTGCCAGGAGTCCTTGATGCTCCAATAACAGCTACTGATTTTGGATTAAAGAAATAATCCAGTTCTACACTCATGACCCTACCCAATAGCGTATTCGATAGCACCTAAAATACCTTTCCATTATATACTCTACCAATGCTTAATACTTTTAATTTTTAGGTATAGAGATTATTTAGGTGGAAGTACGTGAATAAGGATCAAATCATAGGTGTGGGACTACTTATTGCAGCAATAATAGTCATAGTTGTTTATGTATGGCTAGTCTTCTTCACGCCCTACGACATATTTGTACTTAAGATTACTGGAGCTGTAGCTATTGCAGCTATATTCGGTATCATTGGTTGGATAGGTTATACATTAGCGACGACACCACCACCAAAACCTATAGAGGAGATTGAAAAGGAACTAGAGGAGGAGCTAAAGAAGCTAGAGAAGGAGATAAGTGAAAAGGAAGGTGAGAAAACAGCAACAAGTACTAAGAGTAGTGAGGGAGAACGTAAGTAATTTCTTTAGTATATTTTAACCTTACGTTCTTAAGTACTGTAAGGTACTGTATGGCTTGATATTGATTTATATATTTTATACATTATCATTACGATTAGTAATAAAGCTATTATGAAGAAAGCAACACCTACAATTATAGGTAAGAATGAAGCTAATCCTTTACTGCTAAAGCATATAGGTATGAATAATATAATTACACATCCAGTTACTTGAGCTCCCTCCTGAGCTCCTATGACTATAGGCTTAATCATCGATGCAGTGATGAGTAATACGCCAGCAATTATCAGCATTAACCCAAGTATTGTTAGTAACCTCATTTAGATCACCTAAATAACCTTCCAAAGGTATAGATACGTGATTACTAGGATTAACGTTATGATAGCTCCCAATATACCCATAATTAACGCTGTTTTCCTATCACTACCAAAAATTATTGGAAATGGCCCTATAACAATGACACCACCACCCCTAACCTCCCTCTTGACCTCACCTTCAGGTGTTAAAACTTTAGTACTCCTTAGTATTATGTCGAGCATGATTAGGAATGACCCTATTACTATAAGTATAATCCCCAACATCATTAATTGACTTATTACCTCCATTACCTCCCTAATTACTAACACTACTTGAAAGTAATAAGTATTTATTATGGGTTTAATCCTTCGCTGTAGGTATGAGTATTCTCTGATTAGCTCTTTCAACATCTATCAACTTAGTATTATATATTGTCTCGAGCAAATCCTTCCTCAATACCTCACTAGGTTTACCTACAGTCACTACTCTTCCTTCATTTAGTAATAGCACTTTATCACTATACATAGCTACTAAGTGGAGTTCGTGAGATGTCGTTATTATTGTTAATCCTTTTCTTGATAGACTTCTCAGTAATTTCATTATTAGTGCTTGATTACGTACATCAAGGAATGCTAGAGGCTCATCAAGTAGTAACACCTTTGGTCTTCTAACAAGTGCTGAAGCTATTAAAACTAGCTTACCTTCACCACTACTTAAGCTACCTACGTATCTATCAAGTAGGTGAGTAATGCCTAGAAGTTCCGAAACTCTATACACCTCTTCATAATCTTCAGTAGTGGGTAGGAATGCGTTTGATATACCATAACGTGCTGCTATTAACGCATCAATAACTTTACACCATGGATCTATGGTTATGGATGCTGGAGCATAACCTATTATGGATGAAGCACCCCTCGATACTAAATCATATCCGCATACCTTAATAGTACCTGAGGTGATATGGATTATCCCTGCTAATGCCTTAAGAAGCGTAGTCTTGCCAGCACCATTAGGACCTACTATGGTGAAGATCTCGCCAGGTTCAGCTTTAAAACTCACATTGTTAAGTATGACCTTCCCGTTAAGAACTACTTTAACATTCTTAACATCAACAGTACACTTCATGATTAAGCACCACTCCAGCCTAGCCTCTTCATTAGTAGGTAAATAAGTATGGGAGCACCCATGAATGAAGTTATAGCTGTTAATGGTACCTCCATGATGGGGCTTGAAATCCTTATAATGACGTCAGCTGCAATACACATGACTGAGCCTGTAAGTATAGATATAGGTAATAACTTTCTAAAGTCCGTACCTATAGCTAATCTAGCAATCCAAGGTGCTGCTAAACCTATGAACCCTACAGGTCCTGCTAAAGCAACTACTGCTGCAGTACTTATTGCTGAACAAATGATAACTTCAGCTCTAATTCTTGAGACGTTAACACCTAGAGCCTTAGCAACTTCATCACCTAGTACTAAAGTAGTTAGTTCACGAGATCTTAGGAGTAACCATAGACAGCATACTACAACAGGTATAGAGCTATAGATTAATTGGTAATCAAGTACATACGCAACACTACCGAAGAGCCAATAAAAAGCACCTTTAATCTTACTTAGTAATCTTATGATTAAGAAAATGTTTACCGAGCTTATGGAGTAGGTCACAGCTATACCTGCAATTATTATTGATAGTGGGTTGAAGCCTAAAACTGTGGTTAATGACAGTACTACTAAGAATACGGCTAATGCTCCGATGATAGCCGATATAAACACGTAGAGTGGATGTGCTAACCCTACAAGATACGTCATTAGAACACCTAAAGCAGCACCTGAAGCTAAACCTATTATGTAAGGTTCAGCTAATGGATTTCTTAAAATGTACTGCAAACTTAAACCTGAATATGAAAGTCCAAAACCAACAATCATAGCCGCTAATGTACGTACTAATCTCCTAACAATTATTGCCTTCTCGGACTCACTTAAGTTTAAGCCTAGTAAGACCTTAAATAAGGTATTGATATTTACACTAGCTAATGTACCTATCCCTAGAGAAATCAGTATGAGTAGGGGTAATGAGATAATCATTAGTACTAAAAACAGTTTCTTATTCACTAAAGAACACCTATGATGGTATCTTGAACGTATCTGGATTTACGTCCTTAGGTACTTCTCCAGGCTTAAGTCCTAATACCTCAGGGTTTATTATTGCTATTAATATTTTCAATGCCTGAACAACTCTAGGACCTGGCCTAATTAATGCATCTAAGTAGTGCCCTTCAATGCAGTATACTTCACCATGACTTAGCGCAGGTATTTGCTTATAGGCGTCACCAACAAACTCCTTAAGCATTTTTAATGCATCGCTTGAATTAACACCCATATGTGTCACTATTATTATATCTGGTGAAGCTTCAATTAATGCCTCAGGATTTATGCTAACCCATCCACTAACATTTATGAAGACATTAACCCCACCAGCTAATGTTATTAAGTCATTTAACCATGTGTTATTTCCTGCAACCCATACAGGATTGAGCCATACAATAAGAGCTACCTTAGGTTTTCCGTGTGTACTCACATACTCCGTAACCTTAGATCTTAGGTTAGAGATTTCACTTCTTAACTCTTGAGCTAATTTCGCTGCTTCTTCCATGTGACCTGTAGCTTTACCAACAATTACTATTGAGGTGATAACATCATTAAGCGTCTTATCAGGTAATAGTATTAGCGGTATGCCTTCCCTACTAAATATTTCCTTTAATGTATGATGGCTTACAACACTATCAACACCTATAATTAAGTCAGGATTTAATGATAGAATCTTCTCGATATTCGGATACCACCCACTACCTATGTTAACTATTCTTCCCTCTTCAACAGCCTTAACAACCTCGGGAGGATAGTTGGAATACTCATCAACGCCTATTACTTGCTCACCAGCACCTATAGCAAAGAGTATTTCAGTAACGCTGGGTAGTAGAGAAACTATTCTATGAGGTTTTGAGGGTATTACTACGACCTCACCTGATGCATCAATAACCTCAGCAGGAAACTCCATGAGTGATGATAGCTTCGATATATCCTCCTTAATTTCATTAATAGCATTCCTAATCTTACTAATATCTGAAATTGTTGCTGCACTACTTAACATACTCTCTAATCTGTCAACCTTAACCATTAACTTCCTTAAATCCTCCAAAGTAGCACGCTCTCTTAATGACTCATTAAGTTCTTTAAGCCTGACTTTGAGTTCTTGTATCTCTTGGTAAATATCATGAATTTTTGAGGTTTCAATTCTTAACGATGTAACGTTCCCTGCCAGCAGATTTAGGGTACTGTTAAGTCTTTCCAATAAATTACTTATACTACTTAAGGCATTGCTAATCGAACTTTTAATATCACTTACTTCCTTATTGAGACTACTTCTTAGCTCACTGTACCTAGTACTGAGCGATATGACATAATATGAAAGAAATGAAGAGATAATTATCAATATAGAAACTAAGATTGCTATAATACCTAGTGTACTAATACGTGCTCGCATACCTGGATACCCTATCCAGGTACTGATTTAGGCTTAAAAAGTTTACTTTAAACTCCTGAGCGTAAGTTAGTATAAGTTTCCTTACCATATACCTATATTTGGGTATTGTAATGAAGGAACTAAATGTTAGGTTAACCCCCATAGGTATAATTCATACCTCCTTTACTGATGAAGAGATTAAAAAGTCGTGGCCAAGAGGAGTTAGTGGTGTTATTGAAATATTTCCTGAATTTGAGGATGGTCTTAAGGGTATTGATGGCTTTTCTCACATATTGATTGTTTCATGGCTTCATAAGGTTAGTGATGAGCAAAGGAAGGTCTTAATGGTTAGACATAGAAGATTTACACGATACGGTATACCACTTAATGCGTTACCACTAATTGGAGTATTCTGTACTGACTCACCGCATAGACCTAATCCTATAGGATTAAGTATTGTTAAGGTAATTAAGAGAGAAGGAAGATTTATTCATGTTGATGGCTTAGACCTATTTGATGGAACACCAGTACTTGATCTAAGAGCAATAACCCCAGAGTTCATGGTTAAGGATATCACAGTACCTAAGTGGTATATAGAGCTTAAGGAATTAGTTAGAAGATACGTAGGTAAGGACATTCATATCTAAGTAGTCTTAACCTTATGTTTGTACGTCCTTTCTTGATCAATTATGTGAACTACCTCAATCCCATACTTAGCTAATTCATTAGATATGAATCTCCTATGACACTTAAACCATAATTTCTCCTTACATAGTATGGCAACATAACCTTGACTGCATCCCTTAATAATTTTAATTAACTCCTTAAACCCCCTTTTAAACTCCTCAGTCTTCATGTAGCTCTCATAACCACCACTTCTGAAACCACCAAGTAAATCTCCAAGCCAAACGTACTTAATTCCTAAATTGTTTAATACTCCTTCTAAAGACTCTCTACTGAAGTGTGGGTACCTCCTAGAGGTTGGAAATCTCCTAACATCAACCACTATACGTATTTTGTATTTAAGTAATATATTAATGAATTCATCAAGAGTTCTATTACTGTGACCTAACGTGTAAACCCTAACGTTACTCATATGCGTTTCCTCACACAGTAAGATGTTTACTAATGTTTTTATTCTTCTTAATCTAGAGCGAGCTTGAATAACTACTTATAATTCCCTCAATTTCATCAAGCTTAGTTATTGCACTCTCAATTTTTGCTACAACTCCATCTATGTCTTCAGAAGTGAATTCCTCACTTATTGAGATACTTTTAAGTATCTCAATTACGTCTCTTAGTTTATCATGGATTAATAAGGTATATGGCTGTAACTTCTTCTTACTAATCATGTCTAATTTTAACACTAACTTTAATGCTTTAGATACGTAGCCAAGACCAGCTCTAATGTACATATCTGCTATAGCCCTAGATGGTATTGGCATACCAACAATAGCTGTCTGAATTAAGACCTTATCAACTTTCTCCCTCCTAACTTTTTCAATCATATTTTTAGCAATTAATAGATTCATTGCACCTGACTTAAGGTTCTCCTTAGCCTTCTTAACAATGTCATATGGCTTAGACTTAATAAATATCAAGATATTACCTAAGAATTACTTGTCATCAAGTCTTATATTGATTCCTGAATAAGGAATTAAATCCTAGGTATGAATCAAGAGTACGGATTAAGTCATCATAATTATATGATTGTTAATGTAGTTATGTAAATAAATTTTAATTAGTTAAGCATGCCAATTAATACCAGCTAGGGTTTACTCAGTATAAACTTTACATATCCTTGTTTAAGGTGGCAATCTTGCATGAGATTAGAGAAGCAGTCATACTTGCTGCTGGCTTAGGTACTAGGTTGAGAGGTGTTAGTGAGGGATTACCTAAGTTTCTGGTTAAGGTGTTAAATGAACCATTAATTACGTACCCTATAAGGTCACTTTATCTTTCAGGTATTAGGAGATTCACCATAGTTATTCCTAAGGGATGGAGCAATGAGCTTAACAATGTAGTAGATACTCTGGGGCTTAATATAGACTTATGCATTGTTGAGAATCCTCAAATTGAGCGGGAGAACGGATACAGTCTACTCAAGAGTAGTGAATGCGTAAGAAGTGAGTACTTCGTATTAAGCATGAGTGATCACTTATATACGCCTGACATAATCTCAATCCTACTTAAAACTCACGAGAATATAGGTAATGCCGACATAATCGTAGGTGCTGATAGTAGTCCTAAGTACATCGATGTTAATGAGGCAACTAAAATAAGTGCATCAAGTACTGGAAAGGTTGTAAAAGTCGGTAAGAACTTAGATGACTTCAACTACGTAGACATAGGCGTCTTCATTATGTCAAATAAGGTTTACGGGATTGCTAAAGACTTAGAATCGAGATTTAATGTTATTAAGTTAGCTGATGTAGTTAATGAGGCAGTCATTAAGGGCCTCAACGTGTTTATTGCTGATGTTAAGGGTGCGACATGGACTGAAGTGGATACCCCCAAAGATCTTAACGAACTAATTTATGGTTTTAGACGAGATGTTCTCGATAGTTTAGTTAAAGTATTTGGTGAGTTATATGGAGAAACTTATTAAGTCCACAGACGGGCTTGTGTCAAGATATATAAATCGTAGGATATCTACCAGGATAACTAAAGCGATAGTTAAGTATAGAATACCACTAACACCTAATCAAGTCTCCATAATAAGTTTCATATTAGGTCTCATCTCAGCTTTACTTTACATTCTACGCATGCCCATACCCGCAGCGATAATGGTTCAGATATCATCAATAATAGATGGTGTTGATGGTGAGTTAGCTAGACTTTTAGGTCTTACGAGTAGGGTTGGTGCTTTCTTCGATGCAATGCTTGATAGATTCGTTGATATCGCAATAATCGCCTCATTAACATACTATATCTATGTATCAAGTAGTATTAATACTGGACTACTCATTATAATATCTATGCTCGCTCTATCAGGTGACTTACTAGTTAGTTATATACATGCACGTGGTGAAGCATCACTGGGCATACATCCTTCAAAAATAGGTATAATTCCTAATTTCTCTTCAAGAGATGTGAGACTATTTGTAATATTCGTAGGTAGTCTCATAGGTCTATACATTGAAACACTTACGGTAGTTGCCATCTTATCATACGCTTATGTTTTATCTAAGTTCGTAGATTCATTACTTAATTATAAGGAGGTGAGACATTATGCAGGATGACTTAAGCGTTATAATAATTGGTAGTTTCACCATTGATAGGATAGATGAAAAGTTAAGTATTGGGGGACCAGCATACTATAGCTCATTAGCTCTTACTTACATCGGTCATACAAGTATAACAGTGATAAGTCCTGCACGTGATATTCATGAGAACTTTGTTAGGAATATAGGGATAAACCTAATTAATGTTGGTGCTAATACACCAGTCTTTCAATTAAAATACGTCGAAGGTGGTAGGAGAGAGGTAATCCTTAAGCATAGAGGATCTAAGATAACCATACCACGTAATGAGCTAAAACTAATTAGGGACTCATTAATTATTGTAAGTCCGGTCTATAGGGAAGTAGATCTAGATACCTTAAAAGTAGTGAAGAGATTGTCTAGATTTGTGGCACTAGATGTTCAAGGATTCGTAAGGTACGTACATAGTGATGGTAAAGTAAGTATAGTCTGGAGTAATGAGATGTACGATATAATTAGACTTGCCGATGTCATTCATGCGGATCTATCTGAAGTACCCATATATAACAACATGGTTGAGGCAAGTAAGGAGCTAGGTAAAATATCTAACGGTATCATCATGGTCTCTAATGGTGAGAGAGGTCTTGTAGCATCAATTGACGGCGAGCTTTACTATGTACCAGCACTCCCAGGTATTGAGGGAAATGCAACAGGTACTGGTGATATCTTATTAGCAATATCATCATATGAGATCTTAATGGGTGAAGATCCCTTAAGAGCCATAGCTAAGGGAGCCGTAGCGGCTGGCTTAAGAGTTAGCCGTGACAGATCACCATGGTTTAGTAAGTACGAAGTCGATATATTAGCTGATAAGCTAATTAGCAAGTCTGAAAAGTTACGTGTTTAGCTTAGAATATCTCCTCTTCAGGTGCTATTAAACTCTTTATCTTAGCTCTATACCTATATATCAGTACTAATATTAATGCTATTATCGATACACCTATGAATATAGTCATGTATCTATTAATAATTGTTATTAATGTTGGCTTTAATATTAAGGAGATCTCCTCATCGGATGTCACGACTCTCTCGATAGTTAATCTTTCATAACCTGGTTGATCAACTATTATCGTATATACTCCGTAAGGTAACTTAAGGTCGGCTTCACCATTAACTATACTACTCATACCTTCAAACTTCATACCTATACCTATAGCTTTAACCACTCCACCATGAACAGGCTGAGCCAAGTCATTAACTAAGGTGAGTTTTACTAGGAATGTCTTCCTAGGAATCTCAATAGTTATATTCGTAGGTTCCTTAACGGTAATCTTCTTAATGAATTCTGCATATACGTTCTTACCTCTTAAGGTTATCGTGTTAAGACCTTTACGTAAGGGTACTACAAGAGTAACAGGTTTAGAAGCATTAGGAGGTACATCACCTACTCTTAAATTATTAATATATAATGTCAATTTCTCTATAGGTCCGCCACCACTATAGTAATCCTTAATGATTAGTGTTGAATTAACGTACAATCTCTTCAATGTTACATTAATAATTGTAGGCCTAACTACCTTTACCTTAATGAGTGTCATATTATACAGTGATATATTGAGCTTTTTAATATATGGTTTAGGCTTTAGTATCAACTCATGTGTACCCTTACTTAGGTTTATGTGCTGTACTATCGTACCTTTAGGTATAGTTATTAAGTATTTACCGTCAGCAATGACATTTATAGGTGATTCCGGCGGTCCACCAGTATCTGCATCCTTAAGTACTAAGGCTACGTCAATCTTATTTACCTCTAATGGTATTACCTCCTTCATATCATTAGTTAGGTATAGCTTATACGATTTCCTAAAGTACAACGGCTCCTCACCAGGAATGCTCTTAGGTATTATCTCAAGGAATAATAATCCCTTATATCTCAACTTAAGAGTTACTGAAGGTTTAGTTATGCTTAAATTGCTAAGTACGTTGCCTTCGGTATCTCTTAAAACGATATTGAATCCCTCTCTTGGAGGCCCCTTTACTTCAGTATCTATGAAGATTAATGTCAGTGTGAATGTATTTCTTCTCAAAACTATTCTTATGTCCCTATCTTTAGGTACGTCTATGCTCTCAGTTATAGACTCATAGAGAGGTTTACCTTCAACTCTATCACTAGGTTCTACATAAACTTTGTAATGTCCTGGTAATAATTTAAGTGTAAACGTACTATTGTGAGGCAATACATAGTAGTATTTCGATCCATTTAAACCCTCAATAATGAATCTTAGTTCCTCCTTAGGTATGCTTCCATACTCTCCATCAATGATTGTGAATGATATGTCGACAGGTTTATACGTACATTTTAACGTCAAGTTGAACGTACTAGGTAGTATTTCTGCCTTAGTTATTGATTTATTCAGGTAGTCTTGTCTTGGATAAACTTCAATGTAGTAAGTACCTGGTAATATGTGATTGAGCCTTACAAAGCCTAGGGAGTTAGTTGTTACATTGAAGATCTCTCTACCATCAATACTCTTTACTATTATGGTTGCATTACTTACATACATACCCTTAGGATCCACTAAGCTTATAGTTAATGGTTGAGTAATTCTCTCATTAAGATCAATCTCTAAGATACCTTTACTTAGAGTATCACCTAACCCCAAAATTAAGTATAGCTTACTGACTGTAGCGATAACTACCTGGTTGAGATCTCGTGATGTCGTTATTGACCTTACTGATGACTCAAGTCTTAATGTGAGTGAGGTATTAGCTCTAGATATAGGCATTAATGTGAATTCAGGTGTTATATATAGTACCTGAACGTTACCTAAGGCATCACCAGCAATAATGGCTTTAGAACCGCCTACAGAGTCTGCTATGCTTAATGAAGTTATTGATGAAGGTAATCTATAAGAGTCCATGACCTTGTACTCATTATCAGCAAGTTTAAATACATATATGGTGCCACCCGAAGTACCTACAACTAATACATCACCACTTAATGAATAGGTTACCTTGGTTACGGATGAAAATAACCTGTATATAGTTTCATGAGTTAAGTTAAAGTTTTTATCAAGGTATAGAATTCTTAAGACTTCATAAGAAGGGTATGTAGTGAATCTACCACTAGTTATGACTAAGTACTTAAACTTTCTCATGTGTTTCGAGACATCAAGAAATGAGTGAATCTTCA
>Ga0190367_1001643_pt1 | contig 12641 bp, 10 predicted proteins | sample 4872181011_MG_FD_171838 | JGI IMG/M metagenome (GOLD analysis project Ga0190367, IMG submission 171838) | Hydrothermal vent microbial mat bacterial communities from Southern Trench, Guaymas Basin, Mexico - 4872-18-10-11_MG | ecosystem: Environmental > Aquatic > Marine > Hydrothermal vents >... | reverse complement strand
ATGAGTATACTGGTAAAAAGCAGAACTCCTATATTTCTTCCAATAGATGATAGTGAACCATAAGTACGTAGTGAAGTCGAGATTCGATGTAATCTTCCTCTTTTTATAAAAGACTACAAATCTCTGCGTATCGCGATCGTAATATTTAAAGAGGACTCTTTTTCCAGTAAACTCAGAAAGCCTATGACCTTCAAGATTCCCCGATCTCTAATGTGGTTAGAGAAATGGAGCGTATATGGGCTACTGATAGGTATAGTAGGTGGTATTAGTGCAGTGGTATTTAGTCTGCTAGTAAGTACTATTGAATCACTATTCATACTACAGCTAATTGATAGTGCTACTGTGAGGTTCCCAATTATTACAATACACTATCTCACACCCTTAGTAGTGGCCTTAGGAGGGCTAATATCGGGTATCATAGTCTATACCTTCGCACCTGAAGCCGAGGGTCATGGTACTGATGCTGTCATAAGCTCTGTTCACCTACTATGGGGTAAGATTAGAAGAAGAGTACCCATAATCAAAATAATCTCCTCCGCAATCACTATAGGTACAGGAGGAAGTGCTGGTAAGGAGGGGCCCATAGCTCAGGTAGGTGCTGGTTTTGCATCCTGGTTAGCTGATATGTTAAATCTAAGTGATGAGGATAGGAGGACTATGGTAGTGTGCGGTGTGGCTGCTGGTATAGCTGCTATATTTAGAGCACCCCTAGGTGCCGCTATCTTCGCTATAGAAGTACTCTATAGGCGAGACATGGAGATATCGGCTCTAGTACCAGCTGTAATTTCGTCTATAGTAGCATACTCAGTATTCGTCTCCCTTACGGGCTCTACTAGAGTTTTCTATGTACCCACTTATAAGCTACCCTCCTTCTATATACTCCCCCTCTATGTTCTACTAGGGGTAATCCTAGGAGTAATAGCCCTAATCTATGTCAAGATCTTCTATGGTATGAGGGATGGCATCTTTAGGAGACTTTCAGGACCTAAGCCCCTTGCGCCTACACTGGGTGGACTCTTTACGGGGTTACTAGCATTACTGTATCCACAGATTCTAGGTCCAGGTTATGAGTGGATTCAGCATGCAATCCTAGGGGATCTAGATCCATACCTTATGATAATCCTCGCTTTTGCTAAGATATTAGCTACAAGCTTTACAATAGCTTCGGGAGGATCAGGAGGAGTATTCGCCCCTTCCCTATTCATAGGAGCTATGCTCAGTGGCGCACTAGGACAATTACTTCATGCCGTACTTCCAGAGATCGATCCTACGAGCTTTATAATAGTTGGAATGGCTGCCTTCTTCGCAGGTGCGGCTAAGGTTCCACTAGCATCGATTTTAATGGTAGCTGAAATGAGTGGAAGCTACGAGCTACTAGTACCTGCCATAGTTACCTCAGTGGTCTCCTATACGATATCGGGGAGATGGACTATCTATGAGAGCCAGGTAAGATCCAGGATAGAGTCCCTAAGCCACTTAAGTGAAGTCTCTCTAAGCATACTACATAACATAAAAGTGAAGGACGTAATGACCAAAGATGTTACTGTAGTGAGTCCCAAGGATAGGGCTATAGATGTACTTAAGCTCTCAAGAGAGGATGGACATTCAGGTCATCCCGTAATCTCAAATGGTAAGCTCGTAGGAATAGTCACTCACAGAGATATTATGAAAGTAGATCCCTCCAAGCTAGATAGAGTTCTCGTAGAGGAGATAATGAGCAGAAATATTGTGGCCACTACTCCTGAGGAGACCTTAGATGTAGTAATAGACAAGATGCATAGACATGGAGTAGGTAGACTACTAGTCGTAGATCAAGAGTGCCCACAGAAACTGATTGGAATAGTTACAGAAAAAGATATAATCCGTACATACGAAAAGCTCATTCATGAACGCCTAAAACCACATTTGAAATGAGAACTTGAAGTAGTTGAAGTGTTCTGAATACTTTTATTGTATGAGGATTTAAGAACCTACATGAGAACTATAGAGAAGAAGTTTGATGTAGTCGTGGTGGGTGGAGGCCTAGCTGGAGTCTGTGCGGCGATAGCCTCCTCTAGACATGGATGTAGGACTGCTTTGATAGAGGCACGCCCAGTACTAGGAGGTAACTCAAGTAGTCTTATAAGAGTACCGCCCAGTGGAGCTGCGAGTAGTAATCCATGGGCTAGAGAGACTGGGATAATAGAGGAGATCATGATAGAACACCAGAGGAGAACACCATATCCACTACTCTCAGGCCTGATCACATCTCAATGGGATCTAGTACTCTATGAATGGGTTAGAGCTGAAAGAAACCTCACACTATTCCTGAACACTGTACTCTTCGATGCTAGCGTAGATGAAAGAGGTAGAGTAGAGTTCATCAAGGCACTCCAGATAGGCTCAGAAACTATGCTCAAGATCTATGGCAAGATATTCATAGACTGTACCGGAGATGGAACCTTAGGTGCTCTGGTAGGCGCTGAGTACCGCATTGGTAGGGAATCCAGACACGAATTTAAAGAGACACCTGTAATAGCTCCCGAAATCCCCGATAAAATGACACAAGGCAGTAGTATAATGTTCAAGGCCGTATATGTAGACAGGCCAGTAGAGTTTAAACCCCCACCATGGTATGTGGAATATCCCGAAGAAGATAGTCTGTATAAAAGGGATCATTCTAGAGGCTTTAAGGGCCTCTACCATGGATTCTGGTGGATAGAGATAGGAGCACCATACGATACCATCCACGATAATGAGAAGATAAGAGATGAACTACTCGCACACCTACTGGGTGTATGGGATCACTTAAAGAATAGAGGAGATCACGGAGCTGAAAATATGGTTTTAGAGTGGATAGGATTCATACCGGGTAAGCGAGAGAGTAGAAGGCTTATAGGAGATTACATACTAACAGAACACGATCTCAAGAGGGGGGAACTCTTCTACGATAGAGTCGCTTATGGTGGCTGGTTTATCGATGTCCACACCATGGGGGGAATTCTAGCTAGAGACAGGCCTCCCGAGCCTCTAACAGGAGATGAAGACCTCTCAGATGTACTCTGTATTGAGCCCTATAGCATACCCTTTAGATGCCTATACTCGAAGAACATTGAGAACCTCCTAATGGCTGGTAGGGATATATCAGTAACACATGTAGCTCTAGGGAGTACTAGAGTTATGAAGACTTGTGCTGTAATAGGACAGGCTGTTGGAACAGCAGCAGCTCTCTGTATAAAGTATGGCATCACCCCCAGAGAACTCTGTAAGCGCCGTATAAGCGAACTACAGCAGGTATTACTGAAAGATGATTGTTTCATAATAGGGTTGAAGAACGAAGATGAGAACGATCTGGCTAGAGGGGCTAGGGTAATGGCAACTTCTCACGCACAGCTTATTTTAGATCCAGAGGTGAGAGAGGGGGGACTAGAGCTTGAAAGAGGGCAGATATTTCCACTTAGCTCCTCCTACCTGAATACCATAAGTCTGTGGTTGAGATCCGAGCTAGAGGAGGATATTGAAGTGAGGATTAAGTTATCTAAGGTATCCACTATATGGAGTATGAACGAACCCAGAACTGAGAACTTCGAATCCTCAGCAGTAGTCCCAGCAGGCTACGAAGGATGGGTAGAATTTCCATTCAATATCAGTATAGAGCCTCATAGATTATACAGAATTACTATAAGTAGATGTCCAGGACTGTTCTGGAGGATGTCCAAACCTCTTCCAGGAGTGTGTGCTGGATGGAAAAAGCCTCATTGGAGGAGGTATAGGTATGAGAAGCCTGTGTACTCCATGAAGATAGATCCACCATCCTATCCCTTTACCCCTGAAAATGTAATCAATGGCTATTCAAGACCATATGATTGGACAAACATATGGATTTCAGATCCTAATGAGCCACTACCACAGTCCATAACCCTGGACTTCGGTGAGCCAGTAGAGTTCAACACCATCTATCTCACGTTCGATACGAACCTACACATACCCTACAGTAGTCTTCCACCACTCTACAGGTTTCCGGAGTGCGTGAAGGACTATACTATCAAGGTAGGGATGAATAGGGAAGAGCTTAAGGAGATTGTACATGTAGAGAATAATTACATGCGGAGAAGAGTGCATAACTTCAGACGGGTAAGAGCTAGATTTCTCGAAGTAGAGGTACTTAAGACAAATGGAGATAGATCAGCTAGGATTTACGAGATTAGAGTATATAATGAATGAATAGGAGAAGCACTACCTAGAGTGAGTCTACGAACTTTAACACATCATAGTAAAATTTCAGTATGTCACGATAACACTGAGAGGATTCATGAGATGTAGCAATAACTTTCAAATGTTATGAATGCTACATTGATACTTATATCTTAAACAAAGAAAACACCTTACCTAAAGTAGGATGAGTGTCAAAAAGATACCGTGCCCAAGTAAATTTCAGGTAGCGTGCTTATATACTACCTATTGTTACTACATTATATGGTGACATAATGGGTAGGTACGTAACGGTGTCCACGAAAGTCAGGAGGGAGTTAAAGGAGGAAGCGGAAAAACTTGGAGTAAATATTTCTGAAGTATTAAGGAGAGCTTTAAGAGAAGAAGTTAAAAAACGTAAAATCCAAAAACTTAAAGAAGAACTTGAGGAGATGAGCGACATTCTAGATAAGATAGATATAAGTAGAATCGTCAAAAGCATTAGAGAATCTAGGGAAACTAGGTGATCATAGAGTGAAAGAAAAGCTGTTGTTTGATGCATCATCACTAATATACGCACTAAAATTGAAATATATCGAAATATTACATGGGAATTATATCCAACATCTAACGATATACGAAATCCTTAATGCGATATGGAAAGAAACATACCTTATCAAGAGCATAACTCCTAGTGATGCTGAGAAATTCATCAATACCGTTATCGAGACACTGGATTATCTAAATGTACTATCGATACACCCTTACGAGGTAGAGGTCTTTAAAAAAGCTATGGATCTAGGATTAACCATTTACGATACATCATATGTGATACTTGCAGAGAAAAACAACTTAATACTTGTGACAGAAGATAGAAAACTCATAGAAAGGGCGAGTAAAGCTGTTAAAACGGTAAGCTTAGAAGAATTAGTGAACAATTTTTATGAAGAAATTTGATCTTTTACTTTTAGATATAATTAAAATTAAAAGTACGAAGATTGATAGCTACATTAGGTACTTTCATTATATGAATATCATGTACTCCTAGATGTGTAAACCTAGTAGAATTATGACTAAGGAAGGACAAGGAGTGATAAGTCTAGGTGAGCCATGCTCTGATGAGGGCGCACCGCACAGAGCAATAATGCTATGTTATCACAAAAATAGCGGGGAAATAGAGCGGTAGTTCGCATAGCTCTTTCACTAGGACAGTAGAAATAAATGTTAGTTTGCGTAGAGCTTTATGAGGATAGCACATGTCTTCCTCAAACAACCCTCTAGCTCTTATCACCGAATGTCTAAAGAGAGAATTTAGCACGAGATTACTAGGTGTAATGCTATTTGGCTCTAGAGCTAGAGGTGATCATAAAGACTATAGTGACTATGATATCTTCGTACTTCTCGAAAACTTGGATAAAAATGACAGTATTCGAGCCTATAGGGCTCTGAGGATATTCAGAGATGAATATCTCAGGGATACGAGCCTCGTCGTGCTCTCCTGTAAAGAGTTGTATGAAAATATAGACTCACCCATAGTCTTAAATGCCCTATATGAAGGTATCATAATCTACGATAGAGAGGGTGTGCTGAGGAAGGTTAAGGAGAAGCTACTGCATGAGATGAAAAAACTAGGAATGAGGAGAATTAAGAAGGAGTGGGGTTATATATGGGAGATAGAAAGAGCTACGACACCCTTCAGATTGAGAATAGATCCAAGCGATCCTCAAGAGGAGTATGAGTATAGGCTTGATCTCTCTAGAGAGCATCTCGACGAATCTACAAGAGCTTTAAAAGCAGATGCGTATATAGCTGCTATACACGAAGCTCAGTTAGCGATAGAGAATGCGGCTAAAGCTGTGATAGCTATCTTTAGTATTCCCTCTTGGATTCATAATCCAGCTCCTGAATTAAGAGAAATAGCAAAGAGGGTTCAAGAAGAAGAGATCAGAGATCTAATAGAAGAGCTTGCTGAGATAGCAGAGATAGCTGCACCTTATCACGCGGGTTCGAGCTATGGAAATGCTGAAAGAAGGCTTACACCTAGACAGGTCTATACTAGAAGAGAGGCACAAATACTTATAGAGAGAGCAAATAGAGCTATAGACATAGCACTGCAGGTCACTAGTCGAATTCTGAGTAGGAAAGAGAGTGAATGAAGATGTCCATGCAATAGAGCATAGGATCATAATACTTTCATCGAGGGCTTATCAGTTCAAGACTTATGACTAGTTATAGAAATTCCATCTCACATTAAAGATATAGGAAGATAGAGAATAGTGAAGGATTTAGGATAAAAGGAATAAAATAGCGCATGCTATTCTTGTAGAAATTTGATTAAACTTAGTATATCTGAGGGAATATATTATTCATCATTATCCAAAGTTAATGGTAAGTCTTGACTAAGAATAAAGTATTCTAGGAATATGTATTAAAGTGCTAGTTAAAGTAGATATTGGGAGTACGTTTGGAGCATAGAGATAATATCTCCTATGCATTCACAGTGATAGTAGTCTTAGCTATAGTGCTTGTAGTAGACCTCTCCATAGGCTTGCTCCTACTACAAAATCCCCGTATGATAGAGCTACCACTACTTCTCATAACCCTAGTATATGCTCTCGATATAGCCTTCCTGTATAGTACTGGGATTAGAAGAGGAGTCTGCACTATTGTATCCATGGCATTAACACTATACATGTTCCTCACTATAACTCCTCGTGTTCCCTCCCTAGAGTGCTACCTACTACTGACATCTCTAGTCCTGAAGTCCTGTAGTCTTTCCTTATCGACCATAGGGAGATTCACTTTGAGTATAGCCTCTCTCAGATTAACCCTTAAAGTTGGAAGAAAGAGGATAAGATTACTAGTACTGAAGGTAGCTAGGATAGTGGGATATCTAAGTGAGACTCCACAGTTCTTCTTCATAGTACCCTTTATGATCCTCCTCGTAGTAGCTGCCCTATTCCTCTCCTGGGGTAATGAACAATATGCGAACTCACTAGCCGTATACGCATACTATCAGTTGGTACTTGGAGTAATAGCAGCAATAGCAACGACCATTACCAGACAACCTCTAACACCACCTGCTCCCACTAAGCCCAGAGTTCCTAGAGCTGAGAAGGAAAGCTACATTATCCCCTACTTACCTACCCCCTATCCTATTATCGATAGAATAGTCGATCTAGCCAATCCTAGAGTTGGTGAGGTCTTCTGTGATTTTGGTTCTGGTGATGGAAGGATTTTGGTTGCTATGGCTAGTAGGGGCTGTTATTCCATTGGTATTGAAATAGATAGAAGGCTTATTAAGAAGAGTTTAAAGAATGCTAGAAAGCTTCACCAGAATATCGACATCATATGGGGTGATATGTTCTACAATCCACTGAGGAGAGTAGACATAGTGTATACTTTCCTAGATGAAAAGGCGATGAAGCTACTGAGAAGAGACCTAGAGGAAATGATAGAAAAGGGAACAAGAGTAGTATCATTAACATACAGAATACCAGAGAGGAAACCAACACTCGTACTCAATGCCTACGATGAAAGTGTACTAGAACCCATACGCACACTAGTAGGAGATCTAATCGAAAAGCTTAGAGAATACAAAATCTATGTCTACATGTGAGCAATATTTGCAATAAAACTAGCCTAGCAACCTCACCGATTCTATAGTACTCTCCCTAACCATCCTTAAGATATAAAAGCTATGAAAGTATCTATCGTTCCCAAGCGACTGTTTGCTAGACTACCATATTCCGTATTTTAAGCTTCTAGAACGTCATATCAATGCCTTAGGAACTCGATGGGTTTATTAAGTGAAGAGGCTTTTCGTGAAGGACTTAGAGGAATGCTCGAAAAAGAGCTTGGGTTCAAAGTTAAGAGATGGAGTTATTACGATGAGGAAGGAGTAGTCTATGGTTATCCAAGTCAAGTAGCGGTCGATGTTGGAGTTCATAATGAGAAAATACTCTTAGTCGAGATAACGTCTTATGCTAGGGTGTCTGACGTATACGGTTAAAGCGTAAAGCAGATCTCTACGAAAAGGTGACGGGAGAGAAGTCAGCAAACTTATGGTAATAACGCCCTATGCAGACGAAAGGACTGTTCACATCGCTAGAAAACTTAACGTAGAAGTATATACGAAAATTTAGCATGACAACCATTCCGAATCTCCTTAACTTTTAATACAACAAGCACTTGGTATTTTCATCAAGCCTTTTGTAGCTTTCAAAAATTCAGATTCCTCTTTCCCACGATTCTTTAATAGCATCTTTAGTAGCTAGGAAGGTATATATTATGGGATAACTTCGGGTCTTGGATTTCAGGATCTCTTTAGATAACCTTCTTTTCCTGATCAATCTTCTCACACTTTTACATCATATTCTTTAAATTTAAGCTCAGAGTAATTGGAGGTTCAATATGCTATATTGTTATTAGGTTATGCTCCTTCAACTTATATTGAATCTAGTGAAACGCTGTTTAATGTGGTTTTACGAGTAATGATAACTCAAAAAACTCTAAATAGTGCATTTTCTCTCATCTCATCGTATAAAATCTCGAAGAAAAATTGAAATATTTCTCTGTCTTTCTGTTCTTACATAGCCCTGTTCTTCGATAGATCCTTGAGGAGAGTTACAGTAAGCTTATAAGTACTTAAGTACTAAAGTACTTAGGTGGGAAAGTGGATCATGATAAAGAGGGTACTGAAGTAATTAAGGTTGAAATCCCAAAATCCTTAGCTAAGAGATTCCGTAGGTATGTTGCAGAGAAATATGGTTTTAGAAGAGGAGCTCTCTCTAAGGCTATAGCTGACTTAATAGGGAAAGAGCTAAGTTCTTTAAGATTCCAGGCTAGTAGTACGGTTGATGAGATAGTTGGTTTAGGATTTCGATCAGATTATAAATGGGAAGGTGAGGATCTCATTGATGCATTAAGGAGGAGAGTAAATGTACTTAATAGATGCCAACGTAGTGTTGGAAGTACTTTACAAGAGAGATAAGTGGAAAGACTGCTACATTTTCTTGAATAAAGTTAAAAAAGGCGATGTGAGAGCCCATATACTCCATTTCACTTTACATGGGATTTCAGCAATTCTAGGAAAGCCAGAGCTTGCCTCAAAATTTCTTTCCGAAATATTGACATGGCGTGGCTTAGCAGTAGTTGATCTAACTGTTGAAGAAGAACTTATAGCGAGTGAGTTAGCGAGTAGAGTAGGCTTAGATTTTGATGATGGACTTCAATACTATTGTGCTAAGAAACTAGGATTAGTCATAGTATCATTTGATAAAGATTTTGATAAAACTGATGTAAAAAGAGTAGAGCCAAAGGAAGTTCAGCTCTAGGAAGTATGAAAGGATTATAAAACAGTCTCATTGTGATTCTATTACAGCTGTAACTAGCACTGGATGTCTTCAGCCTCAGCTCATTAATCATATAACATTTTCAGGTACTACTCAGCTTACATAGCAAGCTTATAAAATTATGATTATACAAAGATAACGAGTTAGGTGAAAATACTATGAAGAGGGTTAGAGATGTTATTGTGATAGGATTGGATGGAGCTATGTTGTCCTTTGTAAGGAAATTCGTTTCAGAAGGAGAATTGCCAACTTTTGAGAGCTTGATATCAAAGGGTGTAATTGCTGAGGCAGTTCCATGCCCTCCCTGTGACACTCCTACAAACTGGACTACAATAGCTACTGGAGCCACTACAGCTACTCACGGTGTAACCAGCTTTTACCTCCACTTTCCTGGAGAACCCCTCGAATTAGGCTTGAAGTTGAGATATCGTGGGCAACTAGCTGAATTTTGTAGAGCTGAATACATTTGGGAAGTTGCAGATAGGTATAAAATCAAGACTCTAGTAGTCAACTATCCAGCAGGTTGGACTAGTAGATTAAAGAGAGGGTACATGATAGTCGGATCATGGTCTATGCCTAACGTACCACCTAAAGTAGTGGTTGACAGCTGTACATACAGCACTCTTCCAGTAAAGAAAGAAAAACCCATCGAGCTCGTGAGCAAGGTTGAAGAAGTTGAAGGGTTAGAGAGCTTCTCTCCTATCATGAAGGCTAGGGTAGAAATAGAAGAGAGCGAGATGTTAATATCTCCCATCTTACTGGATCTCTACATAACCGACTCGAAAGGAGAAGGCTACGATAGTATAATTCTCGTGCAAAATGATAAGAAGTACATCATTAAACGTTCAGGGTGGAGCGATTGGATTCCGATAACTCTAAACACTAAGTATGGAAAGCTTAAGGGACTTTTCAAGATCAGAATTTTAGAATTATCTAAAGACGGCCAGCTCATAAGAGTAGAGTTTTCAAGAATAATTAATGTTGATAAGTGGGCTCGACCAAATGAACTAGGAGAGGAATTGGTAAGAAGGGCTGGCTTACCCGAGGGTTTCTTCGAAGAAGTCGGGAAGGACTATGTAATTTATGGTAAGGAGTATCCCTACCTAGTCGGTATGGCAAAGGAAGCTAGAGGTTTGGTTAGAGTGATAAGTTACTTGAAGCGAACCAGAGGATGGAGAATGTGCTTTCTACACTACCATATATTCGATTCCGCTAACCATAGGTTCCTAAAGTTCTCATATAGAGGTTCACCATTTTATGATGAAGTAAGGGCTGAGAAAGCTGATGAAGGAATGAAACTTGCCTATAAAATTGCTGATGAGTTCTTGAAAAGCCTCTTGGATAGATGTACATCTAATGACACATTAGTGGTGGTAGTGTCTGACCATGGAGCTGTGCCATCATGGAATGTAGTTTCCATAAGGAAAGCATTAGTGGATGCAGGTCTCTTAGCCTACAAATGGGATGAAAAGTTAAATAAGTACCGAGTCGACTGGTCTAGGACAAAAGCTTTTCCATATTATGAACCAGCTTATATATGGGTTAATCTAAAGGGTAGAGATCCTAGTGGGATAGTTAACCCTAGTGAGTATGAAGAAGTAAGAGAAGAGGTGATCAAGGCTCTATACGACATTAAGGATGAAGAAAGTGGAGTCTGTCCAGTGGAGTTAGCTGTAAGGAAAGAGGAAGATCCGTATGTGGGAAATAGGGAGAGAGTAGCTGAGACTATTGGAGATGTGATCTATTATCTAAAACCAGGTTACCAACTTTTCGATGGAATTCTAGAGGAATTAGATAGTGAGTTTATGTCTTTAGATGAGCTTAAAAAGGGATACACGTGGAGAGCTGAGAGAGTCTTTGGAGCACATGCCTACTATCAACCTATCACTAGAGTAGGAGAATTTACAGTGAATGGAATATTCATAGTCAAAGGACCCGGAATTGCTGAAGGTGAGGAGATTAGAGATCCAATAAAGCTGATAGACATAGCCCCAACAATATCCTATCTACTAAACATACCACCCCCTAGGGACAGTGAAGGCAGGCTATTAGAGGAGATCCTCAAATAGAATTCTATTTCTCTAATTGGTTATTTACCAAGTAATAAATCATATACGTTTCCTATTCTCTTAAAGCTCTTTATCTTCAGGCCTCTCTCCTTCACTTAAGCTCTCTATAAGTCCTTAATTTATTTACTTTCGTAGTTCTTAGTTTAGCCGTTGCCTTGTGTAGTAGAGAGGTCTGAAGATAAATATGAATTTTTACTTTTCTCTTTCTTTATGGTTTTGTCCATGTTTTCTCTTTTTCCATGTATATGAAGATTGCTTCTCCTCTTTTCACTTTAAAATTATACTCTTCTGGGCTAAAGCCCGGGATGTAGGTTATGTACTTCTGTTCTCCGGAGATCCACTTGGCCAGTAGTTTGCACTCATCACCTATAGACTGTGCTATCTCTTTAGCAGTGATCTCATCCCTATCCCATCCCACTAGATTCCAACCCTTCTTAAGCTCAATAGTATCAACTCTAACCACTACACCACTAAGCTTTACCAATGTACTAGATTCTAGATATACGAAGTATCCATGTTCAGGTTCTATTTCGAAATTGTACTCTTCAGGGCTAAAACCTGGAATATAAGTCATGTATTTTTGACTACTAGAATCCCACTTAGCTATTAATCTACAGTTAGTACCCAGATCTTCGGCTAGGTCGCTTGCCTTGTATGGTGTTTTAGACTTAACTACTACTGATATTAAATTCCATCCCTTCTTCAACTCTACTTTTTGGATTTCTAATCCTGGACTTCTAGAGGCTTCTGGAGTATTACCATAAGCACCCATGTTTATCCTACCACCATTGGGTTCTGGCTCATTAGAATAATCATCCTCGGGATCACCAGCATCAATACAGGGGGAGGTTACACTATCGTAGACCCACTTACCCAGCTCAGGATTCCACCTACCATACTCAGACTTAAGATGAAAATCACCACCACCAGGATCAGCGAAAAGCGGATCTTCATGAATGTTCCCTATACCCGGTGTTGCTCTATTATAACTGCCCATTGAGTTGTTCCATATATTGTTATACGCTATAGTTTCGAATGGTCCATTTAT
>Ga0190367_1001642_pt1 | contig 12647 bp, 10 predicted proteins | sample 4872181011_MG_FD_171838 | JGI IMG/M metagenome (GOLD analysis project Ga0190367, IMG submission 171838) | Hydrothermal vent microbial mat bacterial communities from Southern Trench, Guaymas Basin, Mexico - 4872-18-10-11_MG | ecosystem: Environmental > Aquatic > Marine > Hydrothermal vents >... | reverse complement strand
AACTTCAACAAGACCAATGTTATTTACATCTCCTGTAAGTGAAAATACCTTTGTTCCTTTACTTTTTTCCGTGCCTATCTTTGAAAACCATTCTCCACCATTCATTATTATCTTTGGAACATTTGCAAGTGTTTCAACATTATTTATTACTGTTGGCTTTCCCCAAAGACCTTTCTGAACAGGATATGGAGGTCGTGGTCTTGGCTGACCTCTTTTTCCTTCAATTGATGCCATAAGAGCAGTCTCTTCACCACATACGAATGCACCAGCACCCTGATATATCTCTATGTCAAAGCTAAAGCCACTTCCAAGAATGTCCTTTCCCAGAAGTCCATACTTCCTTGCCTGATCTATTGCAATATATAGTCTTTTTAAAGCAAGAGGATATTCTGCCCTGCAATATATAAAGCCTCTGTTTGCACCAATTGCCTTTCCTGCAATTATCATTCCTTCAAGAACAGCATGTGGATCACCTTCAAGTATGCTTCTGTCCATAAATGCACCAGGATCTCCTTCATCTGCATTGCAGATTATGTATTTTACTTCTCCTGGCTGTTTCCTTGCAAATTCCCATTTTAGCCCTGTTGGAAAACCTGCACCACCTCTTCCCCTAAGTCCTGATTTTTTCACTTCTTCTATTATCTGCTCTGGTGTCATCTCAAGAAGTGCCTTTGCACATGCCTGATATCCATCCCTTGCAATGTATTCTTCTATATTCTTTGGATCAATAAGTCCTCTGTTTTTAAGGACAACGATTGTCTGATTCTTAAAAAATGGAATCTCTTTTAGATATGGAATTGTTTTTTTAGAAACAGGATCTTTATAAAGAAGCTTTTCATAAGGTCTTCCATTTACAAAATGTTCCTCAACAAGAGCTGGTATCTCTTCTGGAGTAAGCTTCTGATAAAAGATTCCTTCTGGAAGGACTGTCATAACAGGACCTTTTGCACAAAGTCCAATACATCCTGTCTCTACAATAGCAATCTCATTATCAAGTCCTTTTTTTTTCAGCTCCTCCTCAAGGACTTTCCTTATCTCATCACATCCTGCTGCCTTACAGCCTGTATCACTGCAAAGCATAAGATGGATCCTATGCGTTCCTTCAAATTCCTTTTTTCCTTCTCTTAATGCTATTCTTTTATAAGCCCTTTCTTTTATCTTTTTTAAATCCTCAATTGTAAGTCCTGACATTGTTTATCCTCCTTTTTGAAGGAATAAACACCTTTATTTTTTCAGGCTTTCTCAAGAAGAAAGCCTGAAAAAACAATTACTCTTTTTATGATTTGATGCCTGAAAAATATATTATGGAGAAATTTTTGACAAGATGTTTTTAGGACAGATTCCGTTCTGAAGGCATATTGCTCTAAAAAGTGCTTCTCTTACTGCCTTTGCTATCATGTATCCAAGGACTGTATGTCCTCCTGCTGAACTAAGCCTTCCACTATATCCAGAAACAACAATAAGATTATCTGTTCCTGTCCCAGTTGCTATAAGACCAGGAGAATATGTGCTTTCTACAGAAAGCTCCTGAAGAACAGCACTCTTTGCCTCAGTAGCTCTTATTATAGCCTGAGCAAGTGCTCCCTGACTTAGCTTTCTGTTTACAAAGATAATCAGATTTATTGTCCCTACCTTTTCCCATCCACCTTTTTTTTCAAACCAGCTTCCTCTATCAACTCCACTTCTTATTGCATTTCCAAAGACTCCTGCTGTTGCTGCTACCCAGACAGTTATGTCTCTGAAATGCTCTTCATGAAATGCTATATTGTCTATATCTGCTCCAGTAAAAAGAAGACAGATGTCTTTTATCCCTGTCTTTTCAGATACCTCTTTTTTGATCTCTTCTGTCTTAAATGAATCCCATAGTGCAGGATATATGTAATAGTTTCCAACTGCATCTGCTTTTCTGAATCCAGAAAGGGTTGAAAGAACCTCTGTTTTTTTTGGAAATCTTACAAGAAAAAGCTTTGCAGGAAATCCATTTTCCTCAAATCTCATTATCCTTGCATCAAGATAACTTATAGGAGCTTTTATAATCGTTTCTTTTTTTAAAAGTCTTTCTGATCTTCTTAGCTGAAAGAGCCACCATCCAGAAACCGGATATCTTTCAACTTCTTCCTGAAAACAATCATTTTTCAGGATCTTCATAAAAGAAAGAGCTTCTTTTTTCCTTTTAGATCCTGCCCATATCCCAAGACACATATCTTTTGAGATACTGAAACAGTAAGTTCCTTTCTTAAATGAAGGATCAAGGACATTCAGGTCTATAACAGATCCAGTAAATGCCCTTTTTCCAAAAAGAAGCTCAAGCTCTTTTGGAAAAAGTATTATGTCTGGACTTATCTTTGAAATTAACTTAAGAGACCCTGCATCCTTATATGGATTTCCTTTATAGCAATAGACATTTTCGTATTTCTTCAAGCATCTGCACAGACTTCCATATGCAAAAACTGTCTGACAGAATCCTTTTGAACTTAAAAGAAGAATAAGGATTAAGGAAAACATTTTGCTTACCTGAAGTTTTTATGCTATTAGCATAAAACAAGAAGACATGAAAGAGATTATTTTTGGAGATATTGAAAAGAGGTCTTTTGAGATAATAGAAAAGGAGGTTTCTGTAAAGCCATTTCAGGGAAAGGAATGGCTTATCTTAAGAAGGATGATACATGCAAGTGCTGATTTTGAACTTCTTTCTCTTGTAAGATTTCACAAAGATGCTGTCTCTTCTGGAATAGAAGCACTGAAAAGAGGATGTTTTATATTTACTGATACAAAGATGGCACTTTCTGGAATAAGAAAAGAAAAGCTGAAAAGGCTTGGATGCAAGATCAGGTGCTTTTTGGGAAAGAAAGAGGTAAAAAAAATGGCTTCTGAAAAAGGTCTTCCAAGATCATATGTAGCAGTTGACTTTTCTGTTCCATACATAAATGGAGGGATATATGTTATAGGAAATTCTCCAACAGCACTTATAAGAGTTGTTGAGCTTGTTGAAAAAGGGATATGTCTTCCTTCACTCATAATTGGGATGCCAGTTGGTTTTGTGAATGTAAGTCAGGCAAAAGAGATGCTTGTAAATCAGAATAAAGTCCCATACATAACTGTTATTGGAAGAAAAGGTGGGACAGCTCTTGCAGTAGCTGCAATAAATCAGCTTATTGAGTTTGTATGAGGATTGGATTTACCACAGGATCAGCAGTAAGTGCTGCTGCAAAGGCAGCAATACTGAGGATTTCTGGAAAGAAACTGAAGAATGTGAACATTCCTCTTCCAGACGGTTCAAGGATGAGTATACCTGTTAGGGAATCTCGTATAACAGGGAAAAATAAGGCTTATGCAGAGGTCATAAAGGATTCTGGAGATGATCCTGATGTAACAGATGGAATAAGGATCATGTGTTTTGTGGAGATAACTGAAGGGAACAGGATAAGGATAGAGGCAGGAAAAGGAATTGGAATTGTTACAAAACCAGGTCTTCCTGTCCCTGTAGGAAGTCCAGCAATAAATCCTTATCCAAGAAGACAGATAAGGGAAGCAATTATAGAAGGGCTTAAAGAAGCAGGTCTTTTTCCTTCTTCTGTAAAAGTAAGGATAGAGATTCCTGAAGGAGAAAAGATAGCAAAAAAGACACTTAATCCAAAATTGGGAATTGTTGGAGGAATATCTATTCTTGGGACTCGCGGAACTGTTATTCCATTTTCTCATGAAGCATACAAAAGGACAATAGAAGTTGAACTTGATTTTGCAATTTCAAATGGAGCAGAAAAGATAGTATTTGTTACAGGAGGAAGAACAGAGAGGTTTTCAAAAAGGATATACAGGGAACTTAAAGACTTCTGTTTTATACAGATAGGAGACTTTTTTGGATTCTGTCTTGAACAGGCAGCAAAAAGAAGCTTAAAACACATCATATTTTCCTGTCTTTTTGGAAAGCTAATAAAGATTGCTCAGGGAGCTTCTTTTACACACGTAAAAGAATCACAGATAGACTTTTCTCTTCTTTCAGAATGGTGTAATGTCTTTGGACTGAAGATAAAAAATCCTAATACAGCACTTCAGGCATTTGAGATGATAAAAAATTCTGAGGACTCAGAAAAAGTCTTTTCTTTTATACTTGAAAAGGCAATCCTTAATGCAAGAAAATACATCTCCCCTTATCAAAAAATTACTTTTAACCTTTTTGATTACACAGGAAATCTTATATGCCAAAAGGAAGGATAAGGATTATAGGATGTGGAGTTGGAAAAACAGATCCTCCTTATGAGCTTATAAGGGATGCAGACATAGTATTTGGAGGAGAAAGGTTTATTTCAGAAGTCCGTGAAAAGGAAAAATTTCCAATAAAAGGAGACATAAGTCTGGTATTGGAAAGGATAAGAAGGAATTTAGAGGATGGAAAAGTTGTTGCTGTCCTTTCTGATGGTGATCCCCTTTTTTTTGGAATAGGAAAAAGGATTGTGGAAGAATTTGGAAAAGAAAATGTTGAAGTATTTCCAAACATAACTGTTCTTCAGCTCGCATGTTCAAGGATATGTCTTCCATGGGAAAAGATAAAGGTTGTCTCACTTCACGGAAAAAGAGACATATTTCCTCTTTTAAGCCTTATGATGAAAAGCGACATAATTGGAGTTTATACAGACAGAAAAAACAGTCCAAAAAAGATAGCATATGAGCTTTTAAAAAGAAGCATAGAGGAATTTTCAATGATAGTATTTGAGGATCTTGGAACTGAAAGGGAAAGGATAAGGGAATTTGAAATAAAGGATGCAGTTGAAGAAGAATTTTCTGAGCTTTCTTTTGTTATCCTTAAAAGGAAAAAAAGACCAGAGATTCCTTTAAAAATAGGAACAGAAGATGATCTATATCTTCACGAAAGAGGTCTTATTACGAAAAAAGAGATAAGAGTCGTATCTCTTTCCATGCTTTCTCTTGAAAAGAGAAGTATCGTCTGGGATATTGGAGCAGGTTCTGGTTCTGTTGGAATAGAGTGTGCAACAATTTCAGATGAGGGAAGGATATACTGTGTTGAGAAAGACTACAGAAGGTATCTCATGATAAAGGAAAACATAAGGAGGATGGGAGCATACATAGTTGAGGCTGTATGGGGAGAAGCTCCTTATTGTTTAAAGGATCTTCCTCCTGCTGACAGGATATTTCTTGGAGGAGGAATTTCTGAAGGTCTTCTTGAAAGTCTTTCAGGATTTCTGAAAAAAGAAGGAATAATCGTTATGAACATAACACTTATTGAGAACCTCATGAAGGCAATCTCTTTTTTTAAGAAAAAAGGATGGAATTATGACCTTGTTCAGATTTCTGTATCAAGGTCAAAAAACATAAAAGAAAAAACATATCTTTCTTCACTGAATCCTGTTTTTATCCTCAGAGCAGAAAAAAGATGAAGGGAAAGGTATACTTTATTGGAGCAGGTCCAGGAGATCCAGATCTTATAACGGTAAAAGGAAAAAAGATAATAGAAAATGCAGATCTTATAATTTATGCAGGTTCTCTTGTGCCAAAACAGATAATAAGACCTAAGAAAGGAGCAAAAGTCATTGATTCATCATCTATGACACTTGAACAGATATATTCTGAGATGGTAAGTAAGGTAAAGGAAGGAGGGATTGTTGCAAGGATTCAAAGTGGTGATCCTTCCATATACGGTGCACTGAATGAGCAGATAAGACTTCTTGAAAAAGATGGAATTCCATATGAGATAATTCCTGGAGTTACTGCAGCATTTGCACTTTCAGCAAAGGCAAAAATTTCTCTTACTGTCCCAGAAATAAGCCAGTCCGTTATATTTACGAGGATTTCAGGAAGGACTCCTGTCCCTGAAAGAGAAAGTCTAAGGAGTCTTTCTTCTCACAGGTCTGTTCTTGCAATATATCTCTCTGGTTCTTATTCTTCTTCTGTAAAAGAAGAGCTTCTGAAAGGAGGATATCCTGAAGATACAGATGTGATTATTGGCTACAGGATAGGATGGGAAGAGGAAAAGATAATAAAGTGTAAGATAAAGGATATGGATGAGGTTGTAAAAAAGGAAGGGATAAAAAGACAGGCTGTTTTTCTGGTAATTCCAAAAAGGGAAAGAGAGACATATTCAAAACTTTATGATCCTCGGTTCAAGCATGGATTTAGAAAAGAGTAAGATTGCAGTATATGCAATTACAAAAAAAGGAGCTAAGATTGGAAAAAAGATAAAAGAAGAGATTTCCTGTGATCTTTTTCTTCCTGAAAGAATAGCAGAGATGTATTCTGCAAAAAGCTTTAAAAGACTTTCTGATCTCATATCAGATACCTTCAGGAAGTATGATGCACACATATTTATAATGGCTTCTGGTATCGTCGTAAGGACAATAGCAAGACATATAGGTTCAAAGTATGAAGATCCTCTTGTCTGCATTATAAGTCAGGATGGAAGATACTGTATAAGTCTTCTGTGTGGTCATAGAGGAGCAAATGAGCTTGCAAGAAAGATATCTGAACTTATTGGAGCAGAACCTGTTATAACAACAGGAACAGAAATTTCAGGAATCCCTTCTATTGAACTTATTGCAGAAAAGGAAGGGATGAGAATAGAAAACAGAGAAGCTTTAAAAAAGGTCTGTTTAGCAATTATTGAAGGAGAAGAAATACAGGTATTTGATCCAGAAAAAAGGCTTCCTGAAGAGATTCCTGGAAAGAGGATAAATGTTGAGGAAGAATGGAAGGAAGAGATTCCAGGAATATGGGTATCATGGAGACATACAAAGATCAGTGAAAAAAAGCTTATTCTCAGACCAAGATGCCTTATCGTTGGCATAGGACTGAACAGGGGAACAGATCCTGAGGAGGTTTGGAGTCTTATAAAGGAGGTATTTGAGGAGAATAGGCTTTCTTTAAGAAGTATCAAAGCAATAGCAACAGTTGAGGAAAAAAAAGAAGAAAGGGCTGTTCATGAAGTGGCAAAAAAGATAGATGTTCCTGTTTTTTTTCTTCCATCTGAAAAACTTAAAAACATACATGTAAAGACCCCTTCTTTTTTTTCCAAAAAATACACGGGAATAGAAAGTGTATGCGAGGCATCAGCAATAGCAGCAGCAAAGAATGGAAGGCTTATTGTTCCAAAAAAGAAAGGAAAAAATGTAACAGTTGCAGTTTCTCTGGAATACTGAAGGTTGTTGGGATTGGTCCTGGAGGAAAGGAACACATTACAAAAAGGGCATATCTTGCAATAAAGGAAGCTGAAGTAATTGTCGGATACAGAAGATACATTGAGCTTCTTGACAGAGAACTAATCTTTGGAAAAAGGATCATATCTACTGAGATGAGAAAGGAGGTGGAAAGGTGCAAAAAGGCAATAGAAAATGCCCTTTCCGGAAGATATACGGTAATCATAAGCAGTGGAGATCCTGGTATATATGGAATGGCAGGACTTATAGTTGAGCTTCTCATAAAAGAAGATCTCCTTTCTGAAATTGACCTTGAAATCATTCCAGGAGTTCCAGCACTCTGTGCTGCATCATCACTTCTTGGTGCACCTCTTATGAACGACTTTTCAGTAATAAGCCTGAGTGATCTACTTACACCCTGGCATGTCATAGAAAAAAGGATAAAGGCTTCCTTAGAAGGAGATTTCGTAATTGTCCTTTATAACCCAAAGTCAAAAAAAAGAAACTGGCAGCTGAAGAAAGCTTTATCTCTTATTCAGGAAAAAAGAGGAGACGTTCCTGTAGGAATTGTAAAGAATGCAATGAGGGAAGGAGAAACTGTTATTATAAGGAACATAAATGATGTGGATGAAAGCACGGTTGACATGAATACAATCCTTATAGTCGGAAATTCAGAGACATTTACCTTTGGAAGATTTATGATAACTCCAAGAGGATACAACATAGAATAAACCTTCTATCTTTTGTCCACCTCAGATAATGTAAAAAACCCTTAGGATAGACAAAAGCAGAAAAAAAGAGATTTTTCAGTGATTACCTTATGTTAGCTTTTTTGTCTTTTTAAAAAATGCACTTGACAAAGAAAGAAGAAAAATTTAAAAACCGTTGTAAACTAATACTTCTTATGGGTTCTTAGCCTACCTATAAGGGATTGAAAGAAAGGAGGAGAAAGATGCTGAAGAAAATCGTAAAAGGTTCTTAGCCTACCTATAAGGGATTGAAAGAGAGCATAATCTCCTGTGAAGATTTCTCCATCTTTTGTGTTCTTAGCCTACCTATAAGGGATTGAAAGTCATTATCAACATGTATGAAATTCTTTCCAATGCCAAGTTTTTAGCCTACCTATAAGGGATTGAAACCAGGCAGGGCAACGGTTGGATCGGTAACCACTTGGAGTTCTTAGCCTACCTATAAGGGATTGAAACTCGAGATATTGAACTGCTTTCACGACGTCTCCGCTTTCAGTTCTTAGCCTACCTATAAGGGATTGAAACTCCAACACTGGATATTCAACTGGAAGCCCAATCTTCTGTTCTTAGCCTACCTATAAGGGATTGAAAGGCTTACATTTAGGGCAGATTTCTGTGAAAATTTGTCAAGGAAGGTTTCTGATTTTCACAGTAGAGTAAGGCTAAACGATCAATAGTTTAACTTCATACTCTTTAAACCTTCTGTCTGCTGTGATAATTAAAAGGTCTTCAGCAATTGCCTGAGCTATGAGCATGCGATCAAATGGATCTCTGTGATGCATTGGAAGTTTAGAAAGGAAATCTGCATGATATAGATAAACAGGAAGCTTCAAAAATCCCATTTTGTCCACAATTTCATCTATGTTATCAGGTGCTTTAAGTTTTCCAATACTTTTCTTGATTGCTATCTCCCAGCTACTTACTGCACTGACATATACGGCATTCTTTGGATCAATTATGATTTCCCTTGCTTTTGTTGTAAGTCTGGGACTGTCAATAAGACACCACAAAAAAACCTGAGTATCCAGTAGATAACCTTTCATCCTTCAAAAAGTTTTATTATCTCTTCTGGTGTATCGTCAAAGTCTTCCGGTATCTCAACTTGATCCTCATAACCACCAAGCTTTCTTGGTTTTTCAGGTTTGTAAGGAACAAGCTTTGCTACAGGTTTGCCTGCCTTTGCGATAAGAAATTCTTCTCCTTTTTGAACCTGCTCTATCAGTTTTGAAAGATGTGTTTTAGCCTCGTGAATGTTTACGATTCGCATGATGTTTTGACTAAACTTAGCTTAGGAACAAAAACATGTCAATCCAGAATTTTGTCCACCTCAGATAATGTAAAAAACCCTTAGGATAGACAAAAGCAGAAAAAAAGAAATTTTTCAGTGATTACTCTATGTTAGCTTTTTCGTCTCTTTAAAAAATGCACTTGACAAAGAAAGAAGAAAAATTTAAAAACCGTTGTAAACCAATACTCCTTATGGGTTCTTAGCCTACCTATAAGGGATTGAAAGATTGTCTTCAAGTGTTTCTTCTATTTTTCTTAGAGGGTTCTTAGCCTACCTATAAGGGATTGAAAGAGTCCAAGAACAGGCGGAGGAGTAACATTCAGCTTAGTTCTTAGCCTACCTATAAGGGATTGAAAGTCCTTGAGAGAAAAAGCAGTTCGTGCGGGTTTGGATCGTTCTTAGCCTACCTATAAGGGATTGAAAGCTCTCAATTGAGAACTCAACGATGACAAACTGAAAAGGTTCTTAGCCTACCTATAAGGGATTGAAAGTGATCTTCTTAAGGCAACTGACGGGTGGGATACTCTGTTCTTAGCCTACCTATAAGGGATTGAAAGGACAAGTGTAATCCGCAATATGCCCCCTTAAAGGATTTGTTCTTAGCCTACCTATAAGGGATTGAAAGTTATAAAACCCTTTATGCTCTGGATGTCTCTCTAAGTTCTTAGCCTACCTATAAGGGATTGAAAGGCTTTGTCTTGCAAGCCAAACAGTTTGATTCACCTGGTTCTTAGCCTACCTATAAGGGATTGAAAGTACTTGAGTTCAACCCAAAAGCCTAAAGGAATCCCCCAGTTCTTAGCCTACCTATAAGGGATTGAAAGTTGATTTTTCTTCTCTCCATTCCTTTCCCTCCTTTTGTTCTTAGCCTACCTATAAGGGATTGAAAGAGCAGGAGAGGATAAGGTTACAGGTCAACAGGGATTAGTTCTTAGCCTACCTATAAGGGATTGAAAGCTGTTTGGGAACAAATATTGTAGGGGATGATCCTGTGTTCTTAGCCTACCTATAAGGGATTGAAAGGCGTATCATCAATTATATACGAGTAGTCTATCCTTCCAGTTCTTAGCCTACCTATAAGGGATTGAAAGACAAGTTTCCGAGCTGGAGGCTGGATTTATTTGAGCGTTCTTAGCCTACCTATAAGGGATTGAAAGTTTTATTTGTCTGAGAGCTTCAATGAGTGGGTTAATGTTCTTAGCCTACCTATAAGGGATTGAAAGTTCTTCAAATTTCTTCTTTAAAGCAAAGAGGACTCTGTTCTTAGCCTACCTATAAGGGATTGAAAGGATTTTCAATGCCGAACACCGTTCACCATTCTGCCAGTTCTTAGCCTACCTATAAGGGATTGAAAGCTATCCTGCTTGGATGGGTTTCAGTTTCGGATAGAAAGTTCTTAGCCTACCTATAAGGGATTGAAAGGAATAAAGATCAAATGATAAAGGAGGCAGAGATGTTAAGTTTTTAGCCTACCTATAAGGGATTGAAAGGATAAGAAGCTGAGGTGGATCATCAACGTGCTTTGGTTTTTAGCCTACCTATAAGGGATTGAAAGTGGTATTCTGATGCGTCTTATGCGATAAAGTCAAAGCCAGTTTTTAGCCTACCTATAAGGGATTGAAAGTTTGCAACATCCAGAACAACAGTATTACCTCTATCCCGTTTTTAGCCTACCTATAAGGGATTGAAAGTTGCCTCTTCTATGCCTTCTTATCCTTCTAAAAAACGTTTTTAGCCTACCTATAAGGGATTGAAAGGTTCCTGCTCAGCTTTATTCCCTGTGCGATGAGCTGAGTTCTTAGCCTACCTATAAGGGATTGAAAGGCTTGTCTTCATAAGATCGTGTTCTTAGTTTTCCTTCAGTTTTTAGCCTACCTATAAGGGATTGAAAGTTTGGTTTTCCCTTAACACCAATGATAACAACCTGCGTTCTTAGCCTACCTATAAGGATTGGAACACAAAGGATTAGTAAAGAGTTTTAACCTGTCTGGTTTTACATTCTGAAAGACATGTTTTTAGCCTACCTGTAAACCTCACAAGTAATAAAAAGAGATGAGAAAGATAAGAGCTTTCATGATAGCAGGAACACATAGTGGATGCGGAAAAACCACGGTATGTCTTGGGATAATGGCTTACTTGAAGAAGAAAGGGTTCAGGGTTCAGGGATTTAAGGTTGGACCAGACTTTATTGATCCTGGTCATCACAGAAAGGTTACAGGAAGGGCTTCTCACAATTTGGATGGATGGATGATAAGTGAGGACTATAACAGGAGAATATTTTTTAAGTATTCAGAAGATGCTGACATAGCAATTGTAGAAGGGGTTATGGGGCTTTATGATGGAAAGGAAGCTTCAAGTGCAAGGATAGCAAAATTGCTAAATCTTCCAGTAATCCTTGTTGTTGACGCAAGCTCAATGGGAGAATCTGCTTCTGCTGTTGTTCTTGGATATAAGGAATTTGATCCAGAGGTAAACATCATAGGAGTAATATTTAACAGGATTGGAAGCAGAAGGCATAAGGAGATAATAGAAGATGCCGTAAGGAGGCTTGAAGGAATAGAGGTCTTTGGATTCCTTTTCAGAAAAGATGATCTTTTTATACCTTCAAGACATCTTGGACTTATTACAGCAGAAGAGACAAACTTGGATACAGAAAAGCTTTCAGAATGGATAAAAGAAGGACTGGATGTAGAAAAGCTTATGAAAAGGACTGCTGATTACAGGATAGAAGAGGTTGAGGAGGATGAAAGGATTCAAAAAAAGGTGAAAGTAGGGATTGCAAAGGACAGGGCTTTCTGTTTCTATTATGAGGAAAATCTGAGGATTTTAGAAAAAAGTGGAGCAGAGCTTATAGAATTTTCTCCTTTAAAAGACGAAAGGATTCCTGATGTGGATGGGATAATAATTGGAGGTGGTTATCCAGAAGTCTATTCTAAGGAACTTTCACAGAACAGCCTTCTTATGGAACAGATAAAAAGGTTTTCTGAGATGGGTGGTCCAGTATATGCAGAATGTGGTGGATTTATGTATCTTATGGAAAGTATTTCTGACAGGGAAGGAAAAAGGGAAAGGATGGTAGGAATATTTCCTTTTGGATGTAGCTTGAAGAAAAGACTAAGAGAACTTGGATACAGAAAGATAAGAACAAGGAAAGAATCAATACTTGGACCTTCTGGAACAGAGGCAAAAGGACATGAGTTTCACTATTCTGAAATAACTGATCCTTCTGGTGTAGAAACGATATATGATGTTCTGAACAGCAGAAAAAAGGAAGGATTTAAAAAAGGAAATACAGTTGGATCATACATTCATCTTCATTTTGCATCAAATCCAGAAATAGCAAAAAATTTCGTAAACTCGTGTTATAGATTTAAGCTCTTGACAAAGGAAAGGAAAGTTTTCTAATTAAAAAAATGCCCAGGTGCCGCAAGGCTTAAAAGGGAATCCGGTGAGAATCCGGAG
>Ga0190367_1001641_pt1 | contig 12654 bp, 2 predicted proteins | sample 4872181011_MG_FD_171838 | JGI IMG/M metagenome (GOLD analysis project Ga0190367, IMG submission 171838) | Hydrothermal vent microbial mat bacterial communities from Southern Trench, Guaymas Basin, Mexico - 4872-18-10-11_MG | ecosystem: Environmental > Aquatic > Marine > Hydrothermal vents >... | reverse complement strand
TTATTGTACAGTTAGAAATCGTAATATTTGTGGCCTCCTGTAGGAAGCATCCCCAGAAATTATGATGTATTGTGGTGTTTATTATTGTAACATTATCCGTATTTATCCATACTCCTGAGTGTTGCCCACAAGACCCTATTTCATATCCAGCATAGCTAATTTCGCTACCCGCAATATATAGTTGTGCGCCATCAAAAATCCTCATATAGTAGTTGTTGCTTGTGTTATACGCAGTTATGAGTGAGTTAAGAACCGTTAGGTTTCCATATACATCAATATAATGTTCTCCATCCGAAGTTAGATTCATAAATATGCTACTATTCCTAAGGATTAGAACACCAGAAGACCCAACAATAATGCTTCCATTTATTATCAATGTAGAGTCCTCTACGATAGTTGTGTCACTTATAATCCAATCGCCACTCGGGGGTGGTGGCGTTCCTATTATGGTCCTTACAACGGTTTTTACATCATACACAAAGATGGGCCTATGGTCCTTCAGATCCATTTTATCGATATGTAAAAAATAGTAGAGTTCGGATTCATCTGTCTTATTAACAGGCTCTTCAATTAGTTCTTTTATTTTTTCTATATGGTATTCATCAAGCTGAGTTTTGTAGTGTGCGCTATATGGATGTTTTATGTTCTTCTTAACCAATGTGCTGATTTCTGTATCTAATATGTTGAGGGGAGAAATATACATCATTACTAATAACAGAGCCATGAGTATAGGAGAGAGCGTTATTCTTCGCATTAACACTCTCCCCGCTACCTATTCTTTATTTTTTAATCTCATTTATTAATATAAAATATATTGGGGTTAAAAGACAGTTCTAGGATTCCTGTGCACTTAAAACCAAATATCTTAGAGAAAACCCGCTTTATAGGTTCTATTTTTAAAACTTATTATCGCTATTATTATTGTAGCTTAATTTTACCTTAGGTGTGTATATTGAGGACTGTTGCAGTCCTCATAACGATTTTTCTGTTATTTGCAACATTGATATTTTCCACGGACAAAAACCTTGTTAGAATCGGCCATACTGATAGTAAAGAGGGAGGGGATGCTCCCTCTGTCAACACGGCTGCCCAGAACATTACTCATACTAGAACAAACATTAGCATTACAAGCTATGCGGTTGCCAATTTTTCTTTTTCTGCTAGGCCAGTATTAGTATTGGTATCCTCTGATTATTATACAATACAATATGTTGATCCAGTATCCTCAGAGATCATGCTTTCAATAAACGTTAGTAGCCTAGGCAAACCAAGCCAGGTCCGTGTTGGAAATCTTGACGGGGATCCCTATGATGAAGTCTATGTGTTAACGGATAATTATTATGTAGACATATTTGATGAAAATGGAACAAGAATAGGCCATGTCAATATGCCGTTCTTAACGCATCATATATATGTTGCGGACCTGGATAATGATGAAAAAAGCGAGATAATTGGGCTATATACTGGAGGGAATTCTAAAATCGCGATAGTTGATGGTGCCACGCTCAGTGTTGTGAAAACATTAGCTACAGGTATTAATAGGTTTGGTGAGTATCTTGTTCTTGGAGATTATGATGGTGATTCCTTAAGGGATATATATTGGTTTGTAACAACAACCTCATCAGATTACCTAAACATCACGGTAATTGGTGGCAACAACTATGAGGTCATTACATCAACAAACTATACCATGGAAAACATAAAGTATTTCAGAACCAGACTTTTTGATTTTGATAATGATTCGCGTAGCGAGGTTCTTTTAGTATGGGATAAAATTTATCTATGTGAGGACAATTTAAGTGTAATATTGGAGGAGCCTCTGAATTTATCCTATTTCTACCGCGATCAGGCCATATATGATGGGGATGGAGATGGATTTTATGAGGCATATTATCTGTTTAAGAATAATACAGAAGAAATGTATCTTGTCGCTATAGAACCTCACTACACGGAAGGGGACATAATAGTAGAGTATTGTGATCTAACATGGCTATGGGAGAAATTTGATGCTTTTTCGACCTACAGAATCTCCAGAATAGCGAACGTTACAAATAATGCTAATTTGGACTTTATATTGTCCACATGTGATTATTTGGTTATCTATGATCTATCAGAACAAATAGTTGTTGACACAATATATACTGGTGGCGTATCCTCCGTCAGATATGGATACTTAGTAGCAGAAGATTTCAATGGTGACAATAGAATAGATACCTGCCTCATATTTAAGGACGATAATGACGTATTGACAGTAATCTCTGATGTTGAGACCCCAGAATTATTAACAGCAAACATAGAGCCGACCGTGATTGCTATAGGGGATCGTGTCGACATAGAATTAACTGCCCAAGATAATACTGGTGTTTTTAGGGCTGTGGTGGAACTTATTGACTCGCAGGGAAAAATCAGAGAGAAAGGAGAACTCTACATATCGACCACTGGTGAGAACCTAGGCTTCTGTAGTGGATTCATTATTCCTAGGTCTCCCGGCGATTATTCGATTAGAATAATTATTGAAGATACGTACCTCAATAAGGTGGTATACTGTAGCGAGAATTTTTCACTTCCAGCAATAAAAGTCGTTGGTTATGTCTATCTGAAAGAGTCTCTCGGCCGATTTGGAATGCCCATCGACATATGCTGCACGGATCTGGATAATGACTCAATGGATGAGATGGTTCTGGTAACATATGGGAACCTCTCAACAAAAATGTGTTCATTATGGCTTCTCGATGTGATCAATGATTCTATCATTATCAAGAATTCACATAATGTAACATTATCAGCCGATACGGAGGATGTAGATGTCCTCAAAGTTGTGTGTGGGGACATAAATTCTGATGGTATAAGTGATATTGCCATACTGCTCAGTGCGCATCTAATTAGGGATTCCAGCTCATACTATGATCAGTTTGTCATACTTATTAATGGATCCACAAACACTCCTATGGTCTCGACGTACTCAGTGCTTAGTGACTTCCCAAGCGATAGGCCATACTTCTGGAGTCTCGAAATCCTAGACTGGGGTGATGAGGGTTCTCCCGTACTTGTGCTGATTGCCGAGAATGCGACGTACTCCATAACTGGACAAAAATTGATTGATCTTCCATTAACACTCGAGAATATATCGACAACAGTCTATGTCAGAGATAACTATGACTATTTATTCCTCGCTGGTAAAGTGAGTGGAGAAGAAAATATTGGGGTCCTATATAGGGTGGACTATGAGCATTATATTGTTGATGCCTTTGGGGAGATATCATACAATGTGTCTCCCAGAATATTTATTGTTGATGCTTCTGGCTACAATAGAACAGTATTTATTGCTGTCTCCACGAACTTCTCCGTGTATGATCCAGAATCGCTGGAAGAGCTGTCCAATGTGGAGTTTGAGGGAGACCCGGCGACAGTAGTATTTTTCGATATAGATAATGACTCACTTATGGAGTGCCTATATACTTGGAGGCCAGAGTACATGGTGACTTACTATAGGATTATTGACTGTATGCAAAACACCATAATGTATGGCAGTATAGATATGGAGGCTGTCGGTCTACCACTATTTTGGGATGATAACACCAAGCATGACTTGGTTTTTATCTCAACAATAAATAACGAATTAGGAGTAATCCCCAATGGGAATGCTAGTGAGACAAGAAAGATAATATTAACTGAGGATATAAATTCTGTAATGGAGGCCCTCGTCGCGAGGGTTCTCAATATATCGGGGACATATCAACAGGTTGTTGCCCTAGCTAGGCTATGTAGTGGTGAGGAGGCCCTACTGATAATCAATAATGTGGAGTACCTAAGGCATCCAATACTATGTTTGAAACTGTCGAGTGATTATATTCATCAGGGAGAGACCCTAAGTGTAATACTTTCAGCATTTGATCCAACAGGAAGACCAATGGCCGATGGTATAGCTAAGTTTAGGATAGATTCCTCACCTATAGCATATAGTATGGTATCCCACGGCGATGGGACATACATATCAAATATTTCTACATCCCGCCTTTGTTTGGGAGTACATACATTAACGGTGATGTTCGAGCATAAGAATTTCCTAACCGAAACAATAAATATGTCATTCATGGTCTATGGCGAATTAACAGCGTCATTCTACGCACCCACCAATGTTACTCAAGGACAGAATATGACGATAATATTGGACATCTATGATAGGTTTCTAAATCCAGTAGTAGGCGGGAATATAAGTGTTGGCGGTATCCATGGGGAATACCGATATGAGGTTGACACAAACAAGTATGTGATAACAATCACCAATGTTAGTTCGCCAGTTGGTCTTCATTACTTGGAGATACGTATTGAGCATCCATTCGCCACACCATTGGGCATCAAGATCCCAATAGTAGTCATTGGTAATATTACCGCAAGAATAGAAGCATCAAATAACAACACGGTGATTCAGGGAGAAGACTTTAATCTAAGTGTACTTATTAGGGACGGGCTAGGCTACCCATTAAATGATTGTATGCTATATGTCGTGTTTTTTGGTGTAGAATACGGAATGAGGTTTTGTGGGGATGGCACATATATAGCGCTCATATCCACAATCAATGTTCCTGCTGGTATTCATAAGTGTTATATTCATGTTCAACACGATGTGTTGGGCTATACGGTTTTTGCTCATGAGTTAGAGGTTATTGGCAGATTTGTAGTATCGGCAAGATTCAATAGTACTGAGATCGTCCAAGGAAACACTTATAAGCTAACAATAGAAGTGAAGGATATCTTCGGATACACGGTGAGTAATGCGGACATCAAGATAAGCATTGCTGATAAAGTAGCCGTAGCCATGGAGGTGAAGTCTGGTCTATATGAGGCGGATATATCGTTTTCTGGACTCAGGCATGGAGATTACGATGTAGTGATAGAGATAATAGCCAATCACTATATCAATGAAACCAAAATAATCCCCATTTATGTACATGTCAGGATACCAGAACTAAAACTCACACTGATGAGTTTCCTAATAATGTTGGCGGTATCTGCCCTAATCTCCATTGTTGGATTGTCGCTATGTTATCTGATAGGTAAGAAGATGCGTATGGCGAGGGGGGATGTAGAGCAACTAGGGCCATCTCTTAGGATGCTTGATATCATCTATGTGGTGACTTTTATTGGTTTTGTTGGGCTTGTGTTCCTAGCACATACCAAGTTTGTTCAGGGGGATCCATCAATGGCTGTCGCATTAATTGCGTTGTCCCTGCTCGTATCAATATTGTTGGCTGGAATATGGATATATAGAGATATCAATAAGATGGTTCTCTTGGAGAGGTTTGATAAAATAAGGTCAATGCTCTGTCTGTGGCATTTGGTGGTAGTTCCATTACTCATATTTGCCATATTTAGGTATGGTGCATATATTGAATGGTTTGAGGCATATATATTGGAGGATACGGTAGGGGTTTATGGTTACTCGATCCCGAAGCTATTATTGACCCTCCTTCTGACATATATTGGTTCGTTCGCTGTGTTGATTGTTAATCTATATAGGGATTGTGGGAGGACGATAAGAAAGATAGAATTCATGAGAAGAGAGGAGACATCCGAGGATGTAATATTGATGGAAAAGGTATCAAGTCTCCAAAAGTTTTCGGAGTCAATAAGGATAAAATTCCTGATATTTCTGGCACTAATTGGGGCGGCGATCGTATCAACGGCAAAAATACTTCAATACTACACCATAGGGCTTGTAGTGGTTATCCCTATTCTGCTAATAGTAGTTGTTCCATATCTAGTTTCCCGGGCTGTTGGCATACTTGGTAGGATTGCTAGGAGGTGAGCGGTGGATGAGAAAAACACAAATATTAATAATAATGGCCATACTGTTGTTTTCGTTATTTCCGCAAGCAAGATATGATTCAGGAAAAACTCTAGTGGACAGAAATGGCGGAAGATATGATGAGGAGGATCATCCGAGCCACATAGCGGCATCGATAGGTAGTAGACTTAATGTAAGCTCCATTAATTATGCGTGTACTGGACGATTTTCGTACACTGAAAAATATTTGATAGTACTTTCATCGGCAGCAGACAGCATGATAAAGATAGTGAACCCGACTAATGGCAGTACCATCTGCTCCATAAATACTAGTCAGTATGGCAGACCATACGTGGTGCGGGTTGGGGAATTTGATGGGGATCTCTTCGATGAGCTATGCGTACTTATCGACAATAGCACCATACTTATCATGGATGAGGATGGGGCAATACTGGGTGATATTGATACGGGTCTCTATTTGGACGACATTTTGATTAGTGATCTTGATGGTGATGGGGTCGACGACATAGTAGCATATAGCAGGGATACCCATACAACAGTGGTAGTGGTCAATGGTACAGCCTTATCAATTGTTGATAGTATTACAGTATCAAATTATGTTATCGAGTATCTTTCCCTAGGGGATTATGATGGGGACGGTGTTCTGGATCTCTATATCTGTCAGAGGAGGGCTGATAATCCAGATGTGGTTAACATAACGGTATTCAGTATTGGTGATTTCTCCATACTTTTAACGAGGAATTATAGTCTGGGTGCCCGTAAGGGCTATGCTCTAGAAAACCTAAATGATGACCCCCAGAAAGAGCTGATAATCGTGCTTGCTGATTCCATAATAATACTGAACTCGAGTATGGATATTGCATTCTATACGAATATATCTAGTGACTATGTCTTTTCTGGAGTATACTCGATAGATGATGACCAGGATAACATATCTGAGGTGTTTATCAGTTGTAGGAATGGCTCAACATATTATCTACTTCGCGCAGATATAAGCTATTACTCAAGCGAGATATTCATCGAAAAATACAACGTAACCTCAATCTTTGAGCCAGATTTTCAGTTCATTTGTGTTACTGAAAATGCTGACATTATTGTTGAGGGAATGTGGTGTATTGTGAATGTTACTAATAATAGTGGAGTAGACCTTCTAGCACTTCAACCTGGAGGAAGAGCATTTATATATGACCTGCAGGGCGAGCATATTGTTGAATCAGTATATGTGGATGGCTATGTTGGATACGCATCAGCGTTCGTAATATCCGAGGACTTCAATGGCGATACACGCAAGGATATACTTGTGGTAGCGAACTCTACAAGGAGAAGCATACTAATAATCTCGGATGTTAATGCACCACGGATACTGTCGATAAATACGAATGCTGGGATATTCATAGAAGGCGAAACTCTCGAAATTGAAATAAATGTCAGAGATGAGCATGATATTCTTTGGTGCAATGTATCGCTAATTAGTGGGGAAGGCTATGCGACCAGAAATACGAGCCTACGAATAGTACCAATTAGTGAGGATATATTCAAGTGTATTGGTGAGATTCCGGATCTCCCACCAGGGAACTTCACGCTATCAGTTACTATCGCTGATTCATACTATAATACCAAAACATATACGGATAAAAATTATGATGTACCACATATCCAAGTCATAGGGTATGTCTACACATCTGCCGCTGTTGCGAATATATATTATAGTATGCCGATCTATAAGGTCGATCTGGATGGTGATACACTAGATGAACTCATATTGATCTACATTGATAATAATAGCATGTTATGCATCGACTATGTCGATATAAATGGCTTCAACATATCCATACAGAGACTCGCAAGTTTTAATGCATCGGGATACCCTACTTATTATTTTTGGTTTGGTTCCGTAGGGTTCTCCAGAACTTACGTGATTAAAGATATCAATGGAGACAACATTAGCGATATCATAATATTGCTAACGATGGAGCAGGCGTATGGAGAAGCGGGTTATAGAACCTATCAGTACATAGTCTCGATAAATGGTTCTTTAGATGTGCCTCAAATATCAATATCTAATATTACGGATTGGCGGGAATATATGGGTACTGCTGAATGCCTCAGAGTGCTCCGTATAGACTCAGAAGAATACGTAACCATTGTTGCTTGGGATGGAATATACTTTTTAAATGGAACCCCACTATATCTAAGCCCAGCAGGACTCGAGCTAGTGGACGCGATGCAGTCTGATGTTGATTCAGCAGGTTATATTTTCGCTTTGTTTAGACACTACTACGAGTATTATATTGATGCTTACTATCTCGCTCGAATAAACATTACTGATCAGGCAATAGTATTTTTCTATACGATAGACATCCCCAGTTCTGTATCCTGGGTACGCAGTGTCGCTCACATGGTTAAAACTCTCAATGGTATAAAATACGCTGTTTTCTTATATGAGGATTATGATATGACTCAGATCCTAGAATACTACTTGTTTGATTGTATGAATTTATCAAAAGTAGTTAGTAATGAGTTAGGGTCATATTGGCTTTACTCAATTATGGACATAAATAATGATTCTCAGGATGAGATAATCATAACTTCATCAAGCGCTCTTAATGTATACGATCCATTCCTTAACGATCTATTATCCATCGACTTGAGGTCAAATAGTGTGCCAGTAGTAGCTAGGTGGGACTGTAATGAGTTATATGACATCATAATTATGTATGAAAATACAATGTTGCTGTATGTGGATGCTAATGTGTCCAACATGATTAAAATAAGCACTCATAGCACGCTTACTCATAGTAGTGATGCATATCTAAGTCCCGCACATGTGCTGGATATACCATGGTGTGGGGATCAAATAGTTATTGAGGAATGCCTTCAGTATGATTCATATACATATCTTCTAGAAATAGTGATTGTTAACAATGTTGAGTTCTATAGGATTCCCCAATATGCTGTTGATGTAGGTAATGATGTCGTCGTACAGGGAGATGCGGTAGGTGTTAAACTTAATGTTTTTGATGCGTATGGGAATGCTATAATTGATGGCGATACACGGCTACTTATTGATAATTCTACAAGCTATCTTGTTTTGACCCCTCTTGGAAATGGTTCATATATTGTGGATGTCCCGACGATCGAGCTGAGCCTAGGGCCCCATCTATTTACAATAGAGTTTACGCATGATAGATTCCAAGGGTTCCATCACAACATAACAGTTGTTGTTCTTGGGGAGCTAGATCCAATAATATATGTTCCCCAGAATGTTTCGCAGGGCGCGAACCTGACGTTGATAATCGCATTGTTTGATTCCTTTCACAACCCTGTTGGTGGTTGTAATGTAAGCATAGTGTTTTTCAATGCGTCCTATAAACCGACAGCTATATCATATAACGAATATGTGCTCAATATATTAAACATTAGTGTTCCTATAGGATCGTATGTCCTTTATGTATATATAAACCATCAATACGCTGTTCCACTTACTATTCGGCTCCCAATTAGGGTATCAGGCGGATTAGATGTCGATATCGCAATAGTGGAGCCAGAACTAGAAATAGTCCAAGGAGATAGTTTCACATTGGCGATAAGTGTCAGGGATGAGAAGGGCTATTCGATTGATGACGCAACAGTAAGTGTGATGCTACATGGGAAGGAGTTTGGCGCCGTATTTAATGGTTCTGGTGTATATATTTCTAGGATCTCCACGCATGGTGTTCCAGCTGGGGAACACAAAGTATATGTATACATCCATCATCCAGTGGTGGGCACAGTTATCGAAGAATATAATGTAACAATCGTAGGTTTGATGGATATAAGTTTTAGCTTCGATAATGAGACTCTGTATCAGGATGAGGAGTATACGCTAAGAGTATCGGTTCTAGACATTTTTGGGTATAGTGTGGAGAACGCCTCGGTATATATAGAGATTCATAATATTAGTCAGAGGGCCAACGAGATTTCTCCGGGGGTGTATGAGGCACGGATATCATTTAGTGGTTTCCACCATGGTAAGTATTTGATGTTTATCTATGTCGAGAAGGAATACTATCAAAGCAAGGTTTTGACGGCAACAATACTGCTTAAAACGAAAATGCCGAAGCTTACTATAACTACGAGTGTACTCCTAGAGATTCTAGCTATATCATTGATTGCATCCTTCGTTGGATTAGCAATATATCTCTGGATAGCGAGGAAAACCAGGGTCATACATGAGGATCCAGGGGCGATAAGAGGTATAGCTAGGCTTCTAAACATAGTCTACATAGTAGTATTTACTGGATTTCTTGTATCGGTCTACACCGCCGAGTATGTATCTAGGAAGGGACAATACACATTGGCTATGGGGCTGGCAAGCCTAGCCCTCATCATATCGATATTATTGACGGCAATATGGACATATAAGGATCTAAGCCTAATAATCATAACAGAAAAATACAGTCGTAGGGGATTCCTGTTCTGTCTCTGGCACCTTGCTATTGCTCCAATATTACTACTACTAATCTTTAGGTATGGACTAAGTGTCGAATGGTTCTATGTCCATGTAGTCGAGGACATTATTGTGGTCTATGATTACCAGATACCAAAGCTCCTGATCTCTGTCATGGGTGTCTATGTTTCATCATTCGCGATAATAGTAGTAAAGCTCTATAGGGAGGCCCTGAAGACCCTAGGAAAGATAAGATTTATGAGATATAGGGAGACACCAGAGAGTGTCATTGTTAACGAGAAAGTAGACTCAATAAACAGAATGACAAACTCTATGAGGATAAAATTCCTTATGTTCCTAGCGGTTGTAGGGGCTACAGTAGTGTCGACAACAAAGCTGGTCCAGTATTATGCCATAGGCCTTGTGGTTATACTACCAATACTCATAATAGTAGTCATACCATACATCACACTGCGGCTTCTATTAATTGTGGGGAAGATATCTAGGGAAATAAGGAAACATATCCCTCATTAGCATGAAAAATCTTTATAATATGTGATACTCAAACACTATTCGTAGTACTCAAAACAATTGTCAAATCCATGGAGGATCCGGATAGGTGTGAAGCTTTATAAAGCCATTTTTTTGGGTTTTAATATAGCAACGAAGGTGGGGCTGTATGAGGAGACTATATGTGTTTGCCCTAATTTCCATTCTATTGTTGGCGGTACCCATTATCAATATGAATCACAAAGCAGGGAACACGTCTACAGCAGTCTCCATCCAGCCCCAAGACACACCAGTAGTAAAAACAATGGCGACAACACAGACATTTATCCTGACTGAGAGTAACAATAGTTATTGGTATGAGTTCTCGGTCGAACCGGGGATATACGCGGTCGAGGTAGAAACCCAAAACAAAGGGCTAGGTGTAGTAGATGTAGACATAGACCTATACCAGAAAGAAAAACTATATGCTGTCCCACTTGGAAGAGAGGTGGAGACATGGTCCCTAGTGTCAGGAGTTGGAAGCAGCCTGTGGCTTGGCCAGCCCTATTATTGGCGCAAGCTGGTAACTGTAAGATCCTCTGGATCGATGGCTGTATCAATAGAGACGAGCGACTCTTCGGGCTATAGGGTTGAAGGAGAGATCATAATAGATAAGATTGCGGGCTTCGATGGTCTGGAGAATATACCAAGTGCTAAAAACATCACGATGTCTGAGGGCACCGAGTACATAGTGTATAAGATCGATCCTGGGGCATACAATATAACTACGTTGTCTGAGGCCCCAACACAGACAATAAAGTATAGCTATGTTTACATATGGATAGCACCTTGGGATATATGGTACCTAGACGAGGGAGAACAGATAGAAATATATATAAATGATACCAAGGTTGGCACAATAAGGGAGGATAGCTGGGATATTGAGAGATATAGTGTCCCAGAAATCGGTACATATGAGATAAAACTCAAGTATACTAATACGACAAAGGCTTATGGGGTATATATAGATGATCTCTACATATACTATCGGTGGAATGGAGCACCCATCTATAATCGGTACTGGATAAACATAAATACATGGCTCGACGCAACATCCAGCGAGTATACATTTACCAGCGACTTCTACTATACCGATACACCAACTCTCTACTTCATGATATATGACGCAGATACTGGGGTTCAACAATACCTCTGGTCTCTCTGGGGGTATGATTATGATGAGGAGATAGTATATATAAACGATACCTCTTACTTCGTCATAGAGAAGAGCTATGTGGATATGGAGGCAAACATTACAATATATTCATCAGCCGTAACCTACGAGACAATAAACCCAGGCGAGACAAAGACAGTGGTGCTTGATGAAGCATCCGAGTATAAATACTTATTCTTCAACTTCGAGAAGGATCACTACTATAAGATATATATGGACGTATCAAGCAACATAAACTGGTCGGTACTTATGCGGCAGTCGTCGCCATGGGGTGGGGACCTCGCATATATCGATACGTATTGGAATTATGAGGAATATACCACACGGCTAGTCATGACAGAGCTTACCTATATTTCGAGGGATAGCCCACTCTATAAGTTCCCAAAAATATATACGATTCACTACACATACCTCGAATTTGAGGATGGTAATCTAACAGACATAGACTATCACTACAGGGAACTCGGTATAGTAAGTGGCGTATTTGTATGCCTCTATGGATACAATTATAGTGCGATTACAGGGTCAGACGACTATGCTACAGTAACTATACATCTAGAAGATCTAGGTGAGATCGCATCCATAGGTTCTGGAGAGACGAAGGAGGTAAGCCTATCATATGGCTCCGACGGTAAGATCTATGAAGTCTTGAAACTCGATGTGGAGATCGGGAAGGAGTACAAAGTAACGATA
>Ga0190367_1001640_pt1 | contig 12660 bp, 16 predicted proteins | sample 4872181011_MG_FD_171838 | JGI IMG/M metagenome (GOLD analysis project Ga0190367, IMG submission 171838) | Hydrothermal vent microbial mat bacterial communities from Southern Trench, Guaymas Basin, Mexico - 4872-18-10-11_MG | ecosystem: Environmental > Aquatic > Marine > Hydrothermal vents >... | reverse complement strand
TCATGCACGTGCAAAACAATTCACACCGTGCAAAAACTGTGCAGAATGTGCAAGAACTTTCCTGCTCAAACAAGCCACAACAAACGAAACATGAGACAAAAACGGCACGAATCTTCAAGGCTGTGCAGAAACTGTGCAAAAACTGTGCAGAATGTGCAGAAACTTTCCTGCTCAAACAAGCCACAACGGGCGAAACGTGGGACAGAAAAGGCATAAATTCTAGGGAGTCTGTGCAGGAACTTTTCCCAAATGTGCAAAAATTTTCTGCACTGTGCAGAAACTGCGTGTTCGGACAAAAACCCATGCTGAAAACCCAAACGTCGGGGGGTTCATCGCGGCTTTGTGCAGAAACTCCAGACAGATGTTATCGGCATCAATTCTAGCCCAAATCGCTATGCGTTCCATACATTCGAGAAATCGGCATGTATTCTGTGTCGCTTTGCGTTCTACGCATTCGGGCTTGTTGCTTGTTCTTGCTGTTGTGGGTGTTCCTGTTGTTGTTCTTCAGTGGCTTCTTCCTCGGTTTTGGCCCCCTCTTCTTCTGTCTGCAGCAGTATCCTCGTTATCGTCTCAACATTCTCCGCGAACTCCGGGTGCTTGTCAGCGAAGCGACGCATTATCTCTAAGAAGTTCTCCGCATTATACCTCAACTCCTTCCTCAGAACTACCCATATCCTCCTCTTTGGTATCCTCAGCTCCTTTTGCATCGTTGGCAAGTCATTCTCCATGCACCTATGAGCGTCGCGTAGTGTATTCTGAGTTGCTGAGCGACCGTCCTTATTGGTAGTTTGCTATGCCCCCTCAGATTCCGCTATAATCCTAAACAACGTATGTAATTGCTTGAAAGTGTCATATTTTGGGAGTATATAATACCCTTTCCCCCTATTTGGAAAATTTTTTAAATAATGAAGTGGAATTATACTTAGTGATAGCACCAAATGGAGAAGGTGTTGTCGATGGGGATTTCAAACAAGCGAAGAAAGAAGTTTTATCAAACGATAAAGGTGCCTAAGCCCATACTTGATGAGATCGCATTTGCTAAGATGAAGATTGCTATGGATCGGAAAAAACTGTCGCGTCTTAAAGATATTGTGGCGCCAGAAAGATGTCCAGTATGTGGCGGAGAACTTAAGAAACTAGAAGTTGAGGCAAAGGTGGAGTATGTGGAATGCAAAGAGTGCGGGTTCAAACAGCCAAGACTCTCAGTAGAGGCGCGTGGGTCAGATCTGTACGAGTTCCTGAAAGCGCTGGGAATAGGAGCACTAATAGGACTAGGACTAGCTGCACTATTATATCTGCTGTCTAGGGGATCTGAAAAGTGAATGCTAGATACAAGAACCATGAAATATTTATACGGTGATGTGAATATACTATGACACTATTAGGTGATAAACATGTTTAGCCTAATAGACGAAAAAACAGTTGATTTTATAATTGATGTCTTGCACAGCTTCTTTCAGTTTATTGATCCATTTTTGAGAAAGCTTGATGAGACCATTCCAGAGAAAACTCCTCCAACGGACATTGAAAAAGGGAGTATAAGGGCTCAAAAAATATCTGAGATCATTTCAACGTTATCAGTGCTCGTAAGGGTTATAGAAAAACTGGGTCGCATATATGGTATAGAATCGGAACTATAAAACCTAGGGTATTTGTGTTCGCTAATGGTGGTGACATTGCCGTTCGAAATCGAGCCAGCAACATACGAGAAAAAATGGCAAAAATTTGAGGACGAGGTATACCAATTAGTAAAGAGTTATCTGGGTGATAAATTCGTTGTTCTCTGGAATCCTCCTTACCCTAGGGCTGTTCCAGATGTTGTAGTATATGCTGTATGTGGTCGTGGCGAATGCAATGGGTGTGAAGAGAAATTGAAACCTATTCTGCTGTTCGATGCATTCTGTAAATATAACATTGCTTCGAAGGACTTTAATGAATTGTTAAACAGAAAAATTCAGCAGTTCAAGAAATATAAGCGTGTTATTGGTTGTCAGTACATGTTTATTGTTATGCCAAAGGGATATGCAGGTCGTCCTGTGTGCAAAATAAAGGATCTAGAAAATGTATTTATCATTAGTTTTCGTGCTTTGGAGGTTTTACTTAAATTTGTTAAGGACTATGCCAAAATAACATATGAAGAGGATGTTTGTGGTGACGTGGTGCATGTCCAGTTGGACTCCTCCATACAGGGATTTATACTAGAGTTTAAGTCCAAAGCTGAGCAATGCCCAGTTTGCGAATCAAGTGTGTATCTAACGACGCTTATATATTGTTCATACTATCGAAAGTATATGTATTATGATTCCCTCGATTACGACATAGTAAAAAAATATGTCTTAGCGCCAACATATGTTGAGTGTGATGGCTGTGAGAGTCCAGATGCCTTGCTTGGCATGGGAGACTATGATAGCTGTACATGGTCTAAAGTAGTATTTATGTTTCAATGTTCAAAATGTGGAGCAATATTTGACCCAGATACTAGGAGGATTCTCAAGGTATCTGACTTTGTCGAAGCACACCAAGCCGATATCGAAATGTTTCCCTATTACTCCAGAATTCGAAAGACACATAAATTCTGATGTAACATGTTATTTAGTAATCCACATAAATGCAGACATAGTGAGGTTGCTAGAGCATGCGTATGAAAGATAGCATTTTGGTGTGCTCTCTTATCATGATCTATATTGCCATTATCCTCTACTTGCTTATAGAGCTAAAGCAGACAAATTTAGTGGTGGTTACAAGCAATGTTATTCTAGTTGGCATCAACATATATTATGCTTGGGAAAGCCATAAATATAGAGAAAATGCAGAGCTTGAACGCCGTAGGAGAGTTATAGTAGAGACAATGAGACACATAGACATACTCTGGCTTGAGTACAAGATCAAACAGCTGTTTGAGTTGCATGAATGCAAAAAGTATCGTTCATCCTTGTGGCTAGATGAGATATTTATCAATATCACAGACATACCTGATATAAACGACTTGGATAAGACTATTGAAAAACTTGGAAGCGAGAGACTGTTAGCTGGAAGCGACGAGAAAATAAAGAAACATTTAGCGATACTGAAAGAGAGATTAAATCGCCTTAAAGAATACATAAAGTTAAAGCAAGAAGCTGTGTCGAAAGAATTATCAGGAAAACAAGTATGTGAAGAAATGATGAAAATACTTCGCGAAATAGATAATCTGATAATATATCTAAAGGAGAAATATGGCATAGCAGAAGATGAAATAAAAATCCATCATAGGCAATTTAGATAATAATTCAATACAAAAAATCGGTGATATTGTCATGTCTACGGAGAAAAGAAAATTATCTATACACGATGTATGGCTATTATTTATGAATCTTTTTACAATGAAGCTTGTGGTTATGGATCTACTAAGTAATATTCGCTCATCATATTTGTATACTTCTAAAGATCTTAGCCGCATTGCTAAGGAGATAGGTATTGATAATATTCTTCGCAAATTGTTCCGTTTCAAAAATATTGATGGTTTTGAAGCTCTAGGAGAGTGGGCTAATGAATGGTATAGGAAGATATCTAGTGGAAATTTTTCCTTAGATGCGTTACGTATATTAGATTTTGATTTAGATATGACAATAAGCTCTATCATAAATATGTTAAGTAAGTATGAGATATTCTTGCCCAAATTAGAAATCCTAGACCCAGAAAAGGTTCGTAAGGGCGTTCATGGATTGTTAAGTATAGATGAAATTGATTGGCTTACGAAGTTGGAACTAGAAGGAATAAACGAGGCGTGTAGGGCACTTATATTTGATTGTCCAACAGCAGCAGAAATGTTACTAGCTAGGGTTGGTGAGAGCGTACTCCGAAGAATCTACCAGAGTGTTATTGGTAAGCCCGTAGAAAGAAAGACTTGGGGTGCAATATTGGATGAGCTAGAGGAGTACTATAAGGGTAAGTGGCCAACAGTTTTGAGTCTTATTGAGTATCTTAAGGATGAAAGAAATAGATTAATGCATCCAGAGAAAATGCCAACTAAAAAAGAAGCTGAGGAAACACTTATTTTAATAATTCGAGTTATAAAGGAAGCTCGACGACACTTTAAGAAACAAAAATAAGTCGATAATCTGATAACTAAAAAGTATGTCGCAAAAACCAATTTTTTATAGGCTTATTTTAGACCCTAAAACCGATAACGATAAACGAGTAGGATTATGAACTAACTAACACCGGCTAGAAGTTTAAGGAAGAGTGAAAATTTGGAGTTATTTTTCCATTTACTTCTTTTTTCATCTTCTTTAGTTAGAAATGCGTATAATTAAAAAACGTCAATGATGTTTGATATAGGGGTGTGGGTAACCATGCCCAGTGTTGAGGAGATCAAGGACATATACTTCACGCCACCAAGGAATATGCACGACTTCATAATAATGAGGGCGGTTCTAGCTGGGTATGGGACGATAGTAAGGTATAGCTATATGACGCCGCATAGGGATTTCTATAGGACAAAACTCTACATATCCGCCCCAGAGAACCAAGCATGGGTTGTCAAGAAGATAATAAAGAAGTTCGGTGGGAAGATAGAGGAAAAGGAAATATTGGTGACGCAGTGCTATCGGGGTGTAATAGCGACACATGAAGGAATTGTTGGATACCCTATAGGTGTCTGTGGCGATTGGCTTATTGGTGTTGATTTGCCCTGTAGGCTTGTGATTGCTGGAGAGAAGAATATGTGTCTCGCATTGATGAAGTATCTGCTCTCCAGATATTTTCTGGATGTTGGGAACTGCTGTTTTGTTATGGGGGAGAGGACAAATGCTGTTGGTGTCGTAAGCGACACAATACCGATCGTTTATGATATTGGGGTAATAAACACTCTTGCGGAGGCATTGGGAATGTACTATAATATGTCCCAGAACACTAGTGGTATAGCGAAGATACTTTTGAGATCCCTCGGCATTGTGGTGTCTGATGAGGGTGGGGATGAGGAGGAGTCCGTTCCAGTTGGTAGGGAGGCTGAGATTGTCGAGTGGTTGCTTGGTAGTGTGAGGTTTGGGCGTTTTAGGGAGGATGTCCTGACCTATGACATATCTGGTCTTGGCGAGGGGCATAAGGTTATTATTTCTGTGTATCTCGCAAACATAATGTTTCCCTTTATCTATGGTGTGAGTGATAACTTTCTCGATTTTGCCCGACACGAGAAATTCGGGCTTAGGTTTGTGTATTATTCATCAGTAACAAATGTTGATAGGCTCTACTCCAAGAGCCAGGCAAACTACATAATTGTCCTGACGAGGAGTAGGGCTACGATGTATATTCCATATAAGGTTGGGGATGAGAGCGGTTTGGCTGAGCTGGGGTTCGTCCCGCTATGGCGTCTCCTAAAATAATACTGATCCTCATACTAGTATCATCACACTTCTCCATACTTTCCGAAGAGAGAACATACACATTTGGGGAACTCTGGGGCGGAAACATAACACTATCAGCATTCCCATTCGGCGTCGAAAACCTCATCGCAAACATAACAGTGTATATGAACGAAACAGTAATAGTTAGGATATATTCGAATGGCGAGGTAACAATAACACTTATTGTCGGATCTTCAAGGAGGAGGAGTGTTGTCGGAAACAACGAAACAATAAGCATAGTTGCCGTGGAGAATGTATCCAACATAACCATCAGCATTGTGAACACGAAGGACTACCCAGTAACAATCTTTGGAAACTCGACAATAACAATAACGCCACCAAAAACAGAGAATAGTGCTGCGTCTCCCATAATAACTAGGGAACAAGCAAAAATCTACGGCATCCTATCCGTAATAATCCCGATAGCCATCATGATCCTGAGGGCGAGAAGAAGGAAGGTAAAGGTGGCGGATTCGGAGATTCTAGAATATTTTGGTGTCGAGTCGTGAGGAGAATAATAGCGATAAACAGAAAAGTATACGTCAGGGACGGAAAAATATTCTTCGGAAACAAAAACTATCCCCTAAGGGGAGTATATGAGGTATGGACAACACTGAGAAACATAGACACAAGCTCCCTAGAAATACTCCTCAAAAGGAGAAAACTCGTATACATCTTCGACAAGCAGGGATTCCAAGGATTGTTGCTACCATTCCACACATCGTATGGTCTCTGGAGTGAAAAAATAACGATAGCACAGGCAATGGCATACAGAAACATTGAGCTAAAGAAAAAGATCGAGAGGGAGATTATATCGGCGATAATACACAACATAGCCACTGTTTTCCAGTGGTACATAAGGAAGGGCTTGGAAAGGAATATCGTGGAGGAGTTTAAGGATAGAATACGGAGGGCTAAGGAATGCCTCAACAGAAGCGACGCCTATATGCTATGCGAGGCTAGGGCTTGGAGAGCACTATTCTTTGTCCTCCGAAACATGTTTGATGATTTCAATGGGAGGATAAGGAGGCCACCCGCAGACCCACTAAATGCGCTGATTAGCTATCTTAATGGGCTCCTCTATGCTCAGTGTCTCCACGCTATTCTCCTTGTCGGTCTGGATCCAATGATTAGTTTTGTCCATGAGCCATCTCCAAAGAGGAGGTTTAGTCTTCCTCTGGACATCAAGGATATCTTCATGCCATACATAACCATTCGTCTAGCAGTCAAGTTGAGGAAGAGAATGGGCAAAAACTGCTTTCATTTCACAGAGAGAAGGGGGAGAAGGGCTTGCTACCTCAATAGAAGGGGGAGAACGATTGTTGTTAGGGAGTTTAGAAAGGCTATGAGGAGCAGGATTAGGGGAGAGAGGACATACAATATTATTGTTAGAGAAGTAGAAAATCTAGGCAAATGCATTGTTAGTGGTGGAAGGCATGAGTATAGGGCGTGGAGACTATAGCAGAATCCTAAACACGATCCCGAGAAAGGAGGGAACAGAAAAGATAATATCGGCATTCTTCGACACCGATGAGGACATGATAATAAGGGCACCTGCAGGGAGCGGAAAAACGTTTGTGGCGGTGGCATATGCAATAGCAAAAGCAACCGAGGAAAAGAGAACCGTAATATTTTTTAGGACAAGGGCAGAACTCGAAAATGCTTTGGGGATAGCAAAAACAATTATTGATAATGCCAACATTGAGCTTGAGGCTGGAGCGATAATCCCTGTCGCTGGTAGGGAGGCATTATGCCCCTTTGGTTCAAGAGGCTTTGAGGGTCTTCCAGACTTCGCAAAATCCCTATACTGCCTAGTTATGGAATGTCCAGTAAGATTTAGGAGGATTCTTGAGCCACCAAAATTATACACGAGTCTAAGGGATTTTGTTAGCTATATTATGGGGTACAAGGCCTGTGCATATCATACCTTGCTTAGACTTGCCAAGAACGCTAGGGTCGTTTTTGCTACACATCCTTTCCTTACTCAGGATGAGTTGTTTAGGCATCTTGGAGATGTCGACACTGCCATTGTTGATGAGGCACACGCGTTGAACATAGTTACATACTCCATATCGAGGGAGAAATATGAGAGAGGAAGATCTATCGCTGAGGAGGTTTCTAGGATTATCAGAGAGGCCGAAGAGAGGGGTGAGACTGGTGCAGTTAAACGCTGGATTTTGGAGAACTGGGCTTTTGAGAGGAAAAAGATACTCCTATATGAGGAATACAAGTTCTTTAGGTCTCGTCAGGGAGAATTGGTCTTCGTTGGAGATGAGATGATTAAGGTTTTGCCTCCAAGGACACTTCTGGAAATGAGGCGAAACCGTGTTAGAAGGTTTGTTGTTATGTCCGCCACACTATACCCAATCGGGATGATAAAGAAGCTCTGGGGAATAAGAAAGGCTGTGATTGTCGGCAAGCTCATACAGAGGACAAAGAATAGGCTTTATGTAGGCCTTGTGCTTCCGGGAATAACAACAAAGCTCCAAAGGAGGGATAAAAGGCTCTATAGGGCTATTGCTGGTCTGATAAAGTACATCCATAGGATCGCGCCAGACAAACTAATAGTTGTCTTCTGTGTATCAAAGGAGTTCGCAAAATACATCGCAGAAATCCTAAACAAGGAGGTAATATCGGACCCGAACCAGATAAGAAGCACCGAGGAGAACCTAATAATTACATATGCCAGGGGAAAGCTTTCCGAGGGGATAGACGCTATAGGAGGTAGAAACCCAGACGTCGTCATTGCTGTGGGGCTCCCATACCCAGCGGTGGATAAGAAGTTCCTAAGGATAACTGGAAAGGTTGCGGAAATGATCGGGGTTGACAGGAATCAGTTTGTTAGAGACTACATGAATAGCGAGATGATTGGGGCTCTGGTGCAGCTGTTGGGTAGGGCTGGTAGGAGGAAGAAAGGGTTATGTATGGTTATTGATGAGAGAGTCGTAATATTTCCAGATATCCCATTCGTCACGAATACCCTAAGCCTTAAGGATGTTATCAGAAGGTTCTTTGGTGGGTAGTATGGATTTTGGGGTTTTTGACCCATCAGAATTTGTCTATGGCATGCTGTGGGGCATAGCCCTAAACCCAGCACTAATGATAGTCATATGGTTCTTCCTACTAATCCTAGGATATTGCTGGAGTGGACTGAGAAACCTGGTTAGGATACTGCTGTTCCCAGGAATGCTGATACATATGGCGTCACACATGCTCTTTGCGAGGCTAAAGGGGATGAAGATGAGGTTCATAGCAATGTTCAGGATAGGCTGGGAAAGAAGCGTCTTGGGCGTGATTCTCACGAAGGAACATCCAGTATGGATATTCATATTCGCGATGTTCCCCGCGCTGGTGGCGATACCACTATACATTATATTCTTGAATATGGCAATACTGTTTAGAGCACAGACGATATTCGCAATGTTGTTTCTGTGGCTAGCAGTAAGCATATTCATCGAGGGAATACCAAGCATAGAGGACATGGGAATGGTGCTGAAGGCATCAATATACTACGAGCCACTAAGCATAATATTCCTAGCACTAACACCAATAGTATTCGCACTAAACACATACGGATTCGGAATGAATATTGGGATATACATAACACTATCCTATGTCATAGCCATAATGTTCCTGTCACTGGTATGCAGGAGGGAAAGGGTTGAGGTATATGGCGCATAGAATCGCGATTCTGGATCCAGAAACACTCAAAAAGATACTGATAATGGGGGCGTTCAGCAAAGAAGAGGCAAAAAGAATGGGAATAACACAGGACATCCTAGAGACACTACACAGATACGGACTATTGAAACAACTAGGAAAAATCTACGTGACAAACAGGGAGGCCATAGAGAAGCTAATAGAGGAGTATGGAAAACTGAGGACAATCATCGAGGGGACAAAGAGAGTGCCAACACTAGAGATAAGCGAAAAGAAAGCAGCAAAGCTCGGAGAAATAGGAATAAAGAACATCCACATAATATACTTCCACCCACAACACGGACCAATGCTACTCTGCTCAATGAGGTATACAAAATTTGCGAGACTCCTAATGGAGAACCCAGAGATACCAGTAACACTATCAACAATAAGCAGAAGAGCCGAGGAGGTAAAAATAGGAGATACAAGACTAGTAATAAGAACATTCACAACAAAGTATCACGGAAGAGAACTAACGCACATCCTAGCGGCAGAAGTAACCACAGAATTTGATATGGAAAGAACAAAACGAATCTTGGAGAAAATGTGTCAGAATATCGCTAGAAGAGATATAGCTCTGGATCTAATTGGAGAGATTATAAGAAAATCTATCTAGGAGTCCAGACCTCTTTATATGGCAAGATGAGGCCCGCATAAGAACATATGCTTTTTAGCGAGATTTTAAATATTAAATTAGTTAGCTTTGGTGGCTTTAGTGGGAGAGAGAAGACTAATTACCATATTACGGTTTGGGTTTGAGGGTTATGCTCCAGTTCATATCCCAGAACATGTACCTGATGAACTCGTAAGCTTTCTTACACCTACCAGAAAATTTATGTTCCATGGGTATGCCCCCGTCGCTGGGAAATTTTCTTGCATATACATTGTTAGAGAGGGCGAATTCCTTTTCAGTATGAGTCCTAACTTTAAGAGAGATCTCAACAATAAAGTTGTTTCAGAGGAGCTTAGAAAAGTATTTAGTATACACAATTGTTCTCTGTCTGAAAAAGCTGAAATATCTAAGGATGATATTGATGTATGGTCGATATTCGATAATGTAAATAACAAAAGATATATCATTGTTGACGAGAAGGAGAGACTAGATGTTCATGCAGATCTATCACGAGAAATAACGTTGGCATTTTTTCTAGAAAAAGAAGAAGCCATATTTTTGGAGGATATAATGTTGCGGGAAATAATGACTAGACGCCCAGTAAGTGAAACAGTTTATGGGGGTGACATATTTATGACATGTATCGTGGGGAGAAACCCCATTATTAGTATCCCGAGAAGAGGTTTTGCATTTAGGTTCTACAGAGACAAGGATTATGATAAACTCCTCAAAATGCTTAAGAAATATCTTGATTCTACTGATTTGAATGAAGAACAAAGAAAGCTGAGGGAAGAACTTAGAAGGTCAAGAGAGCAGATGTTAGGTTCACGAAGTTATCTAATGAATACAAACGATTCTGAATAAGCCCACCACTCCCATATTAGCTCTACTTGAACTATTAAAATGATTTCACTGCAACTTATAATGCATTACCGTTCTTGTAAATATTATAAAAATTAATTTTTAAGAGACTTTCATAGATTTCTAGGCAAAGAAATCCCGCTATTATCTAAATTTGATCACTCGGCGTATATCTTTTAACTCAAATCCAGCTTCCAAAAGAACATAGACCGCAAGTGAGAAACGTGAACCAAGATTGCCCTGTGAGGGGGGATAATTGGCATCTTCTTGTATCGCTATCCATTTTAGAGTTGAGAGGAATTTATGAATCTCATCATATAGTTCACTAGAAAGCCCAGTAAAGTACTTCTTGAGAACTTGTCCAATAGGCATGCGGTCACGTATTAAACGCAGAATGGCATTTATGAGATATTCCTCAATGCAAGGAGACTGTTGTCTAAGCTTGATGAACCATCTTCCTAGCAAATCATGTGTTGGTATTTTAAGTATTATCTCATCATTATTTTTAAATATGCAAAACCATACATTAAAGTCATATTCTGTTTTTCCATTTGGAACCTCTATAAAAACTTTAAAATCGCCAAGATCCTCCACTAAAAAAAGTCTAAATTGGGTTCGAATATCCTTTATTCGAAAATGTTGTTCTAACCACTCACGAACATTAATAGAAGGCATCTGATTCATCAAATATGTCTTGTCAATATATTCCTTCCTTACAATAGCATTAAGTACCCTAGGTTCGTGTTCTTTTTCTCTCTTGCTTTTTCGCTTTAATGACTTTAGATCCAACAATACAGACATAACTTTATCCTCCAGCGGACATAATAGTATTGAAATCTTCCTCTGGAATTTCTCGCATAGCTCTTCCTTGCAATGAGCCAGCCCACTTTCTTTTGTTAACAATGAACTTTAATTTTGGAACTAAAGGCTTAAACTCGATTGGAGGATCAAATATCTTTATTAACTTTAGCCTTATCCTATTTGGATAGACTTCTGTTTTTCCTCGGGGTGAAACGAAAATTGGGGTTTCATCTCTGAATACTTCTGAAGTAGCCTCGAAGACACCAACTATTTGGGATGGAACTATTCTGTTATCTTCCCGATGTGAGATGACATATATGAGGAGTTTATCACCTTTCTTTACCCTTTTTATGACTTTATAATGTCTATCAGCGACCCCCCAAACTAATTTATCTTTAATTATTCCCCAATTCTCCTTAGTTGTAATACAAAGCCAATACGCCATACGAAGATCACCTAACGATCAATGATGATCGTAAAATAATATTTAAAAAGACAAGCAACAGTCATAAGATCTATCTACTAGAATCTTGACACTAACGAGCTTAAATTATTCTTGATTTTTGTATTATAGTAATGGGGCGAAAAATATGAGCATTAGAGGCGAAGAAAAAAGAAAATTACATTTAAAAGCTCAAGGTGACTGTCTTCAACTAGTGCGGAGTCTTCTTGAAGCCTTCTTAGAAGAAAGACCTTTCACAAGGTATGTATACTATGTCGAGGAATTACGGGATGGAAGAAGAATTTTTATACGGAGGCCAACGCGTAGATTCAATTTTGACTTTGAGATCTGGGTTGAGAGCCCGCAAAGAACGTATATGCCATCACATGATGAAATAATTAACGATCTAATGAAGAAAAAGAAGGAGAATCCTGATGCATTCAAAAAACTTATGAGTTTGATTACTAAAGTCTATAATTGTTTCGATCCTGAAGATATCTTGAAAGAAGTTGATTTCGAATTCCAAGCAGGTGAGAGCATAGAGTTCATACTTAAGGTATTGAAATGGATGTTTATTCTTGAGGATATATACTACTGGAATTACAGTCGCAGGGCAAAACTAATGGAGGAAATAAAGAAACAGATTGCCACTAGTAAAATAAACGATTTTATGTGGTAAAAGACTTATACCAATGCACTTATCGATACGGCTACAGAAATTCATGATAAAAATTCCTATGCTACTTATAGTATTATTTTGCTACTTTATAATTGGTATGCGTTGTAATTTTTGATGGTCATTAGTATGGCAAAAAATGAGCAAAGAAATGAAATTAAGATGCGGGAGATCACATATAGGA
>Ga0190367_1001639_pt1 | contig 12668 bp, 9 predicted proteins | sample 4872181011_MG_FD_171838 | JGI IMG/M metagenome (GOLD analysis project Ga0190367, IMG submission 171838) | Hydrothermal vent microbial mat bacterial communities from Southern Trench, Guaymas Basin, Mexico - 4872-18-10-11_MG | ecosystem: Environmental > Aquatic > Marine > Hydrothermal vents >... | reverse complement strand
CTGAAAAAGCAATATGGGCAATAAAATTCTATAAGAAACTAGGATACAAAATAGTCAATTACATACAAGCAAAAGCATGGAAAGACGTAATAATGGAAAAAGATCTAAAGTAAAGAATCGTCAAAAATATCCTCTAGAATGTTTTAAGTAATTTTTGGTATTCGCTTATTATTTCAACTTAAACGTTTTCAGGTTTAATGTGATATAACCCTGGCACTCTATTATAAGCTTCATCAAACGAAATTATTTTTCCATCGTACTTTAATGCTGTTGCTGCATAGTGTGAATCAAAAAATGTCAAATTTAATGTTTGTCTCGAGTATACACTTGTAAGTGCTATATCAGGCGTTAATGGAATGTACTCCACATTAGGTAAAGCTATTAAAGCTGCTAAATCCCTAAAAAGCTGATTTTCTCTCCTTTCACTTCTATAGATTAGCTCCATTTCAACCAAACTTACACTAGATATCTCATACAAAGTAATTATACTAAAAGGATCTGGAGATAATCCAAAAATAAAGGAAGATGAGCAAATAATAAGAAAAGCGGTCGAAGAGTTAGGTTTACTAGAAACTTAAAATCTATCCATAATCCCCATATCAGAAATAAGAGAAAAAATAAAATGTAAAAAGAAGTAAGTCGTCTGAATTTTAGAAATCATTAAAAACCTTGAGGCAGAAGAATTGGAAAAGCCTCAAAGCTATGAGGATACTAGAAAAGCTAAGTGATGAAGAACTTAATCAACTCGCAGAAGTTATTAGCGAATCAGACATAGTAAACCTAGCATCAGACATCAAAATATCCGAAGTAGCAAAAAGACTATTAAGACACTCTGGAGCCGCCCTAAAACTCGCCAGAGCATTAATATAAATAATTAAACGAGACAGTTATCTGATATCCTCCTATCTAAGTTTATTAAATAAGAGTTCTTTTTTAACTTATTGTATGTATTTCATTTTGAAAGCTTTAGAGTATAAGAGTTAAGAAAATATTTTAAAAATTTAAATGTCTTTTTAATATATATTTTATGTTTTGGAAAACTACATGTCTTCTAAACCCTACTTGTTAAGGTGGACTGCAAAAGTAGAATTGAGTAAAAAAATCCAAGATCCTTTAGGACTATATGGTTTAAAGTTTTTTGAGCAACATTTTCTACCTGGAATAACTACTCAAACTGAAAGATTGAGGTATTTTTCATTTCTTACATGGGCATGGAAAAAAATTATGGATGAAAAACTAAGTTGGCAAAAAATTTTAGATATGGAAAAAATACTGGTTTTAGTAGCAGCATACCATCATTATAATCATTCTAATTATCCAAAAGGGATAAGAAATATGGGAGATGCGATAAACTTTATCTCCAAACATGAAGTTATTGATGTAGATGAATTTAGGAATTTTGGTAGAAATAATAAAATAGGATATGGTAACTACTACTATAAAGGTCCATTAGCAGAATTACGAATTCTATGGTGCGAAGACGATAATATAAGGTTATCTAGCGTAGGTATGAAAATAGCTAATACCTTAGATAATTTATCTCATAAGAAGAATATTTTTTTACGGAAAAGGTTTAGCAAGCTTGAATTAAGTAATTTACATCCATATTGTTTTTGCGAAGAAATGATTACAGAAGACGAGAAAGAGATTTGGAGATTAGTATTTTTTGGATTTACAAAATTTACTGAAGATGGAGATCTATTGATAGATGATGTCAGTTACCAAAACTTTAATCAAGGAGAAATCGAACCAATCCCTAAATTAGACATCATTTCTGACTTACAGAATGGTCATTTTTCACAACTAAGTATAGAAATCAGTCAAGAGGCTCCAAATGTAGATTTGCAGAAATTAGCTAAAAGAAACCTTTGGAGAAGGTATACTTTATTCTTAATATTAAAGATAGTGGAAGAGGCCAAACCAAATGTTAATAATCTTAATCAAACTATAAGAGATGCTATTTATTATAAACAAATTTATATTGATGACAATTGTGTAAAGAACATAAATTTTGGTAAACTGGAGAAAATAAGGGAGTATTGGGAAGTGTACATCCATAATCTGTACTATATCTCTGCTTTTGAACTTATCTTTAAAATATTCCTAGATATAATTAAACAAAAACCGTTAGGTACAACTTTAGACGAAGTAATCTCATCATTTAATATTATGGAAGTGAGGGATTCAATAATAAAATACGGGATAATTGTAGAAAATCAGGATTTTGATATAAATGAAGTTGATGAGAATATAAGATATTTATTTCGTGGAAAAAAGACATCACTCGAATCGTATCTTAATGAACGCAATCTCATACTAGAGTATGCTAATTTAAAGAGCTATAATGAAAGAATAGCTAATCTTTTAATGTTGCTACTTTTGTTAAGATATAGATATAAATCATTTAACAATGAGCAGAAAGATGCACTTTCTTATATAGAAAAAATGAGTGATTTATCTTCATTAAGACCTAGTCACGTTTATAGCTCTATTCTTAATGGAAAAATTTCTGATTTTATTAGAAATATTTTTAGCTTAGTAAAAAATAGGCATAAATACGTGGCTAGTAAAAAATACTACTATTCAAATACACGTGCCTGGTTGTTTACTGAAGAAGACGATGTGATATATTTCTATGGGAGAGATTATCGGGTAAATATATACAGGGAAGCAAAGTGGAGAAACGTTGTTGAGTTATTAATTGACATGAAATTAATTAAGAAAAAAGATTCGACATTTATTCTAAGTGAGGTAGGTAAGGAGTGGATAGGAAAAATTATGTCAACTTAATTAATGAATTTAAAAAATTAAAGAATTTTGATATAATTCTCTTTACAACTTTCTCATTTGATCCTATTTTCTTTGATTATGTAATATTTAGTCAGTTAGTGGAAAATAACCAAAATGCTACTATTCTGGTTTTGGTTGATTCTCAACAATATGGTAAATGCATAGAAGAAGCGACAGATATAACTGGTGTAGAATATATCTTAATACCGATATATGATGCTATTTTCCATCCAAAACTTTTTATTTTTCACTCAGATAAACGCACTATAGCCTATATAGGTAGTCATAATTTAACGTCTAACGGCATTACTCATAATTTTGAATTAAGCTGTAAAATTACAGATAGACGAGTAGTATATGAATGCCTAGAGTATATAAAAGCTATATTAACTCGGAATCTAAACGAAGACAATCATTTATTAAAAGATTATTTATTAAGAGTCATGTCTAAAGTTGTATCAACTATTCATACACCTAATACTGGAAATAACACTATACATCTACTTCATAATCTTGATGCGCCAATTTTGCAAAAGGCGCTTAGCATTATTAAAAATAAAGGAATACAAATTAAAAGGGTTATTGTTATATCCCCCTTTTTCTCAGACGAGGAGGCGTTACTTAATACTATTTTCTCTGAAATCAAACCGACACAGATAGATATATGTATCCAGAGATATAACCATAATTTAGATATTGACCAAATTAAAGATTTACCTTTTATAAAAATTAAGGAAATCACTTTTCTAGAAAGAAGAATACATTCAAAAGTTATAATTTTCGAAGGAGAAAGTAGAAGTTTTATCTTAATGGGTAGTCCAAACTTTACAGGACCAGCTCTACTCAAAACAGTTGGTGATGGGAATTATGAATTAGCATTACTTGTAGAAACCAAAGACGTTAGAGACTTATTGTCCGAGTTTCACATGGAGGATATTGAGATTGAGGATATAAAGAAGACAGCTCGTCAAATAACTACTGGCGTTACAATACTACCTAAAAAAGAATATGAAATCACGATACGCATGGCTTACATTGACGAGCTCGGAAGGCTTAAAATGGATATTGAATCAAAGCATGTTAATGAAAGATTAGTTTTAAATGTTCAGAGTAGTGATGGTCAAATAAGTGAAATTCCAATTACTATTAATAACCTTTGTGAAGTACTTGATATATCTTTGCAAGATATACAAAATAAGAATAAGATAGTAAAAGTGTGGTTCAGTGTCGATAATAACCCAGTGTCAAACAGGGTTATAGTCTACAATCCACATAAAAGAAGATCAAAATTTTCCGGTATAAAGATATCTAACTTACCATCATACATTCTTGATTCTAAGGGATTAGAAGAAATAATTATCAGCTTGTGTATGTTGATGCACAAGGAAAATCCGTTATCTAAACCTACGTTTTCTAATCCTAAAGTTGGCGACGTACGTCCTGGCAAATTAGTTAGAGGTAGCACTAGAAGAGATCTCTGGAAGATATTAGAAGATTTACTCAGAGTACATAGACGCCGCGTTATAGGAGGAGGAAAAGGAAGTAAAGGAGGAAAAAGGAGCCCCCTTGGTAATAAAGGGCCTGTCGTTAAAGTGGGGTCTTTCGAGAGTAGAATATTTAAACTAGAAAATAAGCTTGTCAGGGCATTCGAATATAAAATATTACCATATTATATTCATAACTCAATAAATGTTTATTCATCATTTCTCGCAATAAATCTGAAACTATCAAATTACTTAGATGAAGATAAACAATTATTTTTCTTAAAACGTGTTATTGAAAATCTCTCAAAACTCATGAGTAATCATGGAATCTCAGGTGATGAAGACGATAAAAACCTTATCCAATTTATTTCCCTACTGGTTCATATCTTATTCAAAATAATAAGGATTAGTAATAGCATGAATGTAATCCATAAAATAGGTGTAGATATGAATATGATGAGGAAGCTTCGGTCAATTCTCATTTCCATTAGTGATCCATTAAAAGGCTATAGATTTTTCAAAGAACTCCCAAAAAACCTTAACAACTTAAATTTACCGTATTCCGAAAATGATAAAGATATCTACCAAAAAATTATAACTAATATCGCGTCAGAAATACTTGCGATGGAGAGTCAACAAACAAAAAAGGAGTATATGGTAAAGGTGATACATCTAATTTTTTCTAGTAAAACTACGGATGAAGGAAGATTTTTCCTTTTCTCAACAATTGAACCACATATAGCAGCATTTAAAGAGGTTGTAAAACATAGTATTAGAGAAGTAGACGAGATGGAACTTAAAGGTTTCAGAAAAACGCTTTATGAGGATATAATGAAGCTTATTACTAATTAAATCTTTTTTAAATTTTTTTTGGCATATGTTGTTACAGAGCTTTGCGATGTTTATTTATCCAACACTGATATTGACATATTGATTTATTGATTACTGATATTATAATAGAAAGGAGCCATTATTACTAGATGGTACTGTGAATGTAATTATTGATTATTTAATACAATTGAATAATCAAATATTATTGGGGCGATGAAGAATGAGGCTCTCTATGAGAGTTAGATGATTAACACCCCGAGGACGGGGCAGAGCCCCACTACTAGTCCTAACATAAATTAGCATGAACTAGAAAGAGTGTATCGAGGTTAGAAAGTCGGATTGACTAGTTATTTTTTAACTCAGTTGTTTATTCTTTTGTCCTATACTACTTTATTAAATCGTTTTTTATTTTCAAAATTTTCCTTAATTTCTCTCTTACTATATCCTTTCTACGAATTGAGGTTTTTGGTGCTTGATGGTAAGTTTTTGTGTATCTTGGCATTTGTGTTGGTGTTTTTTGTATCTCGTATCTTAGCATGCTGCTTGTATTATCCGGTATACTTTTTGGATATATTATTATTGCTCTTCCTGTATTCATTCTCGCTATTTCCTCTATGGTTGCTAAGTCCTCCTCTAGAATACCGGCTATTTTTATCATTAGTTTGATGTCTTCGTAGTTGTCTAGTCTGTGGATGATTTTTATTCCGCAGTTTGCCATTACCTGTCTGCTTAGTAGTGATGGTGTTTGGTCTAGGACTATGAATCTTAGTCCATAGCTTCTACCTTCAGCAATTGATAACTCAATTAGGTTTCTCTCGCTAATAAATCTATCTTTAACTTCAGGGACATATCTATGTGCCTCCTCAATAACGATATTTAAAACTCTATTCTGTGGATTCGCTTTTCTATGCTCTAGAATAGCACCTATTAGTAACTCTACAATTAACTGCTGATCTCTAATTGATGATACTGACGATAAGTCTAGAATGTTAACTCCTTCGTATAGATACTTAAGGTTTATGCTTTGGGGAACGTTTAATGCATCACCAACATTACCATAATTAACGAGATATAGCCTATTCTCTAATGCACGTTTACTATCAGCTTCGCTTCTACTTCCAGGCCTAAATCTAGAAACCATCTTCTCCAACTCTCTCAGTGTCGGGTAAAATCCACTATTTTTGTAAATACCATATTTTACGTATAGTTTTTCTAGTGTTTGGTGGAGTATCCTTCTTGATGGTTCGCTTAAACCGTAAACACGTGTAAAAACATCGCTAAAAGCTCTAACCCAAACTTCAGGTCTAACACCACTAGGTGGCTGTAATGGATTCCAGAGAAACATGTTCTCTCCATAATCAAAGTGATATATAACCATATTTTCAGATGAAAATCTCCTCTTATATTCACCTTTGGGGTCAATAACTAGCACGGGATGGCCATGTCTCGATAAAACATCAATTATATATAATGCATCGTTAGTTTTCCCCGTTCCTGTAGAACCGACAATTAAAATAAACAGTTCGTTATGTAAGATTAAATCTTCATAACTAAAGTAATGATAAATATCCATCATTTTATCAGCCTCTTAACTTTTTGAAGAAACGTTATAAAATCTCTATACTCATATGAGGTTACTATTCCTCTAAGATATAGCCAATAATATCCTCTAGAAGCAGCAACGTATAGTCGCTTAAGCTCATCTTTGCTAATAACTACATTGCCATAATTCTTGAAACCATAATAATTATTTAGTCCATAGGTAATCCATTCGAGTAATCTCCTACCAGATTTAGTTAGACTAATATATCCACGCTTATGTTCTATGAATCCATAGCGCTTAAGCTTATGGAGTATATTATAAAACGTGGATCTCTTAATCTTGACCTCCTTTATAACATTATTTATCATACTGCCGTCGAGCTTATACAGATATGATAAGATAGAGAGACAGTTGGAATCACCTAAAATCCTTAAAACTTCAATATAATGTCTTAAAGTTTCAATACTCATACCACTAAATTCACAAAAGAATAAGGTTTTATAATATCCCACAAACAAGAATCCATGTAGAATAAACAACTTACAAAGTCTTCTCCAAATCTCATAGACAAAAATCCAAAAAACATAAACAGAAAAATAGTAATTTTCCATTTTTCATGAATAAAAATCCAGCAATACAAAAAGGCAAAAATTTATAAATCTAAAAATACAAATTTTATTTAGTTTATTTGGGTTGTTGTGTAGTTTGGGGTTTGGAGACAGGCCAATTACGTGGTTTAGGTGCGTAGGCTGGGTAGAGTAAAGTTATAGGTGTGCCTGCAAGCTATAACCTTAGTCGACAACTGAAGTAGAAGGTATCGAAATGAACATGAATGCATGACGCGTGGTTTTTGGTAGCGCTTTTGCCAAAGACTTCGGAGAGAGTTTTTTCTGTCTTGATGTTGTTGTGTGTGGGTAGGTTGTATAGCGGGTGTTTTTGACATTATACTTGTTAGTGTGGAGTAGCTGTGAGGTTACTACGTAGTAACGTACTGTTTCAAATACTGAAGGGATCCCTAACCTAGGTGGTTTTATAGGAGTCATTTATCTAGTGCAGAGAATGTAAGAGCTTAGGATAGGAGAAGTATTTGGATATTGGTAGTTCTTTCTATCCCCCAGATCAATCCAGCCTATTTTGGGCTGGATTGAGGGGAAAGGTGACCTAAATATGTCTAAGAAAATTTCTTTCCAAAAATCTAAGAACCTCTTATCTTTTTTATCACATAATTCCGGAAAAGCATTCATCGACTACCAAAATAAAGTTGAACATAGAATTTACATACCAAGTGAAGAAGAAATCTATAAGGTATCAGATGAAGAATTAATTGAATTTCTAAGAAGCAAAAACATAACTGAAATATATATTGAAGCAGCGCCAAAACAGTGGATATACAAATTACTAAGTAATGATGTTAAGGTCTATATTCTAAGAATCAAGAAACAGAGACTATGGAGAAAAAAGTATGGATTAAGAAAGAACCATGAAAATGATGCAAAACTACTTTATTTACTATATCAAGAAAACCCGAAGTTATTTAAACAGTATGTAAAAAGACAGTTAAGCATTGATTCAGAGATACAAAGGTATAGAGTATTACTTAAAGAAAAAACGAGAATTGAGATAAAAATTAAAACTAATAGTAAACTTGGTTTATCAACAGAAGAGCTCAAAGAGTATAAGAAATGGTTAGAAAGAGAAGCATCTAAACTGCTCTATCATTTAAAGAAGAGATACAGTAACATAATCAGTAGATTTAATGATATTAAGGGTTTAGCTGGAGGAAATCTACTGTATTTCCTAACGTTAATACCAGAGATTAAAAGTTTTAGAAGTGCTAGAGAGTTCCTAGTATACTTAGGATTAAGAGGTGTTGGGAAACATTATAATAACTGGAATAGAGAAGCTAGAGATACATTAATAAGAATTGCAACTAGAGTAGCAGTGTGTAACAAAATAAAGTTTAATCCAAAGAAACCAAATTGGTCCTTGCTAAGAAAACTAGCAGTAACAATATACTGGAGACTGAGGGAAATGGAGGGTGGAGAAAGCGAGGTTGGCGATGAAGACCCCTGCTAACCCAAGTCTAAGGGCTAGCTAGCAAGGTTGAGCCCCGGTTCCACCGTTTTCTCCACCCCCACCCTTCTTTTTCTATCTTTTTCTAAAAGTAAGCAAATTAAGTTAAGCAAAGATTGAGAGTCTCGTTAAAGAATTATTATTTTATTTATCGAAATAAAGAAAATAGGAATTCCCATAATTATCTATATTGGCGACGATGATCCTCCTACCTATGAGAGTAAGGATGATTAGAGCGAGTTGCTCTGAGCCCAATCATTATCGCTAAACCAAGAGTACTAGGAACTCGATATTTCATCTCTATGTATCACTAGAAATAATTATAGCAAACTCAGAACATGCTTCTATGACTGTGAATGAATCCCTCCAATTTGGCTTGAAAACTGGCTTAACCTTACAATTGTCTCAATATATATATTGAATAAATCACTAACTTTTTTAGAATAAAGATGAAAATTAAAAGAGTCTCTATTCAGAATTTTCGTAGTATATGGAAATTGGATCTGCCTTCAGAACCTGATGATGAGTTTGGAAATTTAACTATATTTATTGGAAAGAACAACTCGGGAAAATCTAATATTATTAATGCCCTAAGATTATCCCTTACGCAAATAGATAAATCTTTAATAGAGAAGTCTTTAGTAAAAGAACTACCATACTCACAATATACATGGTTCTTTGGATACGAAGATGAACCCACCAAAATAGAAGTAGTTATAGGCTTAGATGAAAACGAAATTAAAGCTATAGAAGAAGAGTTAAAAAAAGAAGCGATGATTGAAGATTTATATGCTATAAAAATAACGGTAGAGATATCTAAGGAAAGTGAAAAGACTTTATGGAAACTGACTAATGTTCAACTTTTTGGTCGGGTTGTCCCTGAAACTATCAAAAAAATTGATAAAACAATCGAAACTGCTAAAAAAATTACTAAGGTATCTTGCCCATTAAGGGGATTTTTAAGAACCGCTCAAGGCATTAGTATAGTAGAAAATTGTAAAATAGGAAACCAAAAATTACTTGAAGCTTTACTCAATATAATAAGCTGGAGTCCCAAGAAAGTAAGGTATATTTATCCTGCTCGAACTATAAGAGCTAATGAGCCTTGGGATGGAAAAAATGAAATGGTTATACCTGAGGATCTTCAAGAAGATATTAAAGAAATTATAAAATCACCTGTAAAATACGAGTTCCATGATTATCTTACAAAAGTAAAGGAAGAATCTAATTATATTCCTGGAGAATACGAGCTTACTAAGTATTACGAAATGGATAAAATTCCTCTAAGGCTATTTGGAAGTGGTGATCAAGCATTTGACGGACTAGTTGCCGCTGTAGAGCGCCATTCGCATTATTATAAAGGAAGTATAATTTTTATAGAAGAACCAGAAATACATTTACATCCAGAACTTGTAAGGGAGTTTGCAACTTTTATAAAGGAGAAGAGCGAAGAGAGTAATATTCAGTTATTTATAGTTACTCAGTCACCAGAATTTATTGATCCTCTTATTGGTAAAGCGGATATTATTATTGTTAAGAAACAACTTAGAAAAACGTCTCTTGGTGATAGACCAGCTACTGAATGCATAAAATTAAAAGAGGATATAGAGATGATTGAAGATCTTATCAGAGAACTGGGTAGTGCTAGAATTCTTTTCTCGAATGTTATCTTCTTAGTAGAAGGTGGAGACGATGCTTATCTGCTTAGATATTGGATAAATAATGAACGTAAGCGCTTTAAATATTTGAAAAGATATAGTATCAGTATCGTACCATTTTCAAAAAGATGGGATATACTAAAAATAGTAAAAACCTTAAAGGAGATGGGCATAGAACCTATTGTATTTCTAGATGGAGATGAAGAAGGAAAAAAGAATTATGAAAAATTAATAGATGCGGGATTTGTTGAAAATGTATTTAGATGGGGGGTCGCTGATATTTTAGGTTTTATAGATGGAGAGAAAATTGTAGATGCTCTTTATAATACTATAAAAGAGCTTAATGTTAATGAAGAAAAATTAAATGAGATTGATAGCTATAAAGATAAAATAAAAACGATTAAAGAGCACTCTCTCAAAGATAGTACAGGTAAGAAAGCTTTCGAAGATATTATGAATATTATATACGAGAACTCTGGAAGTATAAAGGAAAGATATGATAAATATAGTTTCAGGAGAAAATTCAAAGAAGTGCTGGGAAGTGAATTGATTAAATTTAAGCTAGAAACGCCCAGAGAAGTTATTGAAAAATTAATATCAATAGATACTATGTTAAAAACTTAGAAGGTGAAAGAATGTTAGAAGGGTATGTATATTACGATGAGAATTATCCTTCTTCTTGGATAAGTAAAAGAGCAAGTAAAAAAATCTTAAAATTCTTTACTAAGAATTTTAGATTTAAAGAAGTGGATGCAAAAGAACTTGCAAATATAGTGAAACAAGAGAAATATTCAAAGGAGATTGTAATTATCTTTGCACAGGATGTCATACCTGATACTGTAGTGGATAATCCTAGATCACCCACACCCAATAGTCCAATTAGACAATTCATGAATAAGGGAAATACCATTATATGGTTAGGAGACGTGCCTCTTTTTTATATTGGAAAAGCAAATGGAGAGAAAAGTACATTACCCACTCATGTTTATAAAACTGTATTTTACCCTAATATTATTACTGCAGACTTTGAGACCACTAATAACCCAATAGCCCCTAAAAATAAAATAAGAATTACAGCATTAGGTTCACAATTAGGACTAAAAAATAAATGGGACAGTTGGAGGCCTCTCCCTCCACCTACAGGAAATCCCCCTCCACCTTCTGCATTTTATGTACTTGCAGAATATCGTGCTGGAAATGTTTACAGAGTGGTGAGTTATATTTATGACTATACTGGCATGGGATTAAAAGGTTTTATCAGGATATACGATTGTAAGTTAGATGATGTTTCTGAAGAATTTCTTGAACAACTCTCAGACATAATTTTATATAGAAATCCATCAGCAATAAAAATGATTTTAGAAAATATGGAGAAAAAGATAATAGAGCTTTCACAAAGACTCGAGACGAGATCCCAGGCTATAAAATCGGATATTAAGGAGATCGGTGAAAAGATAGACCAATTATACAATATTCTTCAAAAGTTTGGGTCGTCGGAAGAGGTGTCAAAAAATAAACAACATAATGAATGTTAAATAAAATTAATAGTGAAAATAATACTATATCAATAATCAGTCTAATACCCAAATTATAATGTGACTTTAATCTTCATGTTAAAATTCTATAAATACTAAAGTACCCTCTTTTCTTCTCGAATATGAGAATACATGTCAATTCCATTTGAACTAAAAAAGGGTACTTTAGTGACATGCATATAGTTTTCTTTGATTTTGACGAAAGTTAAACTCTTATAGAGATGATAGAGAATCATGCTCGATGAATAACGAGTGAATGAAAAAACTAGGAGTAAAAAAAATCTCTTAGCTGGGGACCAAAGCCTAACTACGACTTACTGTAAAAAATGGGGGATATTGTTAGTTGCTTATTATGTGGGTGTTAGTGTTGAGGCGAAGTTTAGTCCTTCTTTATATGCTTTGAGGTTTATTTCATAGTATTTTTCTGGGAAAACTTTTCTAAGGGCTTCTACGTAGTATCTTTCCTTGATGTTTAATATGTTTAGTTTTGCTGATACGCCGAATATTATTGTATTGGTTAGAATTGGTAGGCCAAGTTTAAGTGCTATTTTATGGGCGGGTATAACATATATTCTCCGTATTATATCACGTAATTTATTGAGCATTTCTTCTTTTTTGGGCATAGGTTTATCTAAAACTGGTGGAGGAATTAACCTATCATTTAATATAGCTTTTGTCTTATTAGATGCATAATGGATATATCTGCAGCATTCCATAATTTCTAATGCAATTATCCAGTCTGCATCGCCAACTG
>Ga0190367_1001637_pt1 | contig 12669 bp, 13 predicted proteins | sample 4872181011_MG_FD_171838 | JGI IMG/M metagenome (GOLD analysis project Ga0190367, IMG submission 171838) | Hydrothermal vent microbial mat bacterial communities from Southern Trench, Guaymas Basin, Mexico - 4872-18-10-11_MG | ecosystem: Environmental > Aquatic > Marine > Hydrothermal vents >... | reverse complement strand
TAAAGATAAAATAATAAATTAAAGTTAAAAAATTGTGTATAACTTCCTTGAGTAAAAATTCTGAATGAAGAAAAAGATTATTTAAAAAACAAATTAACATTTTGGTAATAGTAAGATAAATTTACTGCTCTGCTTCGACCTCTCCAGCTCTTATTTTAATTGACTTTTCGATTGGAATTACGAAAATTTTTTCCATTTCCAATTTTTTCAGTTTTAGCTCCGCTGATTATAGTTTGAATTATATCTTCCACAAATTCATCCTTTACAACCATTTCTATTTTTGTTTTGGATAGTAAATCTACTTCAATTGTTCTACCTCTAAATTGCAACTTAATTTCCTTTTGTTCTCCTCTACCTTTTACCTCGGTTACTGTCATGGCTATGAAACCTTTCTTCTTGAGTTTTTTCTTCACCTTTTCAAATCCTTCAGATCTTACAATTGCAACAACCATTTTCATTTTTTAACCACCTTTTCACGAGTATGCAACCTCTCCATGCTGTGAGATATCTAATCCAACATATTCCTCCATTTCACCCACTCTTAGCCCAATCGTTAAGTCCACAATCTTTGCTATGATGTATGTCATTGCAGATGCATAGACTATGGCTGAGATCGCACCAAAGCCTTGAAGCAAAGGCTGTAGAGAATTTCCGAAAATCAATCCTTTTACCTCAGCGTTTGCAAATATACCAGTAGCTATAGCACCCCATAGCCCTCCAATTCCATGAACTGCCCAAGCATCGAGACTTTCATCAATTTTCTTTTTTGTCCTGAAAATCATTGCTAAATGGCAAACAACTCCAGCAACAAAGCCTATTATAATTGATGGCAGAATATCTACATAACCTGCCGCTGGTGTTATTGCAACTAATCCAGCAATAGACCTAACTTGCAATGCCGGGACTGCTAGGCTTACTTTTAACCCAGTTAACAATCATCCAGCCTATAGCTCCAACGGCCGTAGCAGTATTTGTTGCGAGAAATGCGCGCAAAGCAACATCATCTGCAGCTAAGGCCTTCCAGTATTAAATCTAAACTAACCGAACCAAAGTAAAGCAGAACCCAGCAAGGTCATTGGTATATTGTGAGGTTTAATTGAATATTCCCTGTACCCGGCTCTACTTCCTATAATTAAAGCCAAGATTAAGGCTGAAAATCCCGAAGTTAAGTGAACTACTGTTCCTCCAGCAAAAATCTAGAACATTCAGCTTTGACAACCATCCATTACCCCAAACCCCCAGTGGGTTATAGGATCGTAAACTAATGTTGTCCAGAGAACTCCAAATACTATAAAAGCGGAAAGTTTGATTCTTTCCGCAACAGCAGATATCACTATTGCCAAAGTTATTGCAGCAAACATTAGTTGAAATGCGACAAATCCGTGAAAAACATTCTTCCTTCTAACCATACCTCCATAAAAAAGCCCCAATCCTGGAATCATTAGTATAACTAGGGCTGTTGCCGTTAACAGCTACGCTATATCTCCGCTATGCATGTTTCAAGATTTTACGAAAAATTTAAAAATTTTTTAGGAAAAATTGTTAAGCAGTCATAATTTTTCACAATTTCGCTTAAATTTATGAAATATTTTAAATCAAATTTAGTTGGAGAAATTTAAGAACGCGCAAATTATGGAATTTATTAGTTGCAATACAATGATGATATTTGTATTTTCTAGTCTTTAAGAACTCTGCCAAGTTTGAAGCTAAAATTTTGATGTAGCTGAACCTCTTTTAATTCACAGTTTGTGAATTGGTTTCATATTGCGGAGATGAGAACTCTGATATATACGCAAATTTTAAAAATTTAACAGAAAATGAAAGATAAAAAATGAAAGATAAAAATAGAGGCTCAATTATGAGAAATCCTGTCAGAATCACGATTGCGTTTGACCGTAGAAGTTATGAAATTCTAAATAAAATAAGAGAGGAAAAAATAAATCGCAGAGTAAACTGTGAGGAAGGCTGTTAAGTTTTATTATGAAAATTCTGACTTGGCTCGTTATGATAAAAGAAAATTGAGAACATATATCGAAATGTTAGCTGAAGGAGAGCATGTAATTTTAGACATAGATCACCTGGTTGCGTTTTTGAAATTTATTGAAACGCGTCCAAAGAGCGAAGATTTTTGGAATCTTCACAGAGAAAATAGCTAAGGCTCATGCAGAAGAGTTTAGAGGGAAAGATGCAAAGTACGTTTTAGAAAGACTCGAAGCTTGTAATTTCTTCAGAAGTTACAAAAAATGGAGAGTATACTTTAGTTTTAGGAAATGAAGAAACAAAGAAGTTCATTGGAATATTCCTTGAGGAAGTTTTCAAGGAAATGAATGTTAAATTTAGTAATAGTATATATAAAAGAAGACCTGATGAAACTTAGATTAAAAGTTCTAGAGTGATTTTAGTTGGAATAATTCAATTGTGGTTTTTGAGCGATTGCTGCGTGGTATGCATATTTTTAAAATTTTCTTAACTCTTAACACTCACCTTCACTTAAAATTAGCACATTAACAGTCACTTTTTGAATTAGGATTGGAAAAAATAAAAAATAAAATATAATTGAGGATAAAAATTTACTTCATTTTTTGTGATACATTTTAGAAGTGCGGCCGCCGGGATTTGAACCCGGGTCCCGGGCTCGGGAGGCCCGTGTCCTAGACCAGGCTAGACTACGACCGCAAAACCTTAAGTTTTACCTCATCTTAAATTTTCTAGCTCTCTCTTTAAATACTTTTAGTTTATATTTTAATTTGTTCTTTAATTTATCTACTTTTAATCCACATTTGATGTTTGCGCAAAATTGGCAATTAGTGGGAGTTTTTGCTGGATTTCTTTGTTCTTCTGAATTTTTTTTATTGATTTTCTTATATGTAATAAAAACGCCCATAATTGCAATCATACTACCTAAAATTCCAACTATGCCAATTAGTTTCCCCTTCTTTTTAACTAGTATTGGCATCTTTATGGGTTTGCTAATTACCCATTCATCGTATGGATCTTTGTATTTCACTTCAAGATTTAACGCATACAATTTTGGCGTAGCATCCTTGCTAACTTTAAGCTTGAAGCTTATGTTTTTACCTTCGCCAGGTTCTAAATCTCCAATATAAGCCGTATCATCTGTTGTAGAAAATGGATCCACTACGGTAATTCTAGCTGTAGCCTCTCTAACTTTAAACTTGCCAGCATTTATGATTTTCACCGTTATAACTTTTTCTTCACCAACTCCTATTTCTGGTACACCTTCTAGTTCGAATTTCATTTCCTTTAGTACCTTTATTCCAACGTCAATTTCGTCAGTAATTTCTTTATCGCTTATTTTGTAATATAATTTTATTTTTCCGGGATAAACACCAGGTTCTGCATCATCACTTGCTTTTATAACGAAATCCAGTGTACAATTACTCTTTATTGTACCTATGTATCTTTCTTTAACACATGCTATAATTGGTGGCTCGACTTCTAGTTTAGCTCGCAAATTTTCAATTTGGTGATTAAATTTCAGTTTAACCCTTAAGTTACCTTTGGTTCCAGGATAAACTGCAGACTCAAACTCAACAATTTCAGCTTCAGGTTTACTTTCAACGAATACACCAAATGCTACTGGATCAGTTTGTTTAGCTTCACCATACTCGTCTAAATAAACACCCTGTATTTGAAACGGATAGTATCCTCCCTCTTCAGTTTCTATATCGATTATAAATGAAGCGTTTGCTGTTTGGCCAGGCTCAAGATCACCTATGTAATATGATCCTTTTGTTATGGCAGCAATTAGCTCTGGAGGAATCTCTACTTCTGGAATTTCTATTTCTTTACCCATCATTTTGGCCTGCATTTTCATGAGTTCAAGCATGGGTTTTAAAGTCTTGATATCTGGTGATTTTTGGAATGTCGAGAGTGACCTAAATCCAGAAGGTGTTGAAAGAACAAGAAATAAGTTTCTTGCAATCTTTTCTCCAGCATTTTTTACCTGTATATCTATTCTGCCCTTACCTCCAGCAATCATTTCGCTAGCTTTCACATTAACAATTCTAAGCTTTACAGGAGCCTCTTTTACGTGTACTTTTACTGATATATTTTGAGTTTTCTCTTTGAATTTAATTTCAACCCATGGGTACCAATAAATAGGTGACATAGTCTCATTTATGATTTTCTTCTCCTCAAGCGCGCCAGTGGTTTGGTTGTATATGTATATTACTTGCTTAGTATATTGAATTTGAGGGGGTGTATATTGAGCAACCTCAAAGAACACTTCATCAAACACTTCATAATTTATTGTAATGTTTAAGTCGTAATCTCCAGCTTTGACGAAATCTCTTACTTTGATTTTTACTGGTATTTTTACTGGGTATGCTACTGGTATTGCGTTAACTTTAACTAGCGGTGCTTGAACTTCAATACCCTCTGGAGCATTGATTGATATGGTTACATTGTATGCTGTAGTGAGCAAATCTGTTCTGTTTGAGAGATATACATACTGCTGGTATGTATCGTAGGTAATTTCCTTAAGAATAGCTTGGTTTTGGATAACTATGTATATCTGGTTCTCTTCGCCTTTTTCTAGATAAGTACTAGTTGGAATATAAGCTATAAAGTAGGGTTCATCCTCATACGTCAAAGCTTTACACCCACACACTGGGATAGTCAACAGTAGCGCAGCAACAAGTAGTATGTGTACCTTGTGTATTTTCATTAGATCTAACTCTTTAATCGTTGATTAAAAAATATTACTGTTAAGCATTGGGACAAATCCCCATTACCAAAATGTATAGATTTTTTAATAAACTCAAAAATATGCAATCGGTAAAAGATATCGTAAAGGAGCTTAAGGTCTTTGAGAAACAAAATACCAGTTGAAGTTAAAATTCTTGGCATATCAATCTACATTCAGACTTCTTCAGCTAGAAGAAATGCAAGAATTCTTTCTGAAATCCAATCAGTCTCTAAATCACTCTTTCACGCTGGATAAAGAAGTTTGAAAAGAAATTACCAATTCCAGTGGTGCTGACCCTTTAATAGAAAAATTTATATAAGATGATAATAATTTAATACATTATGAATCTAGCAAAGAAGTTAGAGGAATTGGAGAAGATAGCACTAAAATCTGGATTATTTAAGAGATACAGGTATTTGGTTAGGTATTATGTTTGCGCATGGCTTTTGTATCATTTAGGTTTATCAATTCGGCAAATAGAAGCAATATCTGAGTTCATGTTTGGTAAAAGGTTGCCAAAATCGTCAGTCCAAAGGGCTGTTGAAAAGCTTAATAAGATTTCTAGGCATGAAGAGTTTAGATTAAATTTTTCGAAGAAGTAGCGATAGACGACTCATTCACGAAAGTAGAGAATAGGCAAATACCTTTTTTCGTTATGGTGGATGTAAAAGAAAATTATAAAAATAAAGCCAGTATTATTTAGATTTTTAAAAGCTAGAGATTTTACTAAAACTAAAGCAGATAAATTTTACTCTGATAAAGCTCCATCTTAAAGGAATAATTTCAGCAAAACATACATCCATCAAACTTTTGGAAAAAGAAACTATGCAAAAGGTTATTCTGGAGATAAAGCAATTTTCAAGAAAATTTAGAAGACCATTCCAAAATTTTAACAGTTTTTACCTTAATCTCAAAGATTTCGAAGTTTTCTACAATTTCTTCAGAGTAAACCAAACTTTGAAAAACTTCCCAGTTGCCTCAATTAAAAACTAAAAGGGTCAGCACTTCTTAGAACTAAATAAAAATTTATTTATAAACATTTAGGACATCAAGAATGACTCAATGTTTGAAAAAATTTTAGTCGTAGTTTCAGCTGCACTAATGTTGGTATTTGTATTAACAGAGAAAAGAAACATTGGCAGTTTAGCTTGGGCAATTTTTGGAATCTACTGGTTCATTTTAGCACCGTTTTACTTTTCAATAAGAGATTATTACAATACAACTGTGTTTGTTCTGGCTTTTCTGTTTTTTTCTTATCTTTCAATAAGAATAAATAGAGCTAAGAACTTGAAAACATTTAAAGAGGTAACTAGTTTCTCCTTTTTGGCCTGCGTAATATATTTTGCAGTTTTCTTTACAAGTTTAAAGCATATGCTGATAGAAATAGTTGCAAGTCAAACCACATATTTCTTAACCCTACTAGGTTACAATGCGAGAAATTTTGGAGATTTAATTGAGCTGAATTCAAAGTATCTTAAAATTATATTACCATGTACTGGTATAGAAAGTATGGCTTTATTTGCTGGAGCTACGCTTGGGATAAAAGCTAGCTTTAAAAGAAAAATTTTGGCTTTTCTTGCATCAGTTCCAGTAATATACTTTTTAAATATTCTTAGGAATTCCTTTGTTTTGCTGAGTCATGCTTATTCCTGGTTTGGAGAAAATAGTTTTTTCATAGCCCATCATGTGATATCAAAGGTTTTGGCAACCCTTGCATTGATTGGGATAACTCTAGTAGTTTTTAAAATACTTCCTGAACTGGAAGATCTAATATTTTCTTTAAAAGATGAATTAACTAAGTGATGTTTAAATTCTTAAAATAAATCTTTCAAAACTAAAGACAGGAAAAAGTAATATTTAATTTCCTATAAATGGTGGCAGAATTTAAATCTAACTGCATGTATAAGGGTTAAAAAGCAAGAGGAGATTAAAAATGGTAATATTGAAACCTGGCATAAAAGTTCTCATGCTAGAGCTGCTGTTAGTTTTAATATTTTTACGATTCAGTGTATTATTAGTCTCACTGCTTTTATTATTAATGATTTTCACATTGATTTTCTTTAGAGACCCAAAAAGAAGGATAGAAGATGGGATAATCTCTCCAGCAGACGGAAAAATTGATTACATAGATAAAAATAGAATAGAAATATTTATGGGACCATTGGATGCGCACGTAAACTTAGCTCCGGTTTCTGGAATTGTAAAGGACATAAAAGATGAGGGTAGGAAAATTATACCCGCATTCATCAGAAGTAAAAAAGCAAAAAGAAAGGAAATAATAATTGAAAACGAACACGGAAAGTTTAAATTAACTTTAGTCGCAGGATTTATTGCTAGAAGGATTATATGTCTTGTAGAAAAAGGTAAAAAAGTAGATAAAGGACAAAAAATAGGGATGATAATTTTTGGGTCAAGGGTTATACTTGAAATACCAGCAGGGTTTAAATTTACAAAAAAGGTTGGTGAAAAAGTTAAAGCTGGACAGACTTTAGCTATAAAGCTTGACAAATGTTAATGGGTGAAGTTTGTGTTTACAATTCTAAAGGACATAAAGGTTGCTGATTATTTTACGTTTTTGAACATGGTATTTGGATTCCTAGCTATATATTTTTTATTCTCAAATGAAATAAATACTTCAATATCTCTTCTTTATCTTGCTGCAATTATGGATGGTGTTGATGGAATAATAGCTCAGAATACCGAGAAAAGTCTACTTGGGAAAAATTTAGACTCTTTGTCTGATATAGTATCTTTTGGTGTGTATCCAGCAATTCTTATATCCAGAATAAATTCGATGTTTATTTTTGCATCATCCCTTTATCTTCTTACAGGAGTTTTAAGACTGGCTAGATTTAACGTTCTTGAAAGGGAAGATTTTGTGGGTTGTCCGATAACTGTATCCGCTTTAATATTAGCATCTGAGGTGTTACTTAAATTTGATGCGATTTTAATCTTAATAACAATTCTGCTTTTATCGTTCTTGATGATAAGTGATATTAATTATCCAAAAGTTAGAAAAAAGGGGATACTTACACTAGCTGGATTAGTGATATTGATAACAATGCTTTTCCATAGCGTAGCTTACCTAATTATTCTTGGAATGATACTTTACATTCTATATCCAGGTTTTAAGAAGTTGTCTGCAGTTTTACAGTTTAAACATGAATAAAAGAGGTTGAGAATTTTGTACGACTTGCATATACATTCTAATTTCTCAGATGGAAAAGCTAGTATTGATGAAATAGCCAAAAAAGCAAAAGAAATGGGATTAAAGGTTATAGCAATAGTAGACCACTCTCTAGAACATAAACGCGGACTAAATGAGAGAAAAGCTAGAAAAAGAGAACTAGAAATAGAGAAAGCAAAATCTAAATACGATATAGAGATACTAAGTGGTATAGAGTGCGGAATATGTGCTAATGGAGAAATATTGAAGCCAAAGTTGGATTTTGATTTAATTTTAGTAGCAATTCATGAAGTTTTACCATCAGATGAGTATTATAGGAGAATTAAGCTCTGCTTACGAAAGAATGAAATAGATATCCTATCGCATTTTCACTCTCAAATGTTTTGTAGTTTAAATGGAAGAATTGAAACAGAGGATCTTGAAGTACTTGATTTATTAAAAGAAAATGACGTGGCACTGGAGTTGAATTCTTTACACATGGCTCCTCCTCTAGAAACACTTGAACTTGCAGCTAAAGTTAGAGTGAAATACTCGATTGGAAGTGACAGTCATAGCTTGGAAAGAGTTGGAGATGTAGCTTGGTGTTGGAAAATGGCTAAAAAGTACTTAAGAAAGTCAAAAATATTTTTAAAGAAATTATAATTAATTTTACATTAAAATTGTAAAATAAATATACGCAAAGCTTATGTTTTAAAACTAAGGAAGGAAAGTTATGGAAAAAGTAAAAGCATTGTACATCGTAATTGCAATTCTGATAGTAACTAATGCAGCAACTGCCTTGAGTTATCATTTCAGTCTAGAATCTGAGAAGAAAAGTCAAGAAGAAGTTAAGGAGAAAGTAAAAAAGTATCTTGAATTAGCCTATCCAAATGCAATTGTTGAAATATCTGCAGTTACTGAAGAAGCAGGGTTATACAAAGTTATATTCAAAATTGACGGATCATTTAAAGAAATATATGTAACGAAGGACAGTAACTATCTTATTCAAAATCCTTTATCCTTAAATAAGGCTATTGATGAGTTACAAAAGAGAAAAAACTTTATAGAATGTTTAAAATCAAAGGGTGTCAGATTTTACGGAATTTTAAATTGCACTTTTTGTCAACTTCAAAGGCAAATTCTTGGGGTATATTACTATGAAATTTATGTACCATGCGATATTTATCCGAGCATATGCGCTGCAAAGAATATAACTGCAGTGCCTGCATTTGAAATAAATGGAACAATAAGATACGGAGTTATGAGCTTAGAACAGTTATCAGAACTTACTGGTTGCCCCTTGGAGTGAAATTATGAAACTGCACTTCAAAACTTAAAATTATTAGTAAGTTAGTTTGAAATTGACTTTTTTGTAAAAAATTTTTAAAGGATTTCAAATAAAAATTAAAAAGAAAATGATCGAGTTACCAGAACATTATAAAGCTTTGTTGAAAATTCAAGAAAGTAGTAGAGCTAAGATTGGACTAATGGACAAAGTTGAGGATGAAAAAATAGATATCATTGATGATTACTGGATAATACCAAATTTTTCAAAAGTTCAAATAAGAAAAAATGTCGAAACTTTAGAAATATTTTACCATTTAATTGAGCCAGGTATAGCACAAGATGAAGTAGAGTTACTTAACTTTATCTATGAGGACGTTAGAAGAAGATTAGTCCTAAAAGATACTAGGATTGAAGATGAGCACGTCAAAATTAGATCATTGCTTGAATGCTTAGATGAAGTTTTAGATGAGTATGCTTTAAGATTAGAAAGTGAGCTAACTTTAAAAATACTTTATTACTTGTTTAGGGACTTTTTCGGTTATGGACCTATAGATAATTTACTCTTGGACCCAAATCTTGAAGATATCTCCTGTGATGGCTATGACATACCTATTTATGTGTTTCACAAGAAGTACGGGAGCTTACCAACCAATGTTAAGCTTAACAAAGAAGAACTAGACTCCTTGGTTTTATTGCTGAGTCAAAAGTCGGAAAAGCACATCTCGTTTGCAACACCTTTAGTTGATGCAACTTTGCCAGATGGAAGTCGTTTACAATTGACATTTGGTAGTGATGTAACGACAAGAGGTAGTACTTTTTCAATAAGAAAATTTAGGGCGCAACCTTTTACACCAATTGATTTAATGTACTTTGGAACCCTGGATTCAAGAATATTGGCATATTTCTGGTTATTAATCGAAAACAAGATGAATTTCATGGTTATAGGAGAAACTGCAGTAGGAAAAACAACTACACTTAACGCGCTAATGATGTTTTTACCTCCAGGGGCAAAAGTTGTCTCAATTGAAGATACTAGGGAAATACAACTCTACCATGAGAACTGGATACCAAGTGTTACAAGAATTAGCATAGAAGGAAAAGAGATAACAATGTATGATTTGCTAAAGACATCGCTAAGACAAAGACCAGATTACATTATAGTTGGGGAAGTAAGAGGGAGGGAGGCGCAAACATTGTTCCAGGCAATGTCAACAGGTCACGCATCTTATTCCACTTTTCACTCAGGAGATATAGCGCAGTTAATCTATAGACTTGAAAACGAGCCATTAAATGTACCAAGAGTTATGATACAATTCTTGGATTCAGTTATAGTTCAGACCATGTGGGTTAGCAAAGGTATAAGAAAGAGAAGGGCGAGAGAAATAGCTGAATTTGTCGGATTAGACCCAGCGAGCAAAGAATTACTTATAAACCAGCTTTACAGATGGGATCCAGTTACAGATACATTTATACAAGTTTCAGAATCAAAAAAACTAGAAAAAATTGCAACTTTGTTAGGAGAAGACATAAGCGAAGTTATGAATGAATTTAATAGAAGAAAAGAATTTCTTGAGTTGATGTACTCAAAGAAAATTAGAGATTATAAAGCTGTGACTAGTTTAATTCATAGTTATTACAGAGACCCTGAAAAAGCCTTTGAAACTGTAAAGGAGTGGAGCTATGGCGGAAGTTGAAAAGGTAGCAAAAGAAAAGAAAGTTCTCGAGACACTAAGAATTTTTGTACCAACATCACTAGTTAGGAAATTTACTTTAAAAACAAAAGAAAAAATTGAAAAATACGCTGAACTTGATAAGAAAATAAAGAGTGCTAGGTTACCTGTAACTTTGCAAAGATATCTTGCAATAGCATCATTTTATTCTAGCTTATCACTTATTTTTGGAGTAGTAATTACATTATTCTGCATTTATTACTTAAAAATAAACATACTCGGATTTATTTACAGTTTGGGAGATAAAGCAATATCAATGCTATCAAACGTATTAGGAGAAAGCGCAATACTATCTAAGCTCCACTATTATTTGATAATAATTACTATAGGAAGATATTCCCAGTATTTTGCAATAACCTTAGCGCTAGTGTTTGGTTTAGTCCTAAAATTCTTGATAAAAAAAGTAATTTTGTCTTACCCAGGATTGATTGTGAAAAACAGAACTTACGAGATAGATCTGTTTTTACCTCATGCAGTTAACATGATGTACGGAATGGCTATAGGAGGTAGTCCTGCCTATGAAATTATCAAAAAAGTTGCAGAAGCTAGAGCTTTATTTGGAGAATTAAGCAAAGAATTCGCAATAATTGTTGAAATGGTTGAAATTTTCAAAAAAGACTTACTCAGCGCAATTAGGTATGTCAGAGACACAACTCCGAGTGCAAAACTTGCATCGTTTCTTGATAATTTAATTTTCATATTGAAAGGAGGAGGAAAACTTTCTGATTTTCTAAAGAGTAAATCTGATGAGTACTTAGAGGAGCAGGAAGTCTCATTTGAAAGTTACGTAAGTACAATGGGAATGCTATCTGAAATTTACCTGGCACTTTTTGTAATGATGCCACTTTTCGTTCTGATAGCCTTAGTTGTGATGGGTATAACTGGTCAAAATGTTCTGACTTTTTATAGAAATGCTTTGATTTTATTACTACCACCGCTGGCAGGTCTCATGGTGTTTTTAATAAAGTCCATGGTAGGATCTCCTGCTGTAAAACTTGAGAAATTTGAGGAAAAGTTTGGAAGTCCAAAGGTGAATTTAATTAAAACTGTAGCGGGAACATTTAAAGTAAGCAAAGTCAGAATGTTCATCAAAAGAGTTAAGAGATTTTTACTACATCCTTTTAGGACACCAATTTATGGCTTGCACATAAGAATAGTTGCGTTTCACACAGCAGTAGTAGCTTTGGTCGTTTTTGCGCTTTTAATTAGATTTATAAAAATAGAAACTGCATCGATTATAGCTTTATCAGTTTTTCTAATTCCACTGATAGTCTTAAGTGAGCTAAGAGAGAGAGCAATTAGAAATATAGAGAAAAATCTACCGGACGTATTCTCGGAGCTGGCAATGTTGAATGAGGCTGGACTTACAGTCCAGGAAGGCTTAAGAGTTTTAGCATCAACTGCTGAAATAGGAATTTTGACTAGAGAAATTAACGTACTTGAAAGAGAGATAAGATGGGGAATTCTTATTCCATCAGCTTTTATAAGGCTTGGATTGAGAATTAAAAGCGAATTGCTTGCAAGGATAATACCTGTAATTGTAAGAACCTTGCAAACTGCAGCAACTGTAAAAGATGCCTTCTTTACCGTTGCAAAGTACGCTGAGGCTGAAGTTAGGTTTAAGGATAGGTTAAGGAAAAATATGCTGGTTTACGTTATGATAGTTTACATATGCATTGCAGTATTCTTGTTTACAAGTTATGTAGTCATAAACAACTTCCTTTCGATTTCAACACATATGAAAGCTGTGGCAAGTCAAGTCATAGGGAGTTTGA
>Ga0190367_1001636_pt1 | contig 12670 bp, 15 predicted proteins | sample 4872181011_MG_FD_171838 | JGI IMG/M metagenome (GOLD analysis project Ga0190367, IMG submission 171838) | Hydrothermal vent microbial mat bacterial communities from Southern Trench, Guaymas Basin, Mexico - 4872-18-10-11_MG | ecosystem: Environmental > Aquatic > Marine > Hydrothermal vents >... | reverse complement strand
CCCTCCCTGTACGTTATCCCCCTCACTTCCTCAATTCCACCCCCTTTCTCGAGGACGTCGAGCAACTCCCTGAAAGTCTCCTCCCCCTCACCCCGGACTACTACATCTAGGTGAGGACACTCCTCCAGCGTCTGCCTGGGTAAGAAGGTTGCATGTGGCCCTCCTATAACTGTTACGACGTTGGGGTTAATGCGCTTAGCCAATCTAACCACCCTATAAGCGTCATATATCGTGGCTGTCGTCGCGGTAACCCCTACCACCTCTGGATCATAACTCGCAATCCTCTTCTCTAAGTCTGCTAAGCTTAAGCGCTCAGCTATCCCGTCAATTATGCGTACATCATGCCCCTCATCCCTCGCCACAGCGGCTAAATAGGCTAAGCCGAGTGGAGGGCCTGTGACCCCCACAACCTCATAAATTGCGCTCTTACTTGGCGGTAAGATGAGCAACACTCTCATGGCTGCCCCCCCGCACCAGCTCCTCCCAATACTTCTCATTATAGGGGCAACTGGGATCGGGACCCATCAAGTCGCCAAAGTACGCATATGCCCTCGCCCTACACCCCCCACAGATGTACTTATAGGGGCAACCACTGCATGCACACCTGTCCCTATCTCTCAGCAGGTTAAGGATGGGGCTCTCATGCCAGATCTTGAGAAATCCATCCCTTAACACATTACCCACTCTTATCGGTAGGAAGACGCAAGGCTGGACGTCACCGTTATGCTCGATGGAGCAGTAAATCCTGCCGGCTCCACAGCCTCCCAAGAACTCGGCTAGGACATAACCCGCGTGTGCATATTCTTCAGGGATTATCAGCTCGGCGAAGTGGGTGGGCGATATCCTATGCTGCTCGTTAACGTGCTTCAGCGATACGACTGCGTAAAAGGGAGATGTCGAGAATACCTGGAGGCCGCCGCGGCTCCACTCGCTATAGAGGTACTCGAGTAACTCTACACGTTCCTGAGGAGATAGATCGAGTTCAATTAGGTTCCTGCCTCTCCCTACGGGGATGAAGTTGAACGCTATGAACTTATCAGCGCCTAACTCCCTTGCTAGCCTTATCATCTCTGGGATATCTCTGTAGTTCAGCTTAGTTACTGTAGTTGCTATACCCACGGAGAGTCCGACTTTCTTCAAGTTCCTAACTCCTCTAACAGCGGCCTCCCATGCCCCTTTAACTCCTCGAAAACTATCATGCAGCTCTGGATGTGGCGAGTCTATGCTAACCTCAACGTACCTGACTCCCACCTCCTTGAGCCTAGCAGCTACGTGCTCCGATATGAGGGTTCCATTGGTAGCTACGCTAACGTACATCCCCGCCTTCGCCGCCGCCTCGGCCACTGCCCAGAAATCCTTGCTAATCAATGGCTCGCCCCCCGAGAAAGAGAGGGCCGCCACGCCCGCCTCATCCAGCTGCTTTAAGACCTCCAACTTCTCGCTGAGCGTTAACTCATCGGGAGGGGGGCTGCGGCCTGCGTTAGCGTAGCAGTGCTTGCACCTTAAATTGCATTGAAGCGTGAAGTCCCAGACCACCATGAAGGGCGCGTAAAGCTTCTGGGGCTTAGTCACGCCGTAGTACGCTATCCCCAGCATTATGTTCGCTAACGCCCTCCTGATGTAGGGGTCCTTCAGCCCGCTCTTAAGCGCCTCCTCCTCCACCCCGAACTTAGCCGCCGACTTTGCCAGAGCCTTAGCTATCACCTTACATGCAATAGCCTCCCTAATGCTCGTGGCCTCCCGCAGGCCCGCGTATATGGCGAGGACGCGCTCTATGCTCTTAGGCTTGCTCAGCTTGAGTATGAGCTTTGAAAAGGCCTTGTTAGCCATTAGCCTCCTGAGCGACGCCACCAGGGATGTAGCCTTCAGCTCCTCACTCATAGGGCGCGCCGCTATTAGAGAATTCTATGCCGAGATAAATCTTGGTTAATTCTAAAAATTGGAAAAATTGGGACTTCATCGTTATATACGAGTATAAGGGAAAATTATATAGGGGATCTCGTAGGTGTGGCGATGAGCATGGATCTGGCGAGGTACTTTGAGTTTGAGGAAGTTAAGAGAGCTCTAACCCTCTTAACCCGCCTGCTAAGGAGATGGGGGTACAGCTTTAATGAGGCCCTAATTTACGGCATGCTACTCTTATCTCCGAAGCCCCTCTCAGCAGCAGAGATCTCCGAACTCTCAGGCTTAAGCCGCTCCACGGTCTCCGGCATACTAGGCAACCTCCAGAAGGATTACCTGGTGACTTATCATAAGGCGGGGAGGGTGAATTACTATGAGGCTATACCAGCCCTCACGGAGATTTTCGCTAGACAGCCTCGAGAGATCCTGGAGAAGGAGGTAGCCCCCCTTGAGGAGTTGGTCAAGGCGATACACGTCAAGTACAGGCTGGATGATAACGCGCGCTACAAGAGGACCCTGAGGGACGTGGAGGATATGAGGAGGATGCTCGAGAGGTGTATTGAGGTATTGGAGGAGAGGGGCGAGCGTAGGCGTAATTAACGCTGCTCATTAAAGTGCTATGATAAGGAGGCGTATAGTCTCAGCTGCTAAAGAAATCCCCAAACATCTCTGGGAAGAGGGAGATGTGGGGGGGCTGACACAACAGTATAGGCTAGGTCAAACAATGCTAGCACGACTGTTAAGTACGCTAACATTGCTAGGTCGTAGGACTCTCCGAGCGGCTCAGGTGCCGGAGGCGTCCAGACAAGGCGGAAGAGAAGAGCGGCCAGGGGCGTACCGAACATTATGCAGGGAGTCTTACGCCCCCACCTGCTCTTAATCCTATCCGAGAGGTAGCCCACCAGCGGGTCATTAACCGCATTCCAGATGCCGTAAGCCGTTGATACCGCCAATCCCTCGAGCGCTAGATCTAAGCGGACCACATCGACGTAGAAGAAATTAGATAAGCCCCTATCGCGTGATAAAATAACGCAACCCCTAGATTGCCCAAGCCGTAAGCTACCCGCTTAGCCTTAAAGCCCACACAGTAACAGCCCCTGGAATAGCTAAAAAGCGTTAACTCTGCAGCGACACGTTAAGCCCACCCTTTAAGTCCCCGGGAATCCCGGATGCCGGCTCGTCCTAGATTGGAAGCCGCTGCTAGTCTATCAGCCAACTATATGGCTACTCGAGGCTCACTAGCTCGGCCCCCCAGTAGGGGCCGAGCTGCATCCGCCAGATAGAGCCTCTCGAACCTTCGCTACAGTTTCCTCGGTTATCGGGAAGCCCCACTCAATGAACAGGTCCGTGAGATCCTTCCCCGAGAATATGCAGAGGTAGTAGACGAACAAGTTTAGCTTACCCTCGGGGGTCTTAGGCACCTCATTCCAGCTCAGGTTCAGCCACGCCCTATAGGTCTTCTTAAAGGGCTCCCACCCGATCAGGTTCTTTACCCTGAGGAACTTGTCCGTAGCGGCATCGTTGTGGTTCAGCCAATCTCTTAGACGCTTTTCCTCTCCAGTCTTAGCGGCCATCATGGCGTAATACTCCTCCAGCCTCCTCCCCCTGGGATCACTGTAATCGTACCATAGTCCACCCACCTTAACCTTGGCCCTTAGCCTCTCCACTACGTATACCATCTTGAAGTTAGCCGAGAACTCGGGGTTCCACACCCACCTGCCGTCAAGGTCGAAGTCGTGGCTTATCTCATGGAGTATTCCAAAGAGCCAATCCCCCTCATTAATCTGTTTTATCGCGTCAGGGATATAGGGGGAGTACCACTTTATCGGATTCCCCGCTACAGCCCAGCCCCCAGGATACTCCTTAACCTCAACTATCGCTATCTTAGCCCCGTTATAAGGCACAGCCCCCACGAGCTCAGCATAGGCCTCGTACGCCATGTCGAGCTTCCTAAGCCATCCTAAGGGATCCTCGAACATGTCGAAGTTCCTCTTCCTTAGCATGAGCACTATGTGCTTACCCTCGACCCTTACGAGGGCTCCGCCTCCCAGCCTAACGTTGATGGTCTTGACTTTATCGTCCCAGGCGACCACCAGGCGGGGCCGCTTCAGCGGGGGGAGCTTGAGGAAGAGCACCCCAACTCCACACACAGTTAACTCCTTCTCCTTGAGGAGCACGCTTCCATCGAAGAGCTTCAGAGAGACCCTGATCCCCCGCCTCGGGCCGCGGAGTATTACCTTAAGCTTCACGTACTCCTCGCTATATGAGAGGTAGTAACTCCCCTCAACCTTTACCTGGATCTCCTCGCCCTTAACCAGCCACGAGTAGGCCAGGTACACCCCCGCGATCGCCATAAAGAGAACCGCCAGCGCTAAGAAGCCGTGCCGCACTCGCCTTACCCCCAGCCAGCGTAGGGGCGCATCACGCTTCACATTATTAGGGCGTGGCCCGCGCGAGGCCCCCGGCGCCGTAGCCCCCACTGCATCATCAGGTATGCCGCTTCAATATATGCCTTTCCTGAGTCAGGCGTAAGGGCTGTGAGCACGTCGCTACCAGCAGCTATGGAGTGCAAGCTCCTTTAGCTATCAGCCTCAACAAATAAGGGCGTTAAATCATACGCCCGCTACCACCCTTCCCTCATCCTTTAGCGTACCTCTCTCCTCGACGACTATAGCCAGTCATCCTCCCAAAGCACAGCCTTTACTGTAAAGCATCGCGGAGAGGAGGAGAGTGTGAGCATCGGACGAGTCGGTGCTGGATGCAGCGAGACTATCGCTTACAGCCTGTTTAATGCGTGAGCAGAGTTATACGCCCTAATCGGTGAGGAGGGATGGACTGTGAGAGGACCTATTCAGTAGCTGGGCTGTGAAGTCAACGTGGTCTACGTTCCCCTGAGGCTCCGGGTAGGTCTCACAGCTGTCGAGCACCACTACGTGAGGAGGGATCTAAGATGCTTGGAGAGGTACGGAGCACAGAGGGGCAAGAGAGGTATTGAGCAGGAGGCGCGCTGAGCTCCTCAATGTATGTGAAAGGGCTAGCTCTGGGCCTCGCCTAGAGAGGGTGAGATTAAGCTGATGAGGCGGGAGCCCGCCTGTGGACTACACAGCTTACATCCATCCAAGTTTGCTGGAGGAGAGAGATACGTATTCGCTTTCAGCTAGTATCTTTACAAGCCATAACGTATCTCAATATTTTAGCTAGCTCACCTAATTCTACAGTAATAATCGAGTATAAACCCACGGGGTGTAGCGAGGGTCGAGTTTTAAGGAGGAAATTGGGATGAGGGTTTTATGTGATAATGCTTAAAAATCTCCTCTGCTCTCGTAGGCTGGCATGCCCTTAGGAAATGTGGTTGAAGTGCACGATCTCGTGAAGTTTTTCGGCGATGTGAGGGCTGTTGATGGAGTCTCGTTTAGTGTAAGGAGGGGGGAAATATATGGTCTCTTGGGACCTAATGGTGCCGGTAAGACTACGACTATCCGCATGACTATAGGTATAGTTACGCCAGATAGGGGCGAGGCATACATCATGGGATATAACGTCCATAAAGAGCCTGTCAAGGCTAGGAGCTTCATAGGAGTTGTTCCCGAAATATCAAACCCCTACGTAGATCTCACAGTCTGGGAGAATCTCATGCTAGTTGGAGAGATATACTGTGTTCCTAAGAGGATTAGGGTGAAGCGTGCTAAAAACCTTCTAAAGATGCTTAAAATATATGAAGCTCGTAACCGTAAAGCTAAGGTTCTCTCCAAGGGTATGCGGAGGAGGTTGTTGCTGGCTATGGCCCTTATGGGCGATCCAGATATACTGTTCCTAGACGAGCCGACATCTGGATTAGATGTAATAAGTGCTAGGATGATAAGATCACACCTCTTAGAGTTAAAGGAGCAGGGGAAGACCATCATTTTGACCACACATAATATTGATGAGGCAGGCATGCTTTGTGACAGGGTAGCTATAATGAATAGAGGCAAGGTAATCGCGAGGGGCACCCCTGAAGAATTTAAAATAAGATTTGGGGAGTATGCTCGTATTTTACTCTGCTTCGACAGGGAGATAGATGCCAAGCTCATTAGAAAACACTTCGATTCTTATGAAGTTATAGTCCAGGGAAGGCGATTAGCGATAATATGTAGATCAAAGGACCTGAGAGACGTACTCGAGCAGATAGTGCAGGTTACTAATGAATATAGCTTAAGCATAGAGGAGCTCCGGGCATCAGGATTGAACTTTGAAGATATATTTGTAAGGTTAGTGGAGGGTTTGGGATAAGATTTGAGGAGATTACAATTCTTGTATAGGATATGGGTGCTATGCCTCAAAGATATGAAATTATATTACTTCAAGGGGCCCACGATCGTCATGGGGATTCTCATGCCCTTATTCGTGTGGCTTGCATTCGTAGCCGGTAGAGGATTCTCATTTACTGAGAGTCTGCCAGCGCTCATAACGCTAGCCTCCTTTTTCGCTTCATCATCTATTACGCCCATAGTAATGCCGTGGGAGGCGAGGCAGAAGAGCTTAGAAATGCTCTTGAGCAAACCAGTAACTATATACATCGTATTGCTTGGTACGGCACTGGCATCATCGATATTCGGTATTTTCATCTCATCTGTCCTAGTGACTATCGGCCTGCTCCTAAATGTCATACCACGTGATTTAATCTCGTTAGCCCTCGGGATAGCGGTATCTTCACTATGCTACTCATTTATGGGGCTAGTATTTTCAGCAATACCCTCCGATGTACCGGCAGACGCAGTCATGCTGTCGAGCGCTGTTAGGTTGCCACTAATATTCGTGAGCGGAATATTCATACCTGTACATAGCTTACCTCACTACGTTAAGCCCCTTGCCTTTATCTCGCCACTGACCTACTTCTCAGATCTAATTAAAAACGCCTATGGATACAGCTCGCTCCTCTCTCCCTCAATTGATGTGATCGCCCTCCTTCTATTAACGATTATATTTGCGGCGTTGGCACTAGCTGCTAATAAAAGAACTTTAACGAGGCGATTATAATCCACCAAATCCTATCAACCGGAGGTATAGGAGATAGGATAAGGAGGGGATTCGAGCGCCGCGAGCTCGGCGCCCCGAGGTAGCGCTCCACGCGAGCCTTAGGCGCGGCCATACACGCCCTATGAGGCTAGCCTAATGGACTTCCTCAGCTCCTGCGGAGGCGCAAACTTTTTTGTGCCATATCTCGTTAAACTAGCTGTGGTGGTAGTTAAGGTGGTTGTACCCCTCGACTCCTTAGAGGGATTGGAGTCTGAGGTGGCTGAGCATTTCGGGAGAGCGCCCTACTTCGCGCTAGTAGAGCTTGAGGGAGGGGAGGCGCGCGTAGAGTTCTTCGAGAACCCGAGGCGGCTGGGCCGTCCTCCGGGAGCCTACGTGGCCGAGATGGGGGTAGACTACGTGGCTATAAAGGGGGGCATCGGCGTTAAGGCCCTAGCCCTGCTAAGGGAAAGGGGGGTTAAAGTGCTGGAGGTTGAGGGGGGTAAACTGAGGGATGTCGTAGAGGCGCTCAAAGCCGGTAAATACCGAGAGTACACGGGCGAGGGATGTCCAGGGAGGCGGGGGCCCTGATACTTACGGCTTCCTCCACATCCCCCGCCTGTTAAGTAGCGCTCTCAAAATTTCTCCAAGCATAGGAGGAATTTGCTCGTGACCCCGCGGCAAGGTACAGCTCGCATGCATGTTGCAAAGACCATTAAGATGCTAGGCTATCTTCTGTAGAGTGTTCCGCGGAGCCAGCAGGCTTTTAATTATTTTCTCGGTATGTAGGTATGCTATAGCTAGGACTGGCTGAATAGTGGGAATTAAGGCGGGAGCTAGCGCCGCTGCGGGGCTAAAGCCGCAGGCAGCTACAGCCGCTGCAACGCTCTGATTCTTCGTTATCGTGAGAAACATTATGGCTTGATGCTCCCTGTACGTGATCTTCAGGGATCTGCTGACTATTAGGCCTATGAGTACCGTGGCGAGAACAATGACGGAATACGTTCCCATTATCTCTAGTGTAGTGTACGGTCTTCTCACGATCAGTACGGCCTTCCTCGAGATTAAGACGAAGATGAGAGTGAGCATCATGAGTATCGTGGCGGCTGAGAGGTAGGGTTTGAGTTCCCTATCTATGAATGAGCTCCCCCTCCTCCTAATCAGGTAGCGCCGCACTAGCTGGCCTACGAACAGTGGTGCGGCTAACACGGCTAGCACGGGCTTCAGGAACTCCGCTACCGGCACGCTTAGAGCCATCATAGAGGCGTATGCGTAGAGGTAGGTGGGGATTAGGGCGATGCCTAGGGCGGTCAGTGTGAAGACGCAGGCCGTCGCGAGCTCGAGGTTCCCCTCAGCTAACATCACGTAGCCAATGGACGCCGAGGAGGCTGGGACGGTGTTGGCCACTAGGAAGCCCATCTTTATGTCCGGGCTCGATATCAGGGCTGATAGGAGGTAAGCCAGTAGGGGGGATAGTGCATAGGCATATAATACCACGATGAGAATATACTTGAATTGTTTCAGGGCGGGCCCCAGCCTCTCCCCCCGTAGGAGGATCATCGAGGGGAATATGGTCGCTGCCGCGAGCACCATCACAGTGCCCTTAAAGGTACCTGGGGGGATCTTGGTAACTGTCGGGGCTGACGAGCCTATCATCACGGCGACTAGGGCAGTCACTATGGTAAGTAGTAGCATGTACCTCCTGAGGCTTTCAGCTAGCTTCCTGGCGAGGCCCATAGTCTCACCGCAGTGTCTAAGGGAGGCGGGCTATAAACTTTACTGACTGGTCAGATTGACCATATAGTCGAGAAGATTGAAATTCCCTGGACCCGGATTATAATCGGATGAGGAGGCGCGGCGACGTTAGGGAGAGGATAGTGGAGGCGGCCATGCGGGTGTTCGCAGAGAAGGGCTTCTTCAATGCTACGATCGACCAGGTGGCTAGGGTGGCTGGCGTCTCGAAGGGCTTAGTCTTCTGGTACTTCAGGAGTAAGGACGAGCTTATAAAGGAGGTGGCGAAGCGCAGCTTGCCCTTAGACGTGATATCCAGGTGCCTATGTAGCGGCCTTAAAGGCAGACAGCTGTTGAGGCGAATGGCGGAGGAGTACGTAAGGAAATACTCATGTGACGCAAATAGGAGCCTCTTATTCCAAGCCCTATCAATAAAGTCCATGTATCCAGCGATAGAGAAGGAGATCTCCGAGGTCTGCAGCACTCTCCTAGATAGGGTTGCCGAAGAGGTATATGGCAGCTTAGACCTCGATAAGAGAGTGAGAGTGAAGGTATTCTTCGGCGCGTTGCTCTGCTATGCTCTGAGCGGTGTTGAAGGGGTAGATACGAACACCTACATTTCCAAGGTCATAGAGATCGTGATGTGATGCTAGGATGCAGCAGCTCCTCGCGTCGAGGCGGGCCGAAGGAGTGTTCTGCAGGAGCGATTAGGCTCGCCCTACTCATTAGTGCCTGCTATGATGCCGTCTGTGGGCTATGGCCACGCCCTCAACACTAGAGGCTTATCCCGGGAAAAAGCTTGTATTCGCATTGGGCATCACCGTCGCAGCCTCTCCTCCATTGCCTAGCACTAAGCTAAGGAGGAACAGATTCTCAGCGGGTGGGTCAAGAGGTATATAACATGCATTCCCTCTTCCTTGTAGGCTATCAGTACCCTGATCTTCTTAGAGGCCTAGGCCTCTGAGAGCTCCAGTCAGCTATCTGAGCTTCCTGAACGGTTGTGATGATTAAGGATGGTGAGCTTAGAGACGACTCTGTTTGCAGAGGTCGAAGTCTGGGATGAGTATTGCTTCGGTTGGTGAAAAGGTTGCATCTCTTTTCCTGAGGGATCTTGTTTCGCTTTTAGGGCTCGAGAACCTAATTACAGGTGACAGAGTGTTCCATTACTACTGGGCAATTACTTAGGATGGATGTGGTGTTGGGTTGTATTACACTACCTCTCGCGGTACTCTATGTCTCAATCTTCAAGGAAGGAAGATGCTATCCGCATAGTAGGCCTTTGGGTAGAGGCTACAAAATAACAATACTTTATTATAATTTATAAGTTCTAGGGGTTCTGCGTTGGGCGAGGTTAGCGCTGACGAGGTTGCTCAAGAGGACGTTTTACGCTTCTTGCATGAGAAAAGTGGGAAGGCTAGCCTGAGGGAGATTAACGAGGAGCTCAGTTCTCAAGAGGCTGCTGAGAAAGCTGTGGTAGAGCTCGAGGAGATGGGCCTTGTCTCTGTTAATGCTGGGATGGTGGGACTTACTGAGAGGGGGTTGAGGAGGATGTTTACCGGAGGCATGTTGAGGCTGAGAGGCTCCTGGGAAGGCTTCTCCTCCAGGAGCACGTGCATAAGGCTGTCCACTACATTGAGCATGCGCCTCAAGTTCGGAGGGATCTGGTAGAGTACCTTGTTATTCGGGGGCGCGCCGCTAAGCTTACAGAGCTTAGTAGGGGTGTCGAGGCAAGGATTCTAACTATCTTGGAGCCTAAGCCTGTATTTGTGGCCCGTCTTTATGGTGTTGACCTCCTTCCTGGCCGGAGGATACAGGTTTTAGCTAAGGGGCCCCACGTCTTCCTCATAGGGGTCGGCTCCGAGGAAGGGTGATGCTGTAGATGCTGACATAGCATCGAAGGTCATAGTTGTGCTTGAGGAACAGCTTGAGAAGGGTGAGCAACCGTGGCTTTTAGGAGGGTTCTGCTGGTAAGCCAGCCTAATGTGGGAGAGAGTAGCCTTTTGAACGCGCTTACTGGCGCGGGGGCAGAGGTTCAAATTTCCCGGGCACCACTGTCGAGGTTTTCAGGGCTAGGGCTGTGATTGGCGGTGTAGAGTACGAATTCGTGGATACTCCCGGAATATACAGTTTGTACCCGAGCAGTCTCGAGGAAAAGGTTACCGAGAAGGCTCTTCTCGAGCTAGACTACGACTTTGTCATAGTCGTTGTAGACGCTACAGCGGTGGAGAGGGGGCTAGTGCTCCTAGCGGCTGTAGCAGAGCTCAGGGTACACATGATTGTTATATTCAACTTCTGGGAAGAGACCGAGGAGAAAGGCATAATAATAGACTATAGAGGGCTAGAGGGAGAACTTGGAGTCCCCATCGTCAGGGTTAATCCGCTAAGGCGTGGTGGAATAAGGGAGCTCTTCGAGAGGCTTGAGGAGGATACGACGACCATATAGAGAGGGCTATTGTCGAGGCCTCTGCTTGCATCCCGGAGAACGCGAGGCTCAGCAGGAGGGGCATAGCTGCCCGGCTCGTGGAGGGTGATCCGCTGGTCTGGAGACTCTACGGTTGCCCGGCAGCGGAGAAGCTAGGAGGCTGGTGAAAGAGGGCCATGAACCCTATCATGACGTAGAGAATGCTAGAGCTGGATTCTCCTTAGAACTCGCTAGGAGGTATGTGAGGGATATCAAAGGCCCTCGTGGCTCCCGTATCGAGGCTGGATAGGCTATTTACCGAAAACCCTGCTGTGGGCGTAGCTACGGGGTTCGCGATCTTGGCAGCCCTCGTTATAGTAACTGTTTATCTCGGAGGCATTACCGTAGAGGCGCTGGACTCCACCATAGCCCCTCTAGTCAACAATCTGGTCCTGTTTCTTGAGGCTAGGGGACTGCTAGGGTTTGTTACTATTGAGGGTCTTTACGGAGAGTATGCAGCGGCTCTACCCTATGTGTTTGCCTCCCCTATATAGCACTCATGCTCTTAGAGGAGGTTGGAATATTAGCAAGGGTTATGGTGTGGATGTACTCTGCAGCCAAGAAGCTAGGCCTCCAGCTAAAGGCCTTTATACCAGTCCTCCTAGGCCTCGGCTGTAGTGTGCCAGCGGTCACTGGCATAAGGATCCTGTCAACGCGTAGACAGGGGCTTGCAACAATAGCTATGCTAGCCTTTATACCATGCTCCTAGAGCGACCATAGTCTTCGGCGTAGCTGGCAGAGCACTGGGGGTTTGGGCTACAATCCTAATCTATGGTCAGGGCCTCGTTTTAGCCCTCCTAGCAGCATAGGCAGTTGCTAGGCTAACGGGTGCCTACAAGGATGCTATTGTGGTGGAGGATATACCCTGTAGGGCATACCTCCTCGACACACTGGACGTGGAGGCCTTAAAAGGGAGTAAGGATCGTGGAATTCTCGCGGCTATAAAATTCTACGCCTGGGTTCGTAGCATTGGCAGCAATGAAGGGTCGGGGGGTGATGATTAGCGTGGCAGTGCTCCACCCCGCGAGGGGGATGGCGTGAGCCAGGCCAGCTGACCCCCCATCCCCCCTCATCCCCGTGGATACCGCCTCTTGAGCCTTTAAAATGCTTGTCTTGGTTAATGACGAAAATTGCGCTTCTTGCGCCCTCCAGACTTCTTCATCACCGCCTCCTCCAGCCTTTTCAACCGCTCCAGTATCTCTGTCATGATGGTCTCCGCCTTGGCCATCTCGAGCTGCTCCTCCCTGCTGAGGAGCATTGCGCATCTCTGGCAGTATTTGGCTGTGGATGGGTTGGGGTGCCGCACCTGGGGCACCTGACTACCGTCTCCTCGCTCCTCCTCTCCGCTACGCCCAGGGCAGCTAGGTACTCCTCCGCCTGCTCTGGCTTTACCCTGGCGTAGACGTCTATCATGCTCCTGGTCCTCCAGCCGAACCATATCATCGCCTTCTCACTCATCCTCCCATACACCTCAGTGGCATGCCTCAGCACGTGGAACTTCCTCCTGACACGGGGGAGTCCCGCTTTAGTCCAGGCCTTGGTGAGCCACCTGAGGTAGGTGTTGTAGTTCCTGGTGAATAC
>Ga0190367_1001633_pt1 | contig 12681 bp, 14 predicted proteins | sample 4872181011_MG_FD_171838 | JGI IMG/M metagenome (GOLD analysis project Ga0190367, IMG submission 171838) | Hydrothermal vent microbial mat bacterial communities from Southern Trench, Guaymas Basin, Mexico - 4872-18-10-11_MG | ecosystem: Environmental > Aquatic > Marine > Hydrothermal vents >... | reverse complement strand
AACAGCGGTAAATTTATGAGACAAAAACCCTGTTAGATAAACCAGAGCCCCGGTGGCCTAGGCTGGTAGGGCACCGCCTTGGTAAGGCGGGGGTCGCGGGTTCGAGTCCCGCCCGGGGCTCCACCCTCTCGCAGTTTTCTCCCTTTAGCCTCCTTATTGCTTCCTTTAGCGCATTTTCACATATTTTTGAGATATTCAGACCGAGCTCTCTAGCCTCTTTTACTATTTCTTAGCTCACCACCTGTTCCGCAGAGGGAGCAGGGCAAACCACTTCTGGAGGGAAAAAGTGGTGGAGAATTGTCATAGAAAGCCCCGTATTTTCATGAGCACAGTTGCCACGTGGAAAGGTAAAAATTTCCTGTTGGTGTTTTCTTTTCGTTGCTACATTTTCTTTTCTTACTCTTTTACAGCTTGTTCTAATCTTTTAATCGCATCCATTATATCTTTTTCTGCTTTTGCTCCTTTCAAGGGCTTCCCCTCTAGCCAGGACAAAGAAATCGAAGGGCCTTCGTGGATGACCCCTATTACTCTCAATCCCCTCTCTTTTAATTCTTTAGAGATATAATCTTCCATCTTCTCATCCTTGATTCTGTTTAATAGCACAAAAGAGTCTTTTATTCTCGCATCTTTATATATTCTCTTTGCCTCCTCAATAAGCTCGGGATTTTCTAAGTGTTGAGTAGCCGGTAATTCCCCGGCTTTTATTCGGGAGACGAGATTCTTGATATCTTCTGCTATTTGGATCGATGCAACGGTAGGGTCTACCACTATGATTATCCAGTCCATACTTGTTATAACTCCCCTAGCAAAGTCTTCTAAACCTGCTTTAACATCTATTAGGGTTACGGGTTGACCTCCAATACCTTTAACTCTTAAATCTCTTGCTATCTTAGAAATTGGGCCATCACACCCAGCCCCCGGACCTTTATCCCCTATTTTCCCTAACTGAAAGAGAAAAAGCCCTTCTTGATCAAAACAATAGTATTTCTTGGGAATATCGGTTAGATGAATGACCGCTCCAGGTAGAGGAGTAGGGTCATCTACTGGACATGAAACTTTCCCTCCAGAAAATATAGGCCCTCCAAAATAATCTATGAGAGAAACAGGAGGGTTTTTAAATCCCAATGCCTGGTGAATGCCCACGTTAGTTGAGTCAGCATCTAATACACAAACCTGATATCCATAATTTCTAAGGGCTTTAGCCAATAAAACAGTAATAGTACTTTTCCCGCTTCCGCCTTTTCCTAAAATTCCTATTCTTTTGTTTGCAAATATCTTGTTTTCCTCTGTCATAGTTCAGCTCCATATGCTCTCTCGTTTTAAGCCTTTTATATTTACCCCTAAAGTGCGAATCAAGCTCTAAACCTTAAGTAAAGTCCTTTTTGATCCTTATGCTCTAAAACCAGGAAGTTAGATCGCTATGGTTGCCATAGAGTATTGAAAACCTTTAAAGGACGGTATGAGATAGAAAACAGGCCTGAGGAGGATGTTGGCTTTTGGTCCTGTTCCTTCAAGACGTCTAGGAAGAAGTCTGGGAATAAACAACATTCCAGCAAAGACATGCTCCTACTCATGCGTTTACTGTCAGCTGGGAAGAACGGTGAATATGACTATAGAAAGGCAGATCTTCTATAGACCGGAGGACATCGTTAAGGAGGTTAAGATGAGGGTTAGTGAGGTGCTTCAAGGAAACGAGAGGATCGACTTCCTGACCTTTGTTCCCGACGGAGAGCCGACGCTTGACATAAATCTAGGTAGGATAATCTCTGCTCTAAAAGAGATAGGAGTAAGAATCGCCGTTCTGACTAATGCCTCATTACTCTGGCGTGAGGACGTGAGAAAGGATCTATTAGAGGCTGACCTCGCGTCACTGAAGATAGACGCTGTAAGCCCCGGCTTATGGAGGAAGATTAATAGGCCGCACAAGGACTTAAAGTTAAATACTATACTGGAGGGAATAGTTAAGTTTACAGACGAGTTCAAAGGGACGATAATCACTGAGACAATGCTCATAAAGGGTTTGAGCCAGTGTAACGAGCTTAGAAGAACAGCAAGGTTCATAGGAACTTTAAAGGGACTTAACAAAGCATATCTCATGGTCCCAACGAGACCGCCAGCTGAAAGCTGGGTAAAACCAGCTGATGAAGAGACAATAAACTTTGCCTTTCAGGTATTTACTGAAGAGCTTGGGTCCGATAAGGTTGAGTGCCTAACACGCTATGAAGAGGGAACATTCACCTACACGGGAAGTTTTGAAGAAGAGTTATTGAGCATAACAGCTGTGCACCCCATATCAAGGGAAGCTCTAGTGGAGCTTATGGAGAAGGCTAAAGCTGATTGGAGCGTAATCGATAGGCTTTTGAGGGAAAATAAGCTTGTAGAGCTTGAATATAGAGGGCGTAAGTACTATATGAGAAGATCGCTAAGCAGAAACTAGCTATATATACCTAGATCAGCTTTATTATGACGGTGTTAACGTTTGGGTTTAAGTGATGCTAAGCACTCTGAGTGCTTATACTTTAGGAACGGAACCTGCGCTCTCCTAGGAATAAGAGTCAACCCAGAGGGGCCTGTATGCCCAAACTTCGTCCCAAAGCGTGATAAAAAGCCATCTCCCTCTTACACGGAGTGGCTACAAAGCCCTATGCCTACGCCACTCTTTCCACCATGGTGGATTCTTCCTCAGCCAATGTTCTTGATAACTCCTCCCCCCTGGTACTACTTAACATATGCCCCCTACCTCCTTGACCCATGGTTCGCTCTTTACAGCTATCACCCAATACCTTTATTCTACTACATATAATCTTTCTCGAAGCGAAGTTGTGAGTGAGCTCTGTAGGGGATATGTCCGCAAGCTCAGGGTGGCGTAAAGGTTTAAAGAGCAGTTGAGAACATCACTTAAGGTGGTGTTTTGGGTAGGAGGCTTCTTCTCGTTGCGGTGCTGGCAGCCTCACTCTGCACGCTCGCCTGGGGTGAGGTAAAGCTAAGGGTAGTGGTCGAGGGTAGGGGACTGGCACTCCTTTACAGGGAGGAGCTGGTTTGTGATGAGAGGACCTTTGAGAAGCTGCTCTCGAGGTTTCTCGAGGACAAGGAGGGGTACCTGGAAAGCGTCGTGAGCAACTTCACGGAGATTTTCTTAAAGCTCAGAAAGCTAAGGGCCTCCAACTGGACCCTGTCCTTCAACGCGAGCTACACCCCAGGTGTAGGGGCCAGGTACGTAATGGCGTTTAGCTGCATCATCTATGGGGCAGCGATGGGAAGGGTTGAGAGGCCTACCTACGCCTTCGAGTGGCTCCTCATACCCCTCTCAAAGGGTAGGCTCGACCTCTATGACTTCAGGTACATCAGCGAGAGGGAGCTGGCCTACGAGGGAAGAGTGGACAGGAAGCTTGTGTCCATTAGCTTGAGGTTCGAGCGCCCGATAGCCCACTGTCGCTACCACGTCTGGTACAGGGGTTAGAAGCTGTCCCAAGCTTATTTGGAAAAGCCGGCAGAGCTCTTTCCTTAGAGCTACTCCAAAACCCTAGGTCTCCTTCAGCCTCTCTGGGCTAAAATCTGTGTAGTGCTTAGCCAAAATGCTCCTTGGAACTCTACCACAGAAAATATCAACATACCTGTCTGGAACGCCAAGCCTACCCATCTCACAGGCAAACCACTCTCTTAATACCTTGGGAGTGACCCCGTATTTCTTCATCAAATGTTTGAAGGGTTTTACCTTTCCAGGTTTCTTAGCATTTGAAAACAGGTATTCGCCTGACCTTTTCGTTTTCATGCACTCTCTTAAAACTTCAGCAGCTTCTTTATTGGAAAAAAGAGACCCATGCCCTCTTTGTTCTCTTCTTAGCTTCCATGGCTTAAAAGACGTAATAATAGATCCTAAGGAATTACTTAATGAATTTAGCTAAAATAGTTAATTTATTATTGTTAAAATATTAAAAAAGTTTCCTGAAGATCCGGGAATCTATAATTTTAGGATTTATGATCTGATGAGGTCTGCTCTGGCTGCTACGAACTTAACCTCTCCTCCAGTGTGTCCAAAGATATAAAAGCTTTTATCTTTTATTCTTAAAGAATATTTATTTCTTTAAAGTTCTTAGTATAATAAAAATTAATTTACAAAACTATATTTCCTTAACAAGCTTGTATCTCTCAAAAAGCAGTATTACTTTATCCTTATCATCCCTGAAAATCACATCCACCAACCTTCCGTTCATGTATGTTTGGAAGACATACATGCCATTTTCCTCCCTTACAAAGAACAAAGGAAGCACCATCTTCTCGTGCTTAACCTTTCTCTCAATGTACGCTATCTCACCACTCGTGTAAACTCTCATCTTCATAGTGCCTTTATACGCCGTATATACTCCCGACACTCCCTCAAGCAGCTTCTCCAGTCTGAAAACCTTTATCTCCTCGTAAGGGTCCTTTCCCATTAACATGCTTAGTACATACATACCCAGCTTAGACATGGGATATCCGCTTCCGTTAGCTAGAAGGACGACTCCCATCCCTCTTTCAGGCAGGAAGCCTGTCCATGCGGTGTAGACTAATACGGAACCTCCATGGTGAACAAGCCTTTCTCTATGGAACCTCTCTGTTATTACCCATCCATAGCCATATCCCTCATCTCCGAACATGCCAAAGGGATATTTTACACGAGGTCTCATTACTTCAGCGAGAGTATCCTTTTCAACAATCCTGACGCCATCTAATTCCCCCTCATTTAAGTAAAACCTGATATATCTAGCCATGTCGTCCACATTGCTTATTAACCCCCCATCAGCCTTGATCCCCCACGGGTATTTACTTGGTAACGGCGATCCATCGCTGGGAACGACATAAGGTTTAGCTAGTTCCCCATCCCTCTCAACGTCCTCCTTAGTGAAGTAACTTCTTCTCATTCCTAAAGGCTCAAGTATATGCCTTTTAACGAACTCCTCATATCGCATTCCTGATACCTTCTCGATGATGTAGCCTAGTAACACATATCCCTCGTTAAGATAGAAAAGCCTCGATCCTGGCTCAGCCTCACTCCACTCCTCAGCATCCGACATAAAGGCTATCACATCCTCAGGTCTAGCTATGCTAATCCAAGAGTCAGACTGTCCCGTAATACCAAGTATTAACGCTTCTGCATACGCTAGCGCGGGAATGCCCGAGGAATGCGTCATAAGATGCCACACTCTGACGGGCTTACCTTTAGGTCTAAGCCTAAGTGGTATGTATTTCTCGACTTCATCATTAACATCAAGTTTACCCATTTCCTGAAGCTTCATTATGGCTAACGACGTAAACGACTTGGTTATTGATCCTATTCCGTAAAGAGTCCTAACAGATGCAGGTACACCGTCTTCCACGTTCTTAAACCCAAAAGCATTAGAGTAAAGAAGCCTATCCTTAGAAGTCACAGCTATAGCTAAGCTAGGGATCTTAGCTTTACTTATTTTCTCGACTATGAATCCTTCAATCTTTCTAAAAATATCCTCAGACATCGTTAATAAGTAAGGCTTACCTATTAATAAATCTAGAAATACCACTCCTAAAAAGTTTATAGTTATATAATCAATAAAGTGTCTTCAATAAATAAAAATATTTAAAAAGAACTATTAATAATTATTTCATAAATTAGGTGATCGCGTAATGAGTGAAATTTCATTAGAGGATTACAAGAAAGCCTATAGAGAAATTAAGAAGGAAGAAGCAAAAAGAGGGTTCACAGTACATCTAGTTATCTACATAGTAGTTAATGTATTATTAATGATAATTAATCTCCTCTATTCCCCCCAAGTTCTCTGGTTCTTTTATCCATTGATATGCTGGGGGATAGGAATACTTATGCACTACCTTTATGGTATTTATTGGCTAGAGAAAGAGATTAAAGAGCTAGAAGCTAAAGTCGAATATAGGGCAAAAGAACAAAAATAAAACTAATTTTTATTTTTAATTAATTGGTGCATATACTTGGTTAGAAAAAGCGAAATAAAGTTTCTTCGATTAAGAGCTGAAAAGTTTCTTAAAAATGCTAAAGGATTATATGAAGAAGGAATTTACGACCTTGCAGCATTTTCCTCAAGATAGGCTATTACCCAAGGACCCACTCTCTAAAAAGACTTCTTAGAGAACTCTCTGAGGTTAACGAGAAGCTTAGGGATAAGCTGTTAACCTTTTACGAGAGACACATAGAAACGCCCACTCTAATATAGAGAACGCCCACATAATGGCCATGTATATGCCTGGTGAGTATGAAAAGAGCGAGGTTGAGAAAATGCTAAAAGTAGCTGAAAAGCTTAAAAAGTTATTATTAAGTGAGGAGCAGCATGAATCTTAGAAGGAAAGAGGACGGGTGTTTAAGGAATTACTTTGAAAAATACAGGGAATACGTAAAGGTCATAAAAAGAAAGGCTGTAAACCTGTTAGGCCATGTTAACGTTTACGTCTTTGGCTCAGTGGTGGAAGGAGACTATACTCTTTCTAGTGACATAGACGTCTTAATTGTATCGGAGAAGGTGCCAAAAAAGCTCTCTAGTAGGGCAAGGATAACCGTGGAGATTTTAAAGGAAGTAGGTATTTTCTCACCCTTTGAAATACATCTGGTAACACCCAATGAATTCGATTGGTATAAATGTTTCATAAAGAAGTTAGAGGAAGTCTAGAATGTATCTATTCTTCTCTGAAAGGTTCCTCTTCTAATATTCTCATCACCTCCCCGTTTCTCTCTTCTCACGTATTCCATTAACTCAGGCACCATGTATAACTCTCTAACCCACTTCCTTCTAGAATAGGCGTATCTTTCCTTAGAGTCTGCTATATCCACTATCTCAAATACCTTCGCTGTCTTTCCAGGGCTGTATCCTAGAACTCTCCCTATCCTCTGTATAAGCTGCCTTCCTTCCCCAGAACCCTCGTAAATTATCGCCATCTCAGCATCAGGGACGGTTATTCCCTCATCCAGAACAGTTGTTGTAATCATTATTCCGTTCCTCCCCTCAGAGAAGCTCCTGAATGCTGCCTGGCGCTCATATGCTGTTGATTCTCCAGTTATGATGACAGGTCTAAAGCCCTTAATCGTGAGTTTCTCATAAAGCTCCCTTGCGGTTTTGAGGTACTGAGTGTATATTATCGCCTTAGAATCACTATACCTGCTTAGTATCTCTACAAGCCTCTTAAACTTCTCGTCCTTACCCTCAACGAATACTGTCTCATATACCTCTATGGGAGCGACAAGCCTTAACCTAAGGAGATCAGTATAACCAAGCGAATAAACGAGCTCACCACTAAGCTTGAATAAGAGTCTCTCGTTACCATCTCTTCTCTTGGGTGTGGCAGATAACCCCATTCTGTAAATGGCATCTATTCTGAGCGCTACCTCTTTAAACGTGGCTGCGGGAACATGATGACATTCGTCGAATATAGCTAACTCGAACCTACCCATCAACTTATCGAGGTGCCTCACAGCACTGTTATATATTGAAACTGTAACGTCACTTATCTTAAGTGTGCCACCTCCAAACACTCCTATAACAGCCTTAGGCACTCCCAGATACTTAGATATGTACTCCCTCCAAGTCTCAAGAACCTCCTTCGTGGGAACGAATATCACCGTAGGAAGCCTTAACTCAGCTATTGCCTTAAGGGCCACGAACGATTTACCTCCCCTCGTAAATATGGCTATAGTACCTCTTCTCCTCCTTAACCACAAGCTGTATGCCTCCTCTTGATGAGGCATAAGCTCTAATGAAGGCCTCATCTCAACCCGTATCTTAGGTCGTTCCTCTATTCTCAAAACAATCCTTAATCCATCCCTCTTAAGGGTTCTTATGACGTCCTCTAATAGTCCCACATAAGTTAAGAATACTCCTTCCTCCCTAGAGAAGCTGTATGCCCTTATTTTTCTTTCAACGAGCTCAGATCCCATGTACTCCTTCTCAGGACTCAATATGGCTCTCTCAACAAAGTACGAAAGAGTACAGGCCTTCTTAAGGTCCTCAAATATCTCTCTATCCCAAACCTTAGGCTTTATTGTGAGCTTTCCATTAGACCTGTGTACCTCTACTTCTAGAATACTGGGATCATACACCAGTCTTATGCCTTGCTTTCTTAAAGACTCTTTAAGCTCAGAGAGATACTTAAGGCTTTTAAGGAAAACCTTTCCACCTTTTATTTCAACTTTATCCTTAGCTAGCGCCGTTACAAGCTGTCTTGACCTTAAATCCTTAAACCTTAATACTCTGTCAGAACCTAAATACACCTCTGTAGATACAGTGGTTCCTTGAGTTAGTAGTGACAATACCTCTGAGACATCTATATGGGCATAACTGGTTAGTTCATTAACTATATGCTTAACCTCCATAGGGCTAAGTTTAAGAAGCTTATCTTTACTCACAACCCACTCCTTAGAACTGGGATCATAGTTAGCTATACTTCTAACTAACAACAGATACTTCCTAAACTCCTCCTCAGTAAGATAGCCTTTTCTCCTAATCCTAACCTCTTTCATTCCATACGTCTCCCTTATTATGGCTCAGAGGGATTAGCTCGTTCATTGATCCCAGTTCACCTCCTTCATCATAGCCGTTAATATTAAAGAAGCATCACCTATTAAGATCTCCTATTGAACAAGTAAATATAAGCAGAGGAGATACACTAGATAAGTAACTATTAAGGAGATAAAGGCTCCTGCGAGAAGCTGGGAAATAGTATGAGCTCTCAATCTATACCTAGCCCAGAACACGGGTATAAGCAGTATGAGAAGAACTACATAGGGTTTATTTGACACTAACTGTAATACCAACGTAGGGCCTGAGATGCCAGCTGTGTGAATGCTTATTTTCCAGTAGAAGTTTATGATCAAAAGCGTTGCTCCCACGATTAAATAAGTAAGATACAAAAATAAGTACTCAGTAAAACCGAAAATAAGATGTGTACTCACACCGCTTAAGTAGGAAGCTATAGTCCCTATATAATACTTTGTACGTTTCTCTCTTTCAGAGATATAGATGTCCACGTCTCCTTTAAGATATCCAATATATACTAAGGCGAACGGTATGACAGAAAGTGAAAGAATCATTATGAAAAGCTGGGGTAGTCCTCCCGAGAACCTCATATTTTCCCAATAGACTAATGAGACAAAGGCGCTGTACATGTGAGGTGATAGTATTAACGATATCAAGTAAGCTAACCTCATTCTAGCACCCAACAATACTTTGTTGAGGATAAGGAGAGAATAAAACATCATTAATTCGGATTGTAGATCTCCAACGGTACTGAAAGGTATCTAAATGAGGATAGCCCTCTTATTCCTCTAATTACAGAAATAAGTCTTAAGACAGCCTTTGCCTCTCCTCTCGCTATGAGCAGCTCAGTACAATAGTTATTCACATGAACATGTAAGCTACCTATAATTATGTCATCGAACTCATGCCTTATACCTGTTAGTCTTTTACTTACATATCCTTCCTTATATTCGTATATAACCACTATAGCCGTTATAACCTGCCGCGACTCAAACTCCGCCATTTCATAGTCAGCTATAAGCTTTCTCACGGCATCACGTATAAGCTCGGATCTACTTGAGTAACCTTGCTTCATCATTATGTTTTCTATCTTCCTAAGAAGGCTTTGATCAAGAGATATACTGACTATTTCAGACATAGTTATTAAAATAAAATAATCATATTAATAATTTTTATTTTTTATTAAGGAGGTATTTAACAAGAATGTTAATAAGATTAGGTAAGCTGTTTTAATGAGAATCATAAATATTAAACGATGGGAGGGAAGGAGATGCGGTCATTAAAAAGCTTAAAAGAAGAAGCAAGGATCACTGTAGTAGGTGATGGTATAAACGATGCACCAGCCTTAGCAGTAGCTGATATCGGAATAGCTATTGGCTCTTTACAGGCTGTGGCCGAGGCTGCTGACGTGGCTATAGTAACTAATAATGTGAGTGAAGTGGTCTCCTTTTTCAAACTTTCAAGAAAAGTGTATAGAGGGATTATTCGAGGTATAATGTTGGTTCTTATCTCTAAAGCCATGGTGATACTTCTCAGCGCTATAAAAATTATTCCCCTATGGGCTGCAGTAGCTATAGGGGATGATGGCTCCCTTCTGTTAGCATTAGCCACAACGTTTCTGACTTTAAGTAGAAGGAATTAGACAATGAATATAGAGTTTAAACCGATATGGTTCGACTCTTTGGGCGCTAAGAGCTCATGTACATTAGTGAGGACATGTGACGTAACCGTGCTTATAGATCCGGGAATAGCTATTATGCAGCCCAGTTTCCCGGCACCTACTTCCCAAAAGCTTGCTTGGGCCTCCGAGGGTAGGAAAGCTATAAGAGAGGCATGCAAGAAAGCCGATGTAATAGTTATCTCTCATTATCACCACGATCATTTCTTTCCTAATGAAATGGATGTCTACAGTAATAAACTAATACTAGCTAAGAATCCAAATCACTATATAAATGACTCTCAAAGAGCAAGAGCCGAGAGCTTTTACTCTAAGATATGTGAGGCTTTTGGTAACGTGAGGCTTACAGAGGTTCTAAGACCTCCAAGGAAGAGAATATACGAGGATCCTCTCAACTCCCTCCCTCTAGCTATGAAGCTGGATGTAGGAGACTATAAGGAAAGGAGAAGAGAAGTGCTCGAAAGGGGTAAGGAATGGTTTAGGCAGAGAATTGAGAAGTGGAATAAATGGCCTCAAATACCTGAGTTGAACTTCGGAAAGGTGAAGATTCTTTTCCCTGAAGGGAAAGAACTTAAACTAGGTAGGACTAGACTTAGGTTTACTAACCCGCTTTTCCATGGTGTTGAGTTCTCGAGAGTAGGATGGGTGTTCATGACAATAATAGAGTTTAATGGTGTTAAGCTTATACATACAAGCGACGTTAATGGCCCCATAATAGAGGATTACGCAGAGCTAATAATTAGGGAGAACCCTGACATACTGATACTTGATGGGCCGATGACGTACATGCTGGGCTACATGCTTAATAGAACAAACTTAAATAGAGCCATAAAAAACGCTGTAAGAATAATTAAAGAAACTACAACTAAGCTAATAATATACGACCACCATCTTCCCAGGGAAGCTAGGTTTAAGGAGAGAACAAGGAATGTATGGGATACAGCTGAGAAGCACGGCAAGAGAGTGATCACCGCAGCAGAGTTCCTGGGAAAGAAACCTAAAGTGCTTGAGATAGCAGAGAGTTTATAGAGATGTACATCATAGTATAGTATAAATGATGAATTTGCCGAGTGCGGATCTGTGAAGATCCATTCATGAACTGATTCTTTCTCGTTAATTACCCGAATATACGTTTTAAATCTAATAGAGACATTACCTAGGTAAGTATCAAATAGGTAAAATACTCATTATAGGTAATGAAAACCTCCGCGATGTTAAACTTATGAAAGTAATGGTTACTACCGTAAGAGGATTAGAAGATGTTGTAGCTGAAGAATTGAAGAATACCATAGATTTACAAAAACCGTCCTATACCAGGCTAAGTGGAAAGATATTTTTTTGAGTTAGAAGGAACCTTAGATAAGGTAATTACTCGATGTAAGAAAATTATAAGAGAGGTATACACCATCGAAAGAGTCATATTACTGGTTAAGAAACTTAATATTATAGAGATCAAGCACATCAAGGAGCATCTAAGAAATTTACTTAAAACATTTCTAACTGTTAAGAATTTTTCTGCAGTAAGAGCTGAGGAATTAAACTGTAGCCTTACATCACTTGAAATAGCTAATCTCGTTGGCCAGTCTCTTGATCTAATATCTCTTGATGATCCCGACTTAATCATACGGGCTATATGTAGGGATAACATAGTTTATATAGGCATAGATTTAACGGGTTTCGCCAGTCTTCATAGGAGGTTTTACAGGAAATATATTCATCCATCCATGCTAAACCCCGTGATAGCGAATGCTATGCTAAACCTCGCAGGTGTTAAGAACGGGTTTACAATACTTGATCCCATGTGTGGTAGTGGTACTATTCTCATCGAGTGTAAGCTTAGATTCTCTAATACTAAGTGCTTAGGCTTTGATATAAATCCAGGCCACTTACAGGGTGCCTATATCAATTCCAAATTAGCAGGAATCAGGCTAGAGCTAGATGTAGCGGATGTGTGTTCCCTAAAGAACAAGCTAGAGCCTGAAACAGTAGATGCTGTGCTAACTAACCCTCCTTACGGAATAAGGGAGAAGCCTATAGGAGGAGACTTAGAAAACATATATCGCTGTCTTTTTGACCTATCCTTATTCGTACTTAAGAGAAGTAAGAGAATATGTCTGATAACCCCTAGAAGGGCCTTGATGAGAAGAATTCTAAAGGAATATAGTAACTCTTTAAAATTAATTAAAAATATTAAAGTCATAGAGGGAGGTCTAGAGTCGTACATTTATTTACTCGTCAAGGTTTAAGTTAAGTATAACATAACTATTACGCTCTTCTGCTTTTTGGTGTTTTTCTTGCTAAATCTTGTTCAGCTGTTGTAGAGCTTATGCTTTGAGGTTAAGCGCAGGCAGTCCTCGAACAGAGCGCTGACCGACACGAGCGCGGCAAGCAGGGCTACACCAAGCCTGGGAGCGACGGCGTATGAGTTGGCGTACACGGTGGCCGCGTTACAGTACTGGCCTAGGTTCCTCTTAGAGACCCCCATGGCGC